>Ga0209211_10003619_pt1 | contig 24937 bp, 19 predicted proteins | sample RifGroA2_FD_183992 | JGI IMG/M metagenome (GOLD analysis project Ga0209211, IMG submission 183992) | Groundwater microbial communities from Rifle, Colorado, USA - Groundwater A2 (SPAdes) (version 2) | ecosystem: Environmental > Aquatic > Deep subsurface > Groundwater | place: Rifle, Colorado...
GCCAAGTTAAGAATTTCAGATTTGGCTAAATTTGATTTCGGACAGTTTACTAAACAATTTGACCAAGATACGGCAATGAGATTAGAATTTGCCCAGGCATTGTTAAAAGAAAACTCAGAATGCCTTGATATGCAGGAACTTTTAGATCTTGCAAAGAAAGCCATGGATGACAAGGAAGGCCAGAAAGCAAAATCATTGATAGAATCTTCTATAAATGCATGCAAGCAATTGATTAGGCTTGTTACAGTAAGAGAAGAAAAGCCTGCAGCTATTGAAATTCCAAAAACCCAGCAATTGCTTTCTAACACTCGCTTGATAGTATTGCTTTTCGTGATTTTGGCAGTCACCATCTATCTGACATTCATGATAAAGAATGCTCAGCAGAACGGCAACGGCAATCATAACAATAAAAACCATACCTTTGTTTCACAGCTTACAGGTATGTTCAGCAGAAAGAAAAGAAAGAGGAAATGATGATTAAAAAATGTCATAACTAAAAAATAAAAAATCATCATCGGCAAATAAATATTACATCAAGTGTAAAAAAGAGGTAAAATGAAACTAATTAATGCAACACTGAATTTAACATTGTATACTATCCTGTTGATCCTAGCATTAGCTTTATTCTCGAGCACCTTCTCACTTATATCTGCAGCATCATGCGGCGGTATAACCTCTTGTGCATGTGGAGATACTGTCACTTCTAGCTACACATTTTCTGCAGACTTAAGTTGCAGCGGAAATGCCTTAACTCTCAATTCAAGCAATCTTCTTCTTAGCTGTGCAAACTACACCTTAAGAGGCAACACCTCTGGTACAGGCATCTTAACAAATAATGCAGATAATCTCACTATAAAACAATGTAACCTCCTGAATTTCAGCACAGGCATTTATTTTAACTTTACAAATAATTCCTTGGTCACAAACAATACGCTCAGAAACAACACCGCATTTGGGTTATTTCTCTCAGCATTCAACAATACGATAATTTTAAACTCAATAAAAAATAATCTTCTTGATATAAATCTGACATCCTCAAGCTCACAGAACATTTTGCACCAAAACTACTTATTCTCTAACACTTCAGTTGCAGATTACAACAACACCAATAAGTGGAACTCAAGCTCAGGCAACTTTTGGGAGGCATTTGACAGGCCAATTGAAGGCTGTACAGACACGAACAGCAATTCTTACTGCGATGCATACTATAATCTCTCTGGCTCCTCAAATAATGCAGACCTGCGTGCAATATTCACTTCTCAAGCTACAGGCGTTAACATCACATCAAACTCAAGCTTTCAGATCACAACATTAAATTCAAACGTCTCATATTTGCTTACAATTACGAATCAGGGCAACACTGCAGCTAGTTTCAATCTTGCAATAACAAACATTGATAATCTCTCAGTTGCATCATTAAACCAGACAACAGCTGAAAGCATTTCTCCAAACGGCGGCACAAAGGCAGTCATTCTTACTTTAGGTAATGCAGGTAAGACAGGCTCTTACACAGTTAGCATAAATGCAACGCAGTCAGACAATAGCTTGATCATAGCTTCAATAAACATAACTGCGCACTTTAATGACATAGCATGCAACACCAGGATAAATTCAAACCTAAATCTTACAGCTAACATGCTCTGCAGTACAGATGCGATCATAGTTAATGCAAGCAACCTTTCTATAACCTGTAATGATTTCATCATAAATGGCAGCAATGCTAACACTGGAATTACTCTATCTAATTTCGTAAATACTACAATTTCCAGATGCACTATCTTTTATTTCAGAACTGGCATCTCAATATTCAATTCAAATAATACACTGATAAACAAGAGTAATTTTTATAATAACACTTACATCGCGATAAATGCCACACAAACCTATAACCTTATCCTCTCATACAACACACTCACAAAGAATAATTTTACTGCAATACATTTCTCAAACATCATTGACAGCATCATCATAAACACTACAGTTGCAAATTCAGTATACTACGGCATTCGCATATCAAATTCTATAAACAACACGATAAGATACAACCAAGTAACAGATAATACGCTTCTTGACATATGGTCAGATGCAAACTCAACAAACAATACAATTTACCAGAATACATTTTCTTCCACAGCAAAGGCAAATGATACTGGCTTAAATTACTGGAATGGTAATGCCGGTGCAGGAGCTGGAAACACCTGGCTCAATTACAATGAAATATCAGAAAACTGCTTGGACACAAGCACAGTAGACGGATTTTGTGATACAGCTGTCACTATCCAAGGCACTGCTTCTTCAAATAAAGATTATTATCCCTATCAATATTTCTCATGCGGAGATGCAGTTGTTAATTATGGAGAAGAGTGTGATGGCACAGAGCTTAATAATCAGACATGCAGGAGCCAAGGATTTTATGAAGGAGAATTAAGATGCGGCTCAACATGCAAATTTTACTTTACAGACTGCGGAAGGACAAGCGAAGGGTTTGCTGGCAATGTCCAGGTAAAAAAACCAAATCCAATTCCAGAGGATGCTCCGCCATTACCTAGTTTTGGATCAAATGATTTATACACTCTGCCAGGTGCTGAATCTGCAACATCACAGGTTCAATCATCGCCTAAATCCTCAACACAGTCAACTGCAGAACAGGATACAGCACAAGCTCAAGATTCTTTAGCAGACTCAAAATCAGCTAAAGCACTATCAGAAGACTCATCATTCTTCAAAAATCTTGCATCAAAATTCAATAAATTTCTAGAGCCTAAAGATGAAGCAAAGCGCATAATAATCCTCAAACTGAAAGAAACTGAATCTGCAGATGTTAAGATAGGGGAAAATCTCTATAATGTGACTGCTTTAGCTGTTAGGTCAAACCAGACTATTTTAGGGATTACATCTCTAGGTTTTGTTAACTCTGCTGTCGTTGAGCTTAAGCTAAAAAATGCAGTTTCTCTTGACCTTACTAAGGATAAGAAAACAGATGTCAGCATAACCCTGTTAAGCGTACAGGATACAGGCAACTCTTCATACCAACAGAATTCCACAGCTACAATAAAATTCACAGACCTTACCCCTGAAAATAAATTAGCAGATTTCTTATCAAGATTGTATAAGCGCAGGGAGCCTGCAGATGTAAATAAGGCAGTCATCTGCAAAAGATCAAATGATATCCCTATAACAGATTCTAACTATCTTATCCCTAGTGACTTATCCATTCCAGTAGATTTAGAGAGAGATGAAGCTTTAGTTGTTGAGCCGTTCAACATCAACTGCACATCTTCTTATGACTCAACTCTAACGTTCAATGTTCCTACAGATATTGCAGACATAAAAGCAAGGAAATGCCTTTATGACAGGTGCGAAACGATTGATATAAAGAGGGTAGACTCAGTCAAATGCGGTAATGATCTTATAGCTTCTGATCAAGCATTACAGCTAGCAAAAAAGCCTCAGGAAAACCTTACTTTGCTTTCCTCTAAATTTGCATTAACTTCATCTGACAACAAAACATTCTCATTCAAGTTAGAATATGCTCTTGGCAATACAACAAGAAACATCTCTCTCCCTGAAAATCCAAATCTAAGGCTTGTCTCACCTCCGATTATCTTAACATTAAATTTGGATAAATTGAATATTGCTAAAACAAAAGCTAGCTCTAATGATTCTGAGATAAAAAATACAACAAGCAATGCTACAATAACAATTTCTGAGCAATCATCTCCTCAAGTCTCCATCCAACTATCCAACCTAACTCTCACAGTTCCTTACATCACTGATCCTGAGGTAGATGAAAACTCAGTAAAAATCTATTTCTATCAGAATAATACTTGGCAGGTTATCGGTGGAAAGATAGATAAGCAGAAAAGGACCATAAGCGCAAATATAGAGAGCCTTTCGGAATACGTTTCAAATAACTCATTCACATTCAGCTTGATAGGCATCTATTGCAAGAATTGCCATACAAGCTCATTTGAGAACATTTACCAACCTATTGGCGGAAGCGTGACTGCAGTTATTCTGGTCCATGGTCTTGGAAGCACTCCTGCCACTTATAACGAGATGATAAATGATATCCGATTTACTTCACAACCTTGGCAGCTCTGGACTTTTGCATATCCTTCAAATAAATACATACTTGAGAATTCTATCAATTTCGCAAATGAGATAGAGGCAAATAATGAGCAGTTTACAGATATTCATCTAGTTGGCCATAGCTTAGGCGGCAGTACTGTCCAGGAAATGCTTGATTATGCATACAAGGAAAATCAGAAAGATCCTGCAAAGTACACTTTTATCAAGAAGGTAAAAAGCGCAACTCTGATCGGAAGCACAAATGAAGGCATTGCAGGCAGTAGACTATTCCAGCTATTGTTCAAATATCTTGCAAACCTTCGTGCAGGTGCTTCAGTCTTTGATCCAGACTCAGCCATAATCCAAGAGCTTTCCAGGGATAAGCTGATAGATCGTGTTCCAGGTGTAAAATATTTTGTAGTTGCAGGCACAAAGCCATACAAGATCAATACTCCATTTGTGTCTATAGATTCTGATGATCTTTTTAATTTCAATGAATCAAATGATGGTATCATAACAGTAAGCAATGCCCAGCATATAGGTGATGCATACGTCAACAAATTATGTGAAAATTACTGGGAGATATATGATGTCCATACAGGCTTGCTTGACACAGAGCGCTCAAGAAAGATAATCGAGAAGATAATCGCTGACCAGGTCGCAGAAGCACAAGCAACTAGAGAAGAAGCTCCTGTCGATATAGCATCAAATAAATATTACGAGCTTGAAGTCAAGAACTGCAGATCTGATGATCTTTACTTGCTAACTGGTTACATAGTCCCTGAGGAAAAGGCAGAGGATCTCACATTATGCAGCTGTGGCAATGGCTACTGTAATATCGGCGAAGACGAAATCTCCTGCCCAAGCGACTGCAAAAGGGTTTTCACAAAAGAAAACATCTGCTATCCTAACTTGATGTTTGCATTGACGATAATCTTCTCATTATTGGTCATCGTTACCTTTGTAAAAAGAATCAGGCATATCTTTATAGGCATAGTCTTTAAATTTAAAAATCTCTTTAAATCATTGCAAAGCCATCATGACAAAGTTAATCAAGTAAAACCAGAAAAGCCAGAAGAGCCTAAAGAGGCCCATGTGCACCACCTGAAAATAAGTAAAGCCAGTTCACCTCATAAGATCCATCATATCCTCAACCCTAAAAGCAAGACAATCCTAAGCAGGTTTATCTCAGAGACAGACTACAACAAATTAATAATCTTCATCTCTGAATTCAGGCTTTCATTTAAATTTGATTTCTTACTCTACATCAAAGAAAAAATTAGAGAATTCTATTTAAGGTTCGCAAATGCATTGCAAGTAATAAAAGATAAGCCTCATCAGCTAGTCAATACAGCAGCTAAGTCCATCTCCCAGATTAAAGAACTTCTAGCATTATCTTACCATACTTCTCTCGGAAAATACATTGCTAAGTATAAGACCAAATACCTAAATCAGTATTACCCTAAGTTGCATCACAATTTCCAGCACCATTTCAGAAGAATAATTATTTTAATTGATGATAAGATATATTATTACCTAAAAGATCATAAAAGATTATTATCATACTATGAAAGATTCTGTGAAAAGCTTACAACTGATCTCCTAAAAAGCATCTATGAAGGAATCATCTGGGCCTTATTAATCCTCATCGGTATCCAGGCTGTTTACTGCAATTTCATTATCTTGGATGTCCTTATCCTATTATATGTTATCTTGAAACATGTCAAATTTACATTGCATGACAAGCACAAGGAACATCTGAAAAAAGCTCTGGCAAGATCAAAGACACAGGAAGAACTGAAGAAATCTGCAATTTCTAAGCTTTCAAGCATCAACTCATCACTGACAGATCTCACAAAGACAAGGTCAAAGAAGAAATATGCGATCAACAGTGAGAAGCTCCGTAACAGGCTTTCTTTAGCTATCCAGGATTTTTTTAAATCATACTACCATATAAAATACCAGTTTACATTGCCTGAGCTGATCCATGATCTGAAAAAAAAGAAAGAATCCACAGAAATGATCGCAAAGCTTGAGCAGATAAACCAAGCATTTGAAAACTTCAGGTACGGCACAGAGCAGGACAACCTGGCTGCAGCAAAAGAGATCATCAGGCAGATAAAAGAGATGATTAGGGAGATATAGATAAAATATGTAAAGATTAAAGCAACTCAAAAGTATAAAGCAATAATTAACAAAAACTTTTTTCACAAATTCTTTTAAGTAACACTATTTAGTGGTAAAAACAGAAATATTTTTAAATACCTTTCAAGAAAATAAGAAAATATGAAAAGAAATTATGTAATTATCCCCCTGACAGCAATATTACTTGGACTTGGCATAGGTGGATCTCTGTCTTTGAGAAGGTCATCTCAGACAAATCCTCAAACTATCGAGCATAAGATTCAAGCTGCTAATGTGAATCCTTTGCAAGCAGATACTTCCTCATCTAAACCTCTTGATACATCTTCATCACAAGATGCACCTTCATCACAAGCATCTTCCAAATTATTGCCTAGTAAAGATGAATATTTGCTGCCTTACCAGAAATTATCAGAGACACGTGGTCAAAGGGCAGAAGCGATGATTCGACAGATTCATCAAGGACGAGAAGTTAGAGGTATTTTGGAGCAGAGCAGCTTAGCTGAACTGATAATAGATTCTTTTTTTGAGCCTTACAGAGCAAACACGCCTGATATTGAATCAGCAGATTTAATTATACTTGGAGATGTGCATCATATATTTGCAGAGTCTCTTGATATGGTTTTAACCAGGAGTGTAAGAAGGGATGATGCTTTATTAGTTGAAATGAGTCCTGATGAAGCAGGTATATTGGATTTTAGGGTTATGGATCCACTTAATCGATATCTATTAAGCCATGAACTCAGTCCTTTCTCTGAAGATAGAGAATTTGGTGGAATCCTCGCTAAAAGAGGGCATGGCAGAAGGATACCTATTGATTCGACTTCAGAAGTTAAGAATCGAATGTTATATTCTATTATTAGAACTGATATTCTAAAGAGCGCAATAAGAAGCATAGAAAGAGGCGAACAGCTACATCCTTTCCAGGTATGGATGATCTATGACGATCTAAGCTTATGTTCACCTAATGATAATGGTAATTTGTCGTCCGTCATAAATAGATATCTAGTAAGTGCGCCTAACCTTGATGATATTGAATATGAGAGACAGCGCCAAATTGTTGCCAATGTTACAAAAGTTACAGGCTCAAAACCAGTTGGCGAGAGGCATGTTTTGGTTATTGGAGCTGCACATATTAGCGAATATCCAGAAGCAAGCTTATCGGATTCTCTTGAGCATAGAAGTATTAGATATTTCGCTTTTTTGCCTAACTGGGATTTACAAAACGAGGTAATGTTAGATACAGGAGCTCAGAGATTGGATTTGGAATCAACACGTCAAAGCACACAAAGAAGATTACAAAATTCTGAATATGTAGCGGAAAAATTAGTCCCATGGTATCTAAGTTTGCGTAATCAAGAAGGAGTTCATTATACAGGAACTCTTAAGGGATTAGCTGAAAGATTATCAAATCGATAAATTATCGATACTCGAGTCATCTAAAAAGTGGCGACTGCCATTTTATGACGAACACATATCAAAATTAACAAGCCAAGTTGCGACGGGCAATGGCATTTAGTTACTCAACAGCCAACATGACATGCAAAGCTTTTCTACTATCACATCTATATTACTAAGCGTAGAGGAGGAGCAACTAATCGAGAATCTTGGCTAGTGTTCGTCGGCAGTCGCCACTGTTTTAGAAAATTTTATCACACAAACTAAACAATCACAGAAATTCACACTTTCCTCACAAAGCTGATAAACCCAGAATGCCCTATGCTTGCAGACATTGGTCTAACTTTTCTCTCATCAATCTCCCAATCTCTCATTATCACTTCAACTGTCTTAATGTACCGCAAGCTTTCTATCTTCTTCACTTTCTCAACAAAATCACTCACTTGCGGAGTAGTTGGAGAATAAGAAACTAAAAATCCTCCACTTTTAAGCAAAGCATTTGCATTTTCTACTGCAAGCCAAGGCTCAGGAAGATCAAGCGCTACTAAATCAACATCCTTTGGAAAATCATTTTTTCCTTTGTCATCTTTTTTCTTCTCATCAATCCTGTCATATATGGACTTATTATTCATGACAACATTCTTTAGTCCAAGAAACTTTAGGTTCTCAGATGCAATATTAAAGAAATCCTCTCTTATCTCATATGTAAAAACCTTCTTCACAATATTTGCCAGCATAAAACACAATGCCCCAGAGCCTGTTCCAGCTTCAACGACAATAGAATTTCTTCCAATTCCTGTCTCTGCAATTATTATGCCAATATCCTTTCTAGGGATTATCTGCGGTGCTCTTTTGATCCTTGAATACAGGTCAATGAACGCAGGCTTGTGCGCAAACAACTTAGTTCCATTGCCTGTCTTAATTATACTAGCATCGCTCTTCAGGTCTTTCTTGCTCACAACACCAAAATTTGTGTGAAAATCTTGCTCAACATTCCTCACAAAAAATCTCTTGCCAAATTCTGTTATAAGGACTTTCTTGATTGTCTCAATCTTCTTTTCTTTCTTTACTATATCAACTTTTTTCTCATTAATTACTATATCAACTTTCTTACTTTTCGCTACTATTTCATCTTTTTTTGGTATCACTTTATCCTCTTTCAGCTTATTATCTTGCAATTTATTTTCTTTTTTTCCTTCGTTTGCCATTTTCAACATAAAATAACCTATTTAGGATATAAATCTGCTCATTCATTTAGCATCTTGCCGTACAATACTGCCTTTGTGCCATCGCTATAATAATCTTCCAGTGCATTTATCTTTCTATATCCAAGCTTCTTGTAGAACTCATGCGCATTCTCGTTTCCTTTCTCGCTTGTATAAGCATAGATGTTTCTAAAGCCTTTCTTTTTTACTAATTGCTCAATAAACTTTACCAACTTTTTTCCAATTCCTTTATTATGGTATTTCTGCTTGACAGCAACCCATGAAAGCTCGCAATTCTTATATCCTGGGAACTCAAGCTTAAGGGTTGCATATCCTAATATCTCTTTATTATTAGCAATCTCATAAACATAAAATTCCTTATTGCTTTCATTGAATCTCTTGTGCAATGCTTCTTTTAATTTATCTTTGCCAAGCTTTAATCTTTTAATCACGATAGAATCACATTCATAATCAACATCAAGCAATTTAGGAAGGTCTTTATCAGTTGCTTTTCTTATTACACCCTTACTTAATTTATCTTTTTTATCATTTGACATATTATTAATTAGAATTTTTTCACTCATCATCATACTTTGTCAGAATCACTGGCTTATCCTTGACTAAGAGTGTATGCTCTGCTTGGCTTATGATTCCATGCGCTTTGTCAACTAACGGTGGATATCCTCTTATTACCTCAGCCTGCATCAGTTCTCTCATCCCAAAGTTGACTTTTGCTTTTCCGAATCTTCTTGTCAGCCATCTTGTTGTAAAAGGCAGTCCATTTAACTTTTCAACCTCCTTTAATATCTCACGAGCAAAAGTTCCACGAACTCCTTTTTTAGATTCCTGCATAAACACGCTTGCTTCATTTGCTTCATAGATCAGTCCTGCGCCAGTGCTTGCAAACGGCTCTATCGCAATCACCATATTCTCCTCTAGCTTAAACTTTTCTGCAGAGTTGTAATTAGGCATCCCAGGCTTTGTATGGATATTAAAGCGTGCTATCCCATGCCCAGAAAGATTTCTTACTGGCTTGAATCCATAGCTTTCAATTGTCTCTTGGATAACTTGCCCAACTTCAGAATTATAAACTCCAACACCCACAGCCTTGATTGCATTATCTAGAGCCTCGCGACTAGCCTTAACTAATTCATTATATTTGCCTGAAAGATCAACAGTAAGTGCATTATCTCCAATATACCCATTGACATGCACCCCAACATCTAAGCAAATCAATTGATCACTAAAAACTATCTTGTCATCTTCTTCTGGGCAGTAATGTGCAGCTATGTCATTGCAGCTTGCCTGCGCAGGAAAGCCTATGCCGCCTATATATCCATCTCCTAATTTTGCGCAAAGTTGTTTTATCTTATCTTCAACCTTATCAAGCACTTCAAGCATAGCAGCTTCTTTTTTAATCAAACTCTTGCCATAATGAAGAGCCTCGCCTGCAATCTTTCCTGCTTTCTTGAAGCTTTCGATAGCTTCATCACTAGCAATATTCACTAGCTCTCTGCCTAAATTATCTTTTAGTTGTTGCATAATAAAGACAGAATTATTTATCAGTATTTAAATTATTATCTATTAACTCTTATTAACTGAATTATCTATTCTGTTTCATTATGGCTTTTTAATAATAATCTCAAATTAATCTTATCTCTTAATCTACATAAGTTAATTTTTCATATCTATTTCTCAATTCACTTACAAAAGCAGGATCATTCCAATTGCCTATTCTTGCAGCTTGAAGTAATTCAGATACTGAAGCTATCATTTGTCTCTCATCATGATTTGGCTTATATTTACTAAGTGCATCTTCCAATCTTGCGACAAATTCTTTTCCGACAGTATCAGGACTAACAGGACTTTCTTTTAATCTTTGTGCAAGTAAGGCTTGTGCAATTGAATTGCCTGCGTGATGTACGACAAGCTGCACTAGACTTGAAAATCTTGGCATATATGTTGTAGCAGTCATTTTCTCTCCACCTTTTTAATATATAACCCCAACCACCACTCCCTCAATCTGTGAAAACCTAATTTTTCCAGGATCTTCTTTTGCAAGATTATCTCCCTTAACGCGGACAAACCATCCGCTAGAATCTTCCCCGACTTCAACTACCCTGTGGATTATCAATCCATCAGCAAACTCTGAATTATAGCTTATGATATCTCCAATCTTGACATCTTCAGTTGTTTTAGGTTTCAACTCAATTGAGTTGCTTCCTGCATCTATGATAGGATCCATACTGTTTGTGTCAGTAAATCTTGCCCATGAAGCATCTTTAACATCAATTATTACTTTATCTTTTAGAACATGAATCTGAGACTCTTTGATATGATCATTTGGAGAGCTTTTTTCTGCATTGTAAACTACAGCGCTTCCTGTCAATTTATTGCTATTCTCTAATTCATACACCTCAAATTGCTTTGGCTCGGCATAATTGCTGCTTAAGCTACTGTAAGTTGTATGCGCAAGCCATCCTACTAAGAAGATAACTAAGAATACAAATACGCTTCTCTTTCCCCCAAAATCATGCTCTCTCATAGGAATATACAACAAGAACTAGTATTTAAACCTTTCGTTTTTGTTGTTACTAAGAGGTAGTTAAATTACTTAAGAATCTCTTATCTTTTTACCTCTTTTTTTCTATCATTGTTGCACAGATAGCTCCTGTCTCAATATCTTTATCCCCATAAACTAATCCAGCTATATAGTTTTGAGATTGAATACCAGTTATCGTGCTGGCAATTACTCTCATATCATTTTGTGTGCTTCTTTCAAATCTTGAGTCTAACTCTCTTTTTATTCTTTCAGGAGCTAAACCGCAAATAACATACTTTAGTGTTTCTCCAAACAATAGCTTTACATGGTTCAAGTATGTATTTACCCAATATTTCTTGAATTTTTTTGGAGTAGTTCCAAGAGTGGTGCCTCTCTCTAATCCTTCAAAATCCAGTATATGTCCATTTCTATCGTTAGCTTCAAGCATTGCGGTATATACTTTTAGTGGCAACTTTTGTAAGAGTGCGTGGAAAAGATAATTTATTGTCTCCACTACAACAGGTTCTAACCCATCTTGAGACCTTGGCTTTCCATACATACATCCTCTGCCAATTCTCCATATACTATCTGCTAAATCATGGCCTTTGTCTATTCTATCCCATCTACTTGCTGGTCTTGTAGGTATATCTATAACTTCATTTACAGCCTGTACGCATAACTCATAAAAGATATTAAAATTTCTGATAAAATCATCATAAGCTATTTTTTTTGGAAGCATTCCTTCAAAACTATAAAATCTGTCTAATAATATTCTTCTTGGGTCACCATCAACAAGATGCTCTAGGTCTACTCTCAGCACATCATCCTCTCTTATGAAAGCAACTACTTGGTCTTTCTCATCTTTTTCTTCTTTTGGAGGAGTCCATAAGTCTTCAATTTCATGAGCAATTGCACTTTCAACTACAAATCTTACTCTGTCACCATTGCTCTTTGCTCCATTAAACCCTCTAAGATAATTTAAGTGTTCTTTTGGATCATTGCGTAAAAAAGATGCATCAATCCCGATTCTTCTTACTCTCATTGGTCTTCTATCTTTTGCACCTTTGTTATCTATTAGAACAACATTAACTGGTACATCATACTCGTTTTTTATTGCTATTTGTTTTTTCATAAATCAATCTCATAAGTTTCTAAATATGACTACATTTGATTGCAAGAATCCATCCTCTTTAAAAAGCTAATGACCAATTTAATAGAATTAACACACTTTTACTAATAGCAAGAAATCAAACCTTCTCAAACCCAACCTCAAAGCTCTTGTCTTTTATCTTCTCAACACTTATAACAGTAAGCTTCTTAGCTGCGCTAAGAATACTTATCTTAATATGAGAAGCACCACATTTTTTAGCGATAGCATCTTGCCAGGAAGCCAACATATTCATATCATCTTCATCTGTTGCTTTAACATGCAAGCTGATTGAATCCATTTTATTCAATCCTGCTTTCTTACGCAATGCTTGCACTTTTCTCATCAATTCGCGTGCAAATCCTTCTGCCAGCAGAGCATCATCCAGCGAAGAATTCAGATAAACATACCCAAATTTAAACTCAGCTTCCTGATAAGGCTTTGGAACTTCCCTGTTGACATGCAGATGCTCTTTTTTAATCTCAACTTTCTCATCCTCAACCTTGACACTAAAGCTTCCTTCTTTTTCGATCTTTGTAAGAATATTATCTCCAGTCACAGTTGCAAGCGCAGCGATTATCTTTGGTCCTTTATTTCCAAAATCAGCTCCAATCTTGCCGGAATTAACTTTAACATTTAATTTGACTTTATCAAACTTAGAAACTACTCTAACTTTCTTGAAATTGCCTTGTGCAAGCAATACTTTCTCAAGTTCTTTGATTGCTTCAGCTCCATCATCATTCTTGGTCTCGATTATCATCTCACCAAGCGGCCATTTTAATCCAAGCTGTATTTTCTCTCTGGCATTCGCTGCTACCTGTAAAATATTTTTTACAACATCAACATTCTTCTCTAATTTAGGATGTATCTTTGCAGCATCAAAACTTGGCCATTCAAACAAATGTACGCTCTCTAATTTCAGCCCAAATTCATCATTCAAGTTTCTGTAAATCTTCTCTGTAATAAAAGGACACACGATTGAAAACATCTTTACTGTTTCAAATAACACATTATACAAGGTATAAAGCACGATCTTTCTTTCTTCATCGTTGCCTTGCGCAGCCTTATCTCTAACCATCTGTATATAAGTTCTAGACAACTCAAGAAATACTTCCTCAACTAGAGCAGGAACTTCATTGATCAGATACTTATCCATCTTCTCTGTCACATTCTTTATTGCGCTGTTTAGCTTAGAGAAGATATATTTTTCTTCAACATCAAGCTGCTCAATATTATAGACAAGCTTCGCAGGATTTACTTCAAGCTCATTAGACAGATCAATAAGAAGATTCTGTAGGTTCCAGAGTATCATCAGGTTTTTGTGCTTCAGCTTCATATCTTCAAAATTATAATTCAGGTCAATGCCTGGATTCGCTCCGCCTATTGCATAATACCTAAAAGTATCTGCTCCGTACTTGTCAATTACCTCATAAGGAGAAATAACATTTCCTAATGATTTTGACATCTTTCTTCCAAGCGCATCCTGAACAAATCCGTGCATATAGACATTCTTAAAGCTAGGCCTCTGTAAAGCTAACATAGAACATACCATCAAAACATTAAACCAACCGCGTATCTGATCTTTGCCCTCAATTATAAAATCAGCAGGATACAACTTTTCAAACAATTCTTTGTTGCGAGGATACCCTAATGCAGTCCATGATAAGCATCCAGGATCTATCCAGACATCCATGACATCAGGAATCTTCTTTAATTTGCTTCCGCACTCACAGGGGAAAGAGACAGCATCAATCCAAGGCTTATGCAGATGCTTTAATTCACCTGCACGCAACCCAGCTTTTCTTTCAATCTCCTCTCTTGTCACAACAACCTCAAACTTTCCGCACAAGTCACATCTCCAGACAGGCAATGGAGTTCCCCAGAAACGTTGCTTTGTAATGCTATTGTCTCGTAAATTATGCAGCCAAGAATCAAATGCATTAAATCCTGCTTGAGGCACCCAAGTTATCTCATTGTTTGCATTTATCATATTTACCTTAAGATCTTCAACCTTGAAGAACCATTGCTTTGTTGTCCTGAAGATTGCTGGCTTATGGCATCTCCAGCAATGCGGATATTCATGCTCAACATCGCTTTGCGCAAATATTGCAGGCTCTAAGAACTTTATTATTTTGTCAGTATGCTTTTTTGTATGCCATCCGCTTAATGACCCAAAATTTTCTGGGTAATATCCTCGTTCATCTACATTATTGAATGGGTTTATCCCATAACGATGCCCGACCTCATAATCCTCTGGCCCACATCCAGGCGCAACATGCACTAATCCAGTACCGGAGCTGGTATCTACATATTCAGAGCTTAACAGCACAGTAAAAGTTTTATCGCACAGCTTTTCATATTTATCATAATCTTCTTTGAATGAATCATAGAAAGGATGCTTATACTTTAATCCTTCAAGCTTCTCTCCTTTAAATTCTGAGATGATCTTGAATTTTTTCTCAGCCATTGCAGATATTACTACATTGCAGAGTTCTTTTGCAACAATCCAGATTTCTGTGTTATAATTATTTTTATTTTCTTGATTTCCGTCCATATAAACTTCAGCCTTGACATAATCAAGCTCTGGATTTACCATCACACCTAAATTTAATGGGATTGTCCATGGTGTAGTTGTCCATATCAATAAGAACTCATTGTTCTCTCCAACTACTGGAAACTTCATAAAAATGCTTTTGTCTGTTACTGTCTCATACTCAAGCTCATGCTTTGCTAATGCTGTTTCACAGTTTGCGCACCAAGTGATGCTTCTCTCGCCTTCATACAATCTTCCCTGCTCATGCACTTTTTTTATTAGCCACCAGATTGCTTCTATGCTGTCTTCAGTAATTGGCATGTAGACATTCTCAAAATCTAGCCATGCTCCCAATCTAGTAAAATCTGTATTCATCTTATGCAGATTCTCAATTGCAAAATTCCTGCACTCTTCGATGAACTTATCTACACCAAATTTTATGATGTCATCTTTCGTATGCAGCTTAAACTTCTCCTGAACTCTATGTTCGATAGGCAATCCATGCATGTCATAGCAAGCCCTGTCATACACATCAAAGCCCTGCATCCTCTTGTATCTCATCACAAGGTCTTTCATGGATTTGTTCCACGCTGTGCCGATATGCACACTGCCTGAAGTATATGGTGGCCCATCTAAGAAATAGAATTTCTGGCCTTTACTAGTTTTATTTTTATTATTAACCTTCTCTCTTACCTTGTGTTTCTGCCAGAAAGCAAGGACTTCTTCTTCAGTTATTTTAAAATCGTACATAGTAATCACATCATCATAATTTAATGCTTGAGATATTGACTTGAATATTAAGTTTTTATAAAAATGTTATGTATAAATTTCAGTTAAGGAGCCTATTATTAACCTATAACCTAATCAGAAAGGCTGATATTAAAAATTGCCCTAATTCCCCTTCAAATACTCCTTATATTCTCTGCTCTTAAGCAGCTCTTTAGAAACATTAGAAAACTCTCCTGCTATCATCGTCAATATATTCTTCTGCTTTTCATGCAGCGATTCAAGCCTTTCAAGTGCAGCATTCTTGGAAGATAGTTCAGCTTTGCTCTCCAGATTTGGGATAGCATTTTCAGCATTTCCTAATAATCTGTTATACTCACTCCTCAAGCTAACTACATCTTCCTTAAATTTCTGTGTATGTCCTATCACATGCTTGATACTTGTATCTTCCTGTGTCAGAAGCTTTTTCATGATATGTTTACTGGTCTTATAATCTTTGGTTAACATAGTAGTTTTAAGTATGCCAAGATTGTATGCAAGTAGCTCTAATTTATTTGTAATCTCATCATGCATGACTAGTGAGCTGTTTATCCTTCTGATTGAAGTGATATTCTGCACAATCGTCTTTTTATCTTCATCTTCAATATTATTAAGAAATTCCTTATGCTCTTTCGTATGTGTCTGTAATATTTTGCTCTGGCTCTTCTCAAATGAAACTAACAATTTCTTGACTTCCTCCAGCTGCTCAATATTTTCTTTGATCTCTCTTATAGAGACTTCAGACTCACTGATGCGAAAGCTTCCATTTTTATTTTTCTTGCTACTTTGCTTTGAGTTGCCATCTAGTTTCTTATCTGCAAATACTTTACTTTCAGCATTCTCTCCCACACTGTTTGCAACAGCAATAGAATTAACTATCTCTTTTATGTAGTCTATGTTCAACACCTCTTATATTTTCTTCTTTAAACTAGTAATCATTAATATTATTTCTGGATATATATTACTTTGCTTTTTATCATAACTTTACTATAATTCTTCTGATATCCTATTCGTTAGCTAATAGTTAATAACTGTTAACTCTAAATTAACGTAAAATCTATCTGTTAAATTCTAATATTTTGATCAAGTATGTTAAAACGCAAATGATTAAACTAACTTCATCACTTCAGTTGTATTATAAACAGTAACTTTATCCTGTTTCTTAAGCTTTGCATCATTTGACCAGATTGCGCAATTTAATTTTAGTGCTAATGCAAAATACAATGGATCCTTTGGATCTGGCGATATTTCTACACCTTTCTCCATGAAAGTGACATATTCTTCCTTAGGAACTACGCTAATAATATCTTTGAGCATGTGCATTATCATTACAAATTCTTCTCTAGTTCTTGACATCTTTTCTGAGATTTCATTCTCATATTTTAGAAATTCTTCAATGATAAACTCAGGGCAGTATAATTTGATGTCATCATTAAATATAAGTTCGGCAGTAAAGCTATTCTTAATGAGAGCAGAAAATAAGATATTTGCATCAATCACTAATTCCATTTTAAGACTGATGCCTCTTCATTGCTTTTGCAGTTACTACTCTGCCTAATCTAAGTGCATCTTCTTCTGTTAATATGCTGTCTTTGGTAAATTCCTTGAATTTTTCCAGCATCAACACTTTCTTCTTTATCGCTTCTCTTGCAACAGCACTCCAGTTTATGTCTGGAAAACTGTCCATTTCATGCTTTAGATCTTCAGTTACTGATAACGTTATGCTTACCATCTTATTACCTCCAATAAATTATGTTTATTACGTGTAATACGTTTATATATTTAAATATTGCGATTTTATGTAGATAAGTATCCTCGAATCGCCTAAAAAACTATGGGTCTATAACCAATATTAGCGAGCACAATCCATGATAACAGACTAATGTTATTACAGGTAAAATCATCTAACCTATCTTCTGCAAAATATAGGTCGATATATATATATATTACAACCTAAATATTTATATTATTATAATAACAAATTTAATAGTTACGTTATAAAACAACTTAAGAGGTGGAATTATGAGTTTCTTTCATAAAGGCGGAAGACTTTATAGAAAACTTGAGGAGATAAAAACAGAATTAAACGCTATACTACTATCATTACCTGAGGATCAAAACCTTCCTCCTATTAAGACTGGTCCAAGAAAAGGAATTGGAGCAAAAACAGCTGTGTTTAAGGCACGTGAAGCAGTTGCAGATCTTATGCTACTAGATTCAAAAATTGAAAAATTTTTGGAAGAAACACTTTAATTTTTTCCTTATATATCCTGTCTAAAATACCTATCTATGTATATTACTTCCCTTTTATAATAACTGTCTTTTTATCAGCCTTGATAGTGACTTCATCATCCTCATTAAATTTAGTTATCTCTGTCACAAGCTCAGGCAATAATATTCTTTTTCCTCTAAAATCTAAATTAGTGATAACTTCACTTTGATGCGAAATACCAAGCTCTTTGAACAGGTCCTTTTCATTCACTTTCTTCTTTGCTTCTTTTGATTCCTTGGTACTATCAAACAGATACTTTGCAATCTTATCTGCAATATCTACCTTAGTCACTTCAGTTATACCCTGTAATCCCGGGCTTACATTAACTTCAATTACCACAGGCCCTTTGACGCTTTCCAAAATATCAACTCCGCAGATTCCTGCGCCAAGCGCTTGCGCAGCCTCTATCGCAATCTTCTTAGTCTCATCATCTAATTCAACTTTCTCTCCAGAGCCGCCTGCATGGATGTTTGCTCTTTGTTCTCCCTGCTTTGCTTGTCTTTTCATCCCTGCAACTACTTCATTGCCTACAACTAATGCTCTTATATCTACTCCGCCAGTATCAACATATTCTTGTATCAGAAATGGCTGCTTTAAAGCTCCAAGAGCGTCCATCATGCTGCTAGCACTGGCTTTAGAATCTGCTAACATGACTCCTTTGCCTTGAGTTCCTTGAGGAAATTTCATGATTATAGGATAATTAACTTTATCAAGAATCTCTTTTGCTGCATCTGGGGAGCTAGTCAGATAAGTTTTTGGCATTGGTACATTATTATTCTGTAGTTTTAGGTGTGTGATGACTTTATCATGCCCGTTTGTGAATGCGCTCGGTGATAACGGCATAAAGCATTTCCCAGAAAGAACGTCGCTTATTGCCCTTAATAAGACAGCGTATCTGAAACTTCCTTTTGCATACACACAATCATAAGCAGCTAATTTTTTGCCTTCATATAATATCTCAGGTTCCTTGCTTCCTAAATTAACTTCAATATGTTTGATATTTAAGTCATCAACTTTGCCAAAATATTTCTCTATAGCTCTGACTGTCATCTTTGAGCTTTCACTTTGCTGGCTTATGAGTGCTGCTTTGTATGTCATGTTTAATCACTTGAATTAATCATTTATAACTTTTTAATTACCTATCTATCTTATTAAATTTTAAGTATAATCTTTTATATTCATAATTAAATCCTAACTATTTCTTGCTAGGGTCGATCAAAAACCCTTCAAGCATATCTTGGCCGATGAGCATCTTATATTTCATATGTGCCCTGTCTGCGATTGTAATATTGCTCTCTATCTCTCTGCCTGCAAGCATGACTTTTACTTTTACAACAGGCCTTAAAGTTCTTCCATGCGCGCTTCTCACTACTTTATGTTTATGTATCGGCCCTAATAATAATTCTGCTGCTAACTTTGCATCGATGCTGCCTTTAGTTGCTCCAGTGTCTATTCTTGCAGCTATCTCTTTTTCCTTATCATTGCCGAACACTGTTACTTTCTCCACTAAGCCGATTATTGTTTTATTGCTTATCATTAAATCCCTCTTTAATTTCTATTATTCAAAACTCAGAATTATATATAAATGTTCTTGTTCGAATCTACTGTAGGAGTATGTGCATAGCCAGAGCAATGGCATGCGTCGCCAATGTTGCAAACACAATCTATAATCCAACGAGAAAGTTTCGGAGATTGCAAGAGAGAAACTTTCAATCTAATAACACCGTAAGTGTTTGCAGGCGACGGTCGAGTGAAGAGCAAATTTCCATACGAAGTGTGGAAATTTGTTTTTTGAGACAAGCCATTGCTCTGGTGTAGAAGAGTCAGCTATGCACATACTGTTAGGATTTTAAAAGTAATCATTTCCTGGATAAGGTTTTCCCTCTAAATCTGTTAATCCAAATCCTGCAGGTGCACCGCTAAAAAATAAATCTGGAGATTTAGCATCATCTTCAGGCGTTATTCCTCTAACATACCCTGGCTCTGGAGATTCTCCTCCTCCTTTAGCTTTAGGATTACTAATTTTACGAAGTAGTCGAGTTATTTTATTTTCATTAATTGATTTTATAATCTCAATTCTAGCTCTTGTCTCAGCTAATCTAACCAATTTCTCATTATATATTCTGCAGCCAGAATCATAGTCTTGTTCCCTTTTAGCAACCATCTCAGCTATTGGCTTAATAATATCATCGGATAATTGATTTTGCATTGCTAGTAATGGGTTTGCTAAATAAATCTCAAGCTGTGAAATATACCAATTAAGGATATTTGCTTTATTAGGCTCACTGCTTAAGCTTTCAATCATAGAATTAGGGTTTCTTTGCCAGATTTCATTAAGTGCATCAATAACTCTTTGTTTCAATATTTCTTCATCTTGAGTTTTTTTTGTTTTATATGCTCTTCCATTTGTTGTTGCATATGCAAAAACTAGCTCTCTCTTTTCTCCATGACCATAACTAGCTTGTTGCACTAAATAAACACCATCTCTTTCTTTTTCTTCGACAATAAACTCTATTCCTGTTCTTAGTTCATTCATCCTCTTCAAAAATTTAGAAACATTATAGCTATTTAAGTTTTTTGTCATAAATATGTCAAAAATATAAACACAGAAAAGTTATATGGTATAAAAAATAAATTTACTTGAACCTTTCCTTTACAACAAACTCAGCTATCTCAACAGCATTTAATGCAGCTCCTCTTAATAACTGATCGCCTGCAACAAAGAAATCAATCCCATACTCTCCAAATATTAAGTTTTGTCTTATCCTTCCGACTTCAATATCATATTTGCCAGTTGCAGTCAAAGGCATAGGATAAATGCTCTTTTTAGGATTATCTTTATTATTTTTGTCATTGCCAATTATTATTTCATCTCTCAAAATTATTCCCTTGGTATTAGATAATAATTTCTTTACGTCTGCTGCCTTAACTTTTTTCTCTGTCTCAACAGTTATGCTCTCACTATGGACTCTTAATGTAGGTATTCTCACAGAAGTGCAAGATACACTAAGTTTCTCATTGCCAAATATCTTTCTTGTTTCCCAGACTACTTTCATCTCTTCTTTTGTATAGCTATTTTCTAAAAATACATCTATCTGGGGAATCAGATTAAACGGAATCGGATACGCAAAAACATTGTTCTCAACTTTTTTGCCAGCAAGATAATTTTTTGTCTGGGAAAGCAGCTCGTCCATGCCTTCGCTTCCAGCTCCTGATGTAGCTTGGTACGTGGAAATAATAACTTTCTTCAGACCGTATTTTTTATATATTTCAAAAAGAGGAAGCGCAGCAATTGCTGTTGTGCAGTTAGGATTTGCGATCAACTTACTTTTCCCAATTGAGTTAGCATTTATCTGTGGAACAACTAAAGGCACATCTTTATCATACCTGAAAGTAGATGAATTATCTATCACAACACATCCAGCTTTAGTTGCTCTAGGCGCATTCTCTTTTGGCCAGCCTCCACCGATTGCAAAGAAAGCAACATCAAGCTTAGAATAATCTGCAGTATTAGCATTCTCCAATGAAATCTTTCCAACTGGCGTTTCAACTTTCTTCCCAACACTCTTCTCACTAGCAAAAAGCCTTAGCTCTTTTATAGGAAAATTTCTGTCAAAAAGCACTTTAATTATCTCTTTCCCAACCGCTCCAGTTGCGCCGAATATGCCTACTCTTGCTTTTTTATCCATTTTCCCTGACTATATACTGCAATATTTTTAAATCTTGCCAATAAAACTTATATAGGCGTTAAGTATATTAATTCTATTATGAACATTAAAACTAAAATACTATTCTCATTCTACTTACTTATTATACTCTCATTTTCTTTAAATTCGTTAGCATTCCAAATCACCATCGACGCATCAAACACCACACATAAGATCTCTCCTCTAATCTACGGCCTTGCAAACAACATCCCTGACTTAAATGCAACAATCATAAGATGGGGTGGAAATCCAAGTACAAGATATAATTGGGAGATTGGCAATGCATGGAATCATGCAGTTGACTACCAATTTAGAAACACAAACTATAATACTGCACCTGGGAGTGTAGCTGATAGGGCTATTAGAGGCAACGTCTTGCGCGGTGCAGAGACAATATTGACCATACCTGCTATTGGTTTTGTGGCAAAAGACTACACTTCAAGAAGCACAACTGTCCCTTCTAGCTGCGGTGATAACAAAGCAAGCAACCCATTACAAACCTCTCATCCTACGTTTGCAAGAAAAAATTCCTCTTATCCAAATGCAATTTACGAAGATCCTCCGAATCTGACAGACAACAAGGTCTTTATCGATGAATGGTTAGTGCATCTAAAAAATAATTTTACAGATAAAGCTCCTAAATTTATTGCAATCGACAATGAGATGGATATCTGGGGCGGTACACATAAGGATGTCCACCCAAAATGCTCTGGCTATGATGAGATTCTTTCAAAATTCATAGAATATTCAACCATAGTAAAGGAAACATTGCCAGAAGCAAAAGTTCTTGGTCCTGTATCATGCTGCTGGTGGTTTTACTGGAACTCGCAGCGTGGTAGTAATGATAAAAAAGCGCACAACAACACAGATTTTCTGCCTTGGTTTTTGCAGGAAGCAAGAAAATACGATTTGGCTGCGGGCAAGCGTACTTTGGATTACCTAGATATTCATTTTTATCTTGATGATGTTTCTTTTAATGATAGTAATGCCCCTACACTGCAAAAACGAAGAATTAACGCTACACGTTCTCTCTGGGATCCTACTTACAGGGAGGAAGGTTGGATTGGCATAAAGTCAGATGTTACAAAGCAACAGCCTTCTCCTTTCTATGTGCAGCTTATTCCCAGGATGAAGAAGCTGATTGCAGACAATTATCCAGGCACAAAGCTTGCGCTCACAGAATATAACTGGGGTGCTGAGAACACCATCGCAGGCGGCATAGCTTTAGCAGATGTTCTAGGTATTTTTGGCCGTGAGCAATTAGATATAGCAACATATTGGCGCAATCCAAAGCCAAATACTTATGCCTATTCAGCTTTCAAGCTTTATACAAATTATTTTGAAGATGATTCATTGCCATGTTATAGTGAAGATTATAAAAATGTCAGCTGTTATGCAAGCAAAAATGATAATAATGATTTATCTATTGTCATGACTAACCATAATCCAAATGCAGATTACCCTCTTACTTTAGCTCTGCAAAATACAACCATAACATTAAAAGCAGTCTACCAGATAACTGAGCAGAATAAAAACCTCACACTAATAACTAATTTCAACTTTATCCTTCCAAAATACTCCATAACTTTATTGCAGTATAAGGCAGCTCCATGTACAGAAGGTGAAACACAATCATGCGGCATCTCTGATATTGGTACATGCAAATTTGGCACAAAAACATGCAGTAATGGCATTTTTGGAGATTGTATTGGTGCAATAGCTCCTATTGAAGAAACATGCAACACTTTAGATGACAATTGTGATGGCATTGTAGATGATGACTGCAGCGTTGAAGTTCCTGCAGACAAAGACCCTACACCTAACTTTGAGCCAGTAATAGAGGAAGAGGCAGTTGAAAATGAGAAAATTGGATGCAAACCTAAATGGTCATGCACACCTTGGGGCAATTGCGAAGATGATATCCAAAGAAGGCAATGCACATTAAAAAACTCCTGCGATAAAAACAAGCCTAAAGAGATCAAGTTCTGCGATCAAGATGAGGAAGAGGAGGATTATATTGCAGAAAAATACCAAGAAAGAAGAGAGGCAGAGAATTTAGATATATCAGAAAACAATAACCCAAAATCATCTGAAGCATTATCAAAAGAGGAGCTTTTTGATCTTGCAAAGGTTTACTCTGATTCTAATCATAATAAAAAATCAGTATATTCAGTACTTTCTTTAATCTCTTCTGAAACATTTATTCTAGGTTTAGATGCGATAGCTATAGTATTAGTCTTTGGGATTATTTTATATTATATTCAGAGAAAATAAGCTTACAATTTATAAACTATCAATTATTATTTATTAAATATGGAAACTAAGATTAAAGTATTCATCGACACAAACTTTTTACTGATTCCTGCAATGTTTAAAGTAGATATATTTAGGGAGATTGAAAGGATCTGCAATTTCAATTATGAGCTATATATCATAGACAGGACATTGGATGAGCTCAAAAACATTATTGCATCTCAAAAAAGCGCAGGAAAACATAAAGCAGCATCAAAGCTTGGCTTAAAGCTAACGGAAAATGCTATCCAAGAAAATAAACTCTCCCTCTATAAAACTGATGCACCTGAAGATGCAGTAGTTGACAGGATATTATTGGATATCGCTAAACATGAAAAGATAATTGTTGCTACACAAGACAGGCAGCTGAAGCAGTATCTGCGCTCTTTTGGCATGAAGATCATTGACTTAAGGAAGAAGCAGTATCTTATCATTACTTAGCCTAAAATGCCTTTGCTGCCCATAACATTTATAAATAAAACCCATATTCTAAGAGAAACAACATCAACTATTACAATAAATATAGCTATCTGAAGTAGCATATTTGGGGAGCATAAAATGTTCTATGTCGCAGAAATAAAAGATCATATAAGGGTTCCGCCTGAACTGTTTAATTTGCCAAAAGTAGAGGCAATCACTAAACGCATCAAGAAAGATTATGAAGGCGTAATCTCAAAGGACTTTGGTATAGTCATAGATGTAGGCAATATTAAAGATGTCAAGGAAGGCATCATCATCCCAGGAGATGGCGCAGCTTATTATGAGTCTGTGTTCGAGCTTTTTGTTTACAAGCCAGAGATGCAGGAAGTGGTTGTTGGCAGCATTAAAGATATTGCAGATTTTGGCGCATTTATCACATTAGG
>Ga0209211_10003620_pt1 | contig 24933 bp, 30 predicted proteins | sample RifGroA2_FD_183992 | JGI IMG/M metagenome (GOLD analysis project Ga0209211, IMG submission 183992) | Groundwater microbial communities from Rifle, Colorado, USA - Groundwater A2 (SPAdes) (version 2) | ecosystem: Environmental > Aquatic > Deep subsurface > Groundwater | place: Rifle, Colorado...
ATACGATTTAAACTAACTGCCGTCGGCATTAATCGCGACATACTCGCAACCGCACCACTGGCAGGAGCCGTCTTTTTTCTTCCTGCCGTGCTGGTGCTTGCATCTGGGGCAGGCCACCTTGGGACAGCCGCAGGGGCAGGCTTTTAAATGGTGGTGCCCGCATTCTTCGCAGTGAGGCATGGCATTATTTTTGCTTAATCAAGGCCGAGAGCTGCCGCAAAACTTTTAAGATTCCGGTCCGAAAACGCGCCAACGTTCTCGCCGCTTATGTTTTTGGAGTAATAGTTGTCCCAGATGTAATTAAAAAGGTAATCATGGTACTCCCAGAATTTCCCCTGCTCCCCGGCGCACCTGGCCGCCTCGGCCGCGCGCATTGATTCTTCGCCCAAGAAAGCGAAATCGCGCCAGACAAACGCGGCTTGGCCGGATTTCAAATACGTTTCTTTCAGCTGCTGTTCGGCGGCCTTAAAAAATTTCCCGCAAAACGGGCATTGGAAATCCCCATATTCCACCACCGCGACTTTGGCCGCGGGATTTCCCAAAACAAAATCATCTGCGCGGATTTTCAAAGCATCCGGCAAGGAGGAATTCTGCGATGCCAGCTCCGCTTCAATCGGCTCCTGAAAAGATGAAAACGGCAGCGCGCCGGAAACCATCCGGCCGTTTACGAAAGTGGCCGGCGTGCCCGAAACGCCCAAATTTTTCCCCTCTGCCGCCGCGGCTTCAACAGCCTTCCTGTGCTTGCCCGAATCCAGACAGGAAGCAAAAACGGGAGGAAACGAGGCATCGTCTTCGGAACCGGGGGGCGCAGAAGGAAGCTTCAGCCCCGGCCGGGTATAAACCACCGCCGCGGCTATCAAAAGCCCAGCAACAATGATGCTGGCAGGTATAAGATGGGGATTTCGCTCTGAGTCCACAATTGAAAGAATGGATTAAACACCTCCTCAAACTCCGGAGAGGTCACGTTGACGTTTAAGTTGAAAGAGGTGCTTCTGGTAAGCCCGCCGCCTTGCCCCTGAACGGCGACGATGTAAGTTCCCGTCGCGGTCGTTCCAGGCACTATAACATGATAGGCCGAGCCGTTGGAATATTCGCCGGAGTTAAGAGTGCTGTCGCCAAAAACGTGCTGGATGCCGGAGATGGGGGGAGAGACCGACTGGGGGGAGAGATTTACAGCGGCATTAAAACCGTTCAGGGGGGTTACTCTGACGGTCGTGTTGGAGGACTGGGCGGGAGAAGTTCCCACAACCGTGGCGGAGATGCCGCCGGAATTCGTCAGGGAGTAATCCGGCTGGGGAGCGCATTGCTGTTCGGTATTGCAAGTTGAAACCCCGCAGGCATTTATGGAAACGCAGCTGCCCGACTGGCAGACCGAATAGGGCTTGGTCTCTCCGGAGAGGCAGGTTGCAACATCGGTTTCGTCGTCGTCCGAAACCGAGGAGCATCCGGGGTCAGCTGTATTTGAACCCCGTAAAAGCGAATCAGTGTGGTCAACCTTGCCGTCGCTGTCATTGTCAATTCCATCAGCGCATTGGGTAAGGCCGTCGCCCGGTCTGCAGAAACTGTCGGAAGCGCAGCTGGTGACCCCGCAGGAATCAACCGCAACGCAGCTCCCGCCGGAACATTCGGAATGGGGCCTGGCCTGCCCCACCGGGCAGAGAGGAGATACCGTCACCTGAACGGCGTCAACGTTTGAAACCGCGCTTTGATTGTCCGTGATTTTAAGGACTTGATAAGTGTAAGTGCCGGGGGCATCGTTGAAGGTCAAGGTTCCTAAAGAAATATTGCAGGCGGACGGAGCGGCGGGATTATTTATAGTTTGCTCAAAAGTCGGGGAGCCTTGATTAAGGTCCGAATTCCATTCGCATTTGCCTCCATTGGAAACGCCTTGCGTCGGATGCGTCCAGCCATCGGGGTCGGAGCTGTCATTTGCTCCAAGGAAAATGGCGGTGGGGACGCCTTGGGTTACGATTATGGAATCTGTGTAAGTTGTGCCGTCTTTTGAGATTTTGGCATTGGCCACGGGGGACTGGTCAGAAGCGCAGTTCGGGGTGGCGAAGGAACCGCTGGCTATAAGGTGGTCTTCGACACTCGGAGAGGTAAAATGCCCGATTATTTCGTAAGAGTAAGCGGTATTCGAAGCTCCGCCAGTCCAAACATAAGTCGTCCCAACCCATCCTGATTCGCAAACCAAGCCTGAAACTATCTCTGTTCCGTTCGCGAAAATAGAGGCAGAAGGACAAATGACGCCGCCCCCGAACTCATTAACAAAATGGAACTCCACTGACGGCGAATTTCCATTGCAGGTAACAGAAGCGCTTGAAGAGCCGCTGGCCGGGGCGATCAGGCCCAAACCGGCCGGCTGAATCCACTCGGCGGCTTGTAAGCTTCCGGCCAAGGCCAGCATCAAAAGTATCCCTAAAGCATAAAATCCCTTTGTCATCTTACTTAAGATTATAACTCCTTTGTAAATTTTCTTCCACGGCCCCCAGGAAAGCCCTCCAGCCGCCCTCCGCCGCCGCAGGGTCGTTGCCGGGGTAAGCCCTGCTCCACTCCGCAAGCGTCATCACGCCAAGAAGCTGCTTGGCTTTTTCAAAAGAAAGCCGGGCTTCTTTATTCTTCTTTAAATTAAGCTCGGCCACGCCCAAACTGTTCCAGAGCCACGGATTTTTATCGCCTCCCGGAATTTCCCGAAAAGCTTTTTTTATGGCGCTTTCGGCCTCGGCATATTTTTCTTCTTTGGCCAAAATCCAGGCGAGGTCGTTATGCCCCGCCCATTCTTTCGGCGCCCATTGTGTAAAACGCCGGAAATCTTCCTCGGCGCTGGCAAAATTTTTGCCAAAGCCGTAAATCAAGCCCCGCACATAGAGCGCGCGCAGGTTCTCGGGATTCGCTTCCAGCTCTTTATTGATTTCCTCAATCGCTTTTGCCGAATCCCCTTTTACAAAATAAATCCGCGCCAGCTGATAATGCCCCCACAAAATTCCGGGCTCAATCCTGACCGCCCTTTGGAAAGCCGCTTCCGCTTTTTCCAAAGCATACGCTCCCCCGTTGAAATAATAATTTCCCTGCCTCATTAAAAACCCGGCGTCTCCATAACCGCGGCTTAATAAAAACCCGAACAGCAAAATCGCAGAAATTGAGACCCAGATATGCCGTGGGTTCTTCCCTTCCATAGTTTAATTATACCGCACCAACACAGAGTTGACACATAACATTATTTCACTATCTGATTCCAAAAAGATATCAGTTTTGGATCATATTGATTTTGATTTGAAACTGTAACAATAAAATCGTTCTCCCATCTCTGATATTCGCCAAAGAAAATCTCACTGAACAGCTCTCTATAGTATTTCATTTTATCTTCAAGAGAACTGCTTCTGAAATATGCTTGGAAAATTGAGAAAAATTTCTGGTCATTTTGCTCTAAATATTTGACGGCTACTTTCTCTCCGCGCCACGGAATATCCCTAAAAGAAAAATATGCAGTCAAAAGTTCGACGACGCTATAAAGTAATCTTATTTCAATGGCTTTTTTATAAAGCTCGTCTCCAGAATTGTAATACCGTAAATTTGCAATAAAGTTATAGTTTGTCTTGATCCAAAAATCTCTTTTTTCTGAATCAGCAACTTTTTGGAGTGGTGGATTTTCGCCAAGTTCGTTTTTAAGCGCCAGTAGCAAATTCTCAGGGTCATATTCTATTTCCCCCTTGGTAAGCCACTCCGCAAACATCCCATCGAAATTATTTCCGAAAACATCATGCTTATTTTTTAGCTGATTCAGAAAATCAATATCAAAGAAAAAAATATCGGAAAAATGATCTTGAATTGTTGTATAGACTGATTTAATCCCTTCCTTGTTCTCGTCTAAAATAACAACCAAATCTATATCGTTTGATGGGGTAAGATCTGAAATAGTCGTACCGGTCGTAAAAATACCTTTCACTCTCGGCGAAGATTTCATTTTTTCTATTAGAGTTGTTAGTGAGGGGTATTTCATAAAGAATCCACATTTATAGATTATCAATTATCTATACAAAGGAAAACCCCCGCGTTCGTAAGAACGAGGGGGTCGGATTATGGACTTTCACCGTTCGCCAATTTGTAGTATTCGGCGAGGCGGTTTGCCGCGCAATTGCAACTAGTGATCTCTTGGGTAAGCCCCGCAAGTTTTCTGATAAGCGACACGGTTGTTGCCGTGTTGCGACGGAACACTGCGAGCACTTGTTCCATTGATTCCGGCTGCATCGAAACTGCGCTGGGAACGCCGACATCATAATCGGTCACAGAAGCAATCGCCCCGTAACAGAGACCGAGTTCTCTAGCGAAGTAGCACTCCGGGTACTGCGTCATGTTCACAATGTCTCCGCCCCAAAGCGCGAACATTTTACTCTCGGCAATGGTTGAGAACCTCGGGCCCTGGATGACAACCACGGTGCCCTTGGCATGATGAACTATTCCAACCGCCCTGAGTTCGCGAGCAATGATTTCTCGAATATGCTCACAATACGGCTGCGCCATGGGCAGATGAACCAGCTCCCGATCAACTTCGTAGGTGTCGTCTCGACCCCATGTGAAATTAATGAATTGATCAAGAACAACGAATGCGCTCGGCTCGATCTCCTTCCGGAGACTGCCGACCACGCACGTTCCAATCACATGCCGCACACCGAGTGACTTCAGCGCCGCAAGATTGGCCTTATACGGGACTTTGTGCGGCGGAATCGCATGCTCTTCGCCATGTCTAGGCAAAAAAGCAATACGCCCACCGCACAATTCTCCGATACCGATCGGCCCAGACGGTTTCCCGTAAGGAGTTCCCACTTCGACGGTTTCAGAAACTGTCAGTTCAGGCAGTCGGCAGAGACCCGATCCGCCGATAACTCCAATGAGAGAATTCTCCCCGGCGGAGAGCGTCTGCCTGCTCTCTCGGCAGGAGGGTCCAGATGAGTCCATATATTACCTCCTTAGTGAAAATAGCATTATTCGTATCTCGCGCAGTAGCATCGCAATATAGTTCCGAGGAACTCCAAGCGCATCCGCCACCATCCAGCACTCCGTCTGAATCGTCTGCCGTGATTGAGTTGTTGAGGAGCGGCAGACGACGCCTCCATGCTTCAACCGTTTCTGTCCGCCCAATTCTGAATGTGTCGGGCAGTTCCTGAACGTGTCCTTGGTCAAGGCGGAGAAACGGGCAGTTGCTCACCTGGCCATCCGCTTGGATAACCAGTTGATTGCCGTAGCAGGTGCAGTCAACCGAAAACGGCAAACCGTTCCGCAGAGCAGTCAGTTTTTTCTCAAGCTGATACTCATAACAACGTCCGCCTTCGGTCGCGCTGGCTAGTCCCTGCAGAACACCCTGTGCCGCTGCCCGACAATATTCCTCCACGCTACCCCCGTCAAGCTCGCGAATCAAAGCTTCGCCCTTCATCAGGTTGAAGCCGAATTGGGAAATTCCAAGCTTACGGAGAAAGTCGGGATACTCGGTCAACCAGCGAGCATTCGCCGGGGTAATCATTACGGAAGCGACCACGCGAACACCGTCATTCACGAGCTGCCTGACGGCACGTTCGATCTCGACGAAAGTAGGATCGCCATTGACCGTAATACGGATACGATCGTTGTGCTCCCGCGGACCATCAACGCCGACTGCGATCGTTACTTTGTAATTGGCAAACAGTTTTGACAGCTGCTCGTCCACCAGTGAACCGTTGGTGCAAAGCATGAGTTCAAGCTTTTCTGGAAGCCGGCCCGCGCTTTGCTCTTCGGCCACGTACGGTAGCAACCGTTTCAGCACTTCCCGATTCAACAGGGGTTCGCCTCCGTAGAAAATCAGGAAGTACGGATCGTCGTCCTGCGGATACTCCTCAATATGTTTTTGCCAAAGTGCGATGCCGGCGACAGCGTCCTCGAAAGACAGAAGGTGTTCGCCGTACCGCTTAGCAAGAGTGGGAATCGGGCAGTAGGTGCACGCGAAGTTGCAACCCTGGGTCATCATGAGGTATAAGATGGTCGGGCGGTCGAGGAGCCGCAGAGCATTGGCACGCACTTTCTCGAGTTCTTCCAAGTCAACACTTTGGTCGCTGATGAACATCTTGCGAACGACAAGCTCCCGTACAAGACCTTTTATTTGCTCCGACAGAATGATTCGTTCCGGAAAATCGCGCCAGACGCGCTCGGCAAGATACACCGGTTCGGGACGCAGCCGATGAAAAAGTACCACCAGTCCGTCTAGCGCCAGCACCCGCAGAAAGCGGGAGGCGTGGAAATGTTGCGCTCTCCATACAATCGGGTTCATCCGCGACAGAAACCAGTTCAGCTCATCGGCTGAAGTGTGCGTCATATTGTTCTCCTTTCTGAAAAGAAAGAAACCCCCGCGTCCGTTGTGGAGCGGGGGCTGATGTGCCGGTGCCGTCGTAGCGCTCGGTTATGCGTCGACGTTGACCTTGGCGAGCGCTTCCCGCCACTGCTCCTTGGTAAGCGTGACCTTGCCGCCGTCGTCATCGGTGATAACGACTTTGTCGGAGCCGTGATGGATCTCCACGGTCGGACAGCAGCCCTTAGCGCCGCAGAGCTGAATGCGCGTGATTTTTCCTTCAGAATCAGCCTTGCTCATTTTTTCACCTCCTTTCAATTGAAATTTGTAAAGTTACTCATACATTACTCCTATCACTAGGAAAGCAAATTAAAATAAATCTGTCAAGAATTTGATAAAACCTACCCAAATTCCTTTATAAAATGGAGGGATTGAACGGAACTCTAGTACTAGTTTTCTGGCTACGGCTCGCTGACGAGAGATGACGTCAACCGCGGCTTAATAAAAACCCGAACAGCAAAATCGCGGAAATTGAAACCCGGATATGCCGTGACTTCATGGTCGCGCCAATTTATCTTAAAGCGCGACTCCTGCTTAAAATATAAACGTTGTATTTCCTGAGGAAGCTTATCAAATTTCTTGCGAAACTCTTCGGCATAGATAATCTTCATAGCTGGGAGCTGGTGCGTCCAGAGCGCCAATCGCTGAGCCCCCGTGCAAAAGAAGCCTTAAGCGATTTTGGGCTTTCGTAATCGTTGAATGATTCTTCGGAAATTTTGGCTCGAAGCTCTTCAAATATGCGTCGCGAAAGTTCTGAAAGAGAAAGGCCATAAGAAAGAGCCAAATGCTCCAGACGATTTTTCTCCGCTCGAGGAAGGTTTATTGAGATGGTAGCCATATAAAAAAGATACTTCGTACTTCTTTAGCAGTCAAGCTCTTTCACGAATATCCATCGCATAAAAACCCGAACAACAAAACCCTGAAAACCGAGAATCAGAGATGCCGGGAGTTCATAAATCTAACTTCGTAAGATTTTGATGAAATCTTCTATGCTAATTTCCAAATCATTGATGATCCCTCGCAAGGTTTTCCTGCCGATATCCTTGCCGCCATGTATAGAAACTGTAATGCGTCTGCCATCGATATGCTTAAACTGGGCATGGCTTCCGACTTGATGATATTTAAAAAATCCGAGCTTCTCCAAAACCCGGATGAGTTCCTTAGCTCTGATTACCGGAAGTTTGGCCATTCTTTTGGCCTAGCGGCGACTGGCCAATAATTCTTCCCCAGAAAATACTTGAATTAATTCCAAGGCGTTCTCTTCGCGAGGGATTGCCGTTCTATCTTTGACCAAACCCTGCAAATGACAGCGAATGGCTTCTTTCAGATTTTTCTTAACTTCCTCCAGCGTCTTGCCGGAAGTATGAAGCCCCTTCAGAAGCGGGACAAAACCATGATAACCCGCTGGCTCATCCGGTTCGACTATAACACGAAATGTATATAACTGGTCTGAAATCCTCTGCTTCATAGCCTGATGATAACACAATCCGAGGGTCGGTTAAAGTCCAGCAAGACCGCCGCTGGCGCCTTGTTTCCGGTGAGGTTGACAGCCCAGAAAAAAGGAGTATGATGGAGTTGAAGCTGAAGGAGGGTGTCCTTTGGCAAAAAATCATAAAAAGGAGGTTTTATTCTTATGAAGTTCAGAGCGATGGCGAAATTGATTTGGCTTCCAGTTGTGTTCTTTCTACTACTTTGGACGATTCCAGCTCCGGCCAATGAGGCTGATAATCTAGCTAACCTTTCAGATGGCTGGTGGATGGGTAAGTACAAAAGTTGGGGCAGGTCAAACGGCGGAGAGTACTCCGAACGTAATCTCTACCTCAAAATCTCTCGAAGCCCACTTACCGGCAGATTCTCTCTGGGCACGGGGGGAACATGGGAAACGGATGTAAAGCTGACGAACGGCAAAATCCTGATAAGGATTGACCGAGAACTGCGAGAGTTTCTCCTGAAGAAGGACGGGGAGAGATTACTGCTGGAAGCAAGCTACGAGACGGACTGGCCGGGATGGCTTATAAGGAACGTGATCGTGCTGGAAAGGGCAAATTATTAATAAGCTGATTAGCAAGCTGGATTAGTTTCTTGATATGAAAAACCTCTATGTTTCTCTCATAGAGGTTTTTTCTATGGAGGCAAAAGGTATTATAAGGTATTATTATTGAGCTATGCCACCTTTCTCCGAAAAAGGGATCCGAGAGGAAACAATATTGAAGAAACTTTTTCGATACTTCAATTCTTCAGTAGTCATTCCTGCAATTATCCAAGCTATGGATACTTACCGCCATTTTATTATTTATTACTACCAGAAAGAGGCAAGACGATTCAAAAGAATCAGCGCTCACGAGCACTGGCGAAAAGGCGGAAGTATAAAACCATATCTTAAAGTCATGAAGTGGGCGAATGTGGAGAAGGTTGTTTTTGTCCCAACCGATTGGCCAGCGTCAAACCCTAAATATAAAGAAAACCTGCAAGAACTTTTGGAGTTAAAAAGGAAATATCCAGATAAGATTGTCGTTTTTGCAACCGCTTACAATAAAGACCCAGAGGCCGCAAAGATAATCGAGGATGCGATTTTGCAGGGGGCGAGAGGAATAAAATTCATTGACTGGCTTTTTTCAGAAAAATTTCCAGACGAGGCCGGAAGAGTTGATAGCGAAAATATGTATAAAGTTTATGAGATTGCAAAGAGGTATAAAGTTCCAGTTCTGATGCATATTGATTTTCAGAAAAAACCGGAGTGGAAGTTCCAGTTTGAACGCGTGGCGACTGATTTTCCGGAAGTAAAATTTATTTTGGCTCACTACGCCCGTTCTGCCTCGGGAGAAAATCCGGCACTCGAAGTCTGCGCCGATATTTTAGAAAAATTCGCAAACGTCTCTGTAGACATTTCAATGGGCGGGGGGGTTAGAAGATATATGCGGTATTTTGACCAAAACCCTGCCAGATGGCACGATTTAATTTTACGCTATCAAGATAGGATTTTGTGGGGGACGGACATTATTTTGGATGAGATGCCTTTTAAAAATTCTGCCTGGCTCAAAAGCCGGATGCTTCTCGATTTTCTCATGCTTCAGAAAAAAACATACCACAATCCTCTTCATATTGAAGACGTCGCGGTACATAAGGGATTGGAACTTGCGCCCGCGGTTCTCAAAAAAATTTATTACGATAATCCTGCGAGGATTTTAAAATTTTAAAAGCTGAGATATAATCTTTCTATGTCACTTTTTCCAGAAAAAGGAATGGCCGAGGAAGAAATACGAACCAGACTTTTTACGATAAGAAACAGCATCCAACCATTTACTTCCAGAGCTTTGCGAAAATACAGCGGCGTTATTCATCCTTCTGCGACAGAAGCTATTGAAATCCTTCGACCGCTCAATTTAAACCATCTCGGAACACCAACTCGGCTTAAAACCCCTTCTTCGCAAGGCATAGCCGCCATTGAACGAGAAGTTATTTTGATGCTTGGAGAGCTTATGGGCTCAACCGAGGTAGACGGATACATTACCCAAGGCGGAACCGAGGCCAACATTATGGGGCTGTGGATCGGCAGGAATATGCTACGGGTTAATCGAAATCTGGAAAGAAAAATTTGCCTTATCAAAACTTCGCTCACTCATTACTCCATTTATAAAGCGATCGATCTGCTGGATATCCCAAGAGTTGTTGATGTCCCGCTGAATGAAAATTATGGCATGTCAAGCTCGGAGCTAAAAACGACCTTAGAAAAACTGGCGAACGAAGGATTCAGAGAATTTCTCGTCGTGCTCACTTTGGGCTACAACACTACCGGAACAGTTGACCCTATAGATGAAATTGACGTAGTTTTGCACGAATCCGAAGAGAAGCTCGGCATTACGACCTACACGCATCTCGACGCAGTTATTGGAGGAATGATTTATCCTTTTGCCACAGAAAAACCTTTGAACTTTAGATATCCGTCAGTAAAATCCATAGCCCTTGATATGAATAAAAATGGCTTTGTGTCGCCCACCGCAGGAGTCTTCTTAGCAAGGAAAGGTCTTCAGCAATGGATAGAGAGGCCCGCTCCCTACATCAAAGGGAGAAAAATAGATGATACCTTGAGCGGTTCGCGTCCCGGCGTACAAGTTGCGGCCTGCTGGAGCGCGATCCAAGCGCTTGGCAAAGAGGGATTTAAAAAAATTGTTGCAGAGAAAATTGAGTTAAAAGAATATCTTTTCGCGCTCCTTGAAAAAAACAAGGCGGCTCTTTCGCCGCTTATCATCTCTCATCCGTCTATCAATGTTGCCGCGATTCACCTTGGGTCTTTCACTGAAGGGAAAGTGCCAAACTTTATTGAAAAGAAATACTCTTTAACCCCTCTGCGTTTTGCGATAGATGAAAAAAACGAGAAATATATCTACACCGTTGTATTTATGCCGCATCTTGAAACAAGTGTTCTGGAGGAATTCGTAAGAGACCTTTTACAAAACCGGCCTGTTTATTAGCCGCAGCTGCCCTCTTCTCCTCCTCCTCCTTCTTCTTCTTCTCCTCCGCCGCCTCCTCCTCCGCCGCCGCCTCCTCCTGGCACATCAGCACTGGCTTTAGAAATTAACGCTTTGATTTTCTCCAAGGGCGATGCTTTCCCGGGATTGTCTCTGAAAGCCCAGCGCGCCAAGGGCAGCAAGAGTAAAATACCAATAAACAGAGAAAATCTCAGAGTTTTTGAAAGATAATCAAGTAATTTGTTCATAATATTAGTATATTATATCTCCAACCTTGCCTTTTCAACCCGTCTAAGCCACTGAAGCGCGCGGGTATCGGTTGGATTGCGCCGGAGCGCGTCTTGAATAATGCTTTCATAGATATCATACGCTCTTGGAATGGTGCTAGGTTGGATAATAAAATTGGAAGTATCAATTGCCCAAGCTGCTTCAAGGCTGTCAAATGCCTTGTTAAAATCCCCCTTTAACTGATAGATCGTACCTAGGTACATCAGTGGAAACGCCACTTTGCCATTTTTTATCAATTTCGAAGGCAGTATCCACCCCTGATATGGTTGGTTAAGATCATGATTCAATGGCAAGACTTCGTCGGTGATAACTTTAATCGCCTCGTCTAATCTGCCTTGGGGATTAATTTTGTCGGCCTTGCGTAGAATTCGAGCCAAGCCTGTTCTTAAATAAATTTTCATTAAGGGATGGAAACTTTCGAGACGCGGATCGATGTTTTGTTCTCTGGCGAATTTGACGATATCTTCGTATCTTGCGGGGTCTTCTTCCGCCTCACGAACCATGAAGCCTATATCCGATTGTTTAGCAAGAAATGGCCCTACTGTATCCATTAGAGGAAGACGGAGAGGATAGGGCAGTGCGGTATTCTTGCCTTTAAGTTGGGGGGCAAGATTTTCAGAGGGCCAGACCGCCAGCATTGTGCGCGGAAATCTTCGCGGCGCATAGATACCGGCAAAGTCATCGTAAGATATTTCATAGTTATTACCAAAAAGATATTCGTGGACAATCATCTTCCTTTCTTTGTCGGAAATTCCGATTACTGTGGCGTAAACATTTTCCTCAAATTGCGGATCAGGGGAACGCTTTTTTAAAACAATGACCGGTATATTTTTATCAGGATTGACAAATTTTTTAATCTCGTAAATCACCTTCTCTTTAGGGGGGGTGGCAAAATAAGTGTCATATCCGTTCTCTTCAAAAAACTGCCCCAGCATTTTTAAGCTAACCTTATCTCCCCGGGGGATGCGTTTCATTAGTTCATCTCTGGAAAATCTTTCATCACCGTAATATTCCAAGACCGTCAATACACTGGTTACTGGATTGCCGTAGCAGTCAAAATAGCAATCGTATATCCCGTGATAAGGAACGCCGGGAATGAGATGATTGACCTGCTGAGCCCGCCAGTACCAAAAGCCGGCGCCTGCAATAATCACAACTAGAATAATCCCTCCCAGTAGATAAAGATTTCTTTTATTTTCCATAGTTATTCCCTATCAATATATTATATCATTTATCTTATATCTTAACAGGGCTTGACGTGTTTATGCAAATTTGCTAACCTTCAAGTAAAGGGAGGTGCAAAATGAATAGATATGTCCTGTTCTTTCCTATCATCTTTTCAGTGTTACTTGCCGCAGGAAGCGCCGCCGAGTATCAACCCGGGGATCCAAAATACAGCGGGCTCAACGGGAAGTGGGAGAACCGCTCCAAGGTCATGCTCATTGAGTTAAAGGTCGTGAACGGCAACGAGCTTGTTGGTTTTTCTACCCTCCGGTATTCGCAGCCGCGCCCCGGAGAGACTTATGGGCCGCTTCAAGGAAAAATCATCGATGATGAAACTATCGAATTCAGTGTGGCCTGGCCTAGAGGGACGAATAGTTATGTCTTAAAAAAGCAAGAGGACGGTTCCCTCTTAGGACCTCATCCGACCCTAGTCGGTCGTAGGTTGGGTTTTACGAAAATAGATTAGCGTGGCAAGTAATCGTAGTGGGGTGGAGCCTTTGTGCTCCACCTCAAATTTTTTGGGGTAATATTTAGGGTACCTTAGGATTTTTCTAACATGGCAAGGCCTGATTTCAAAAATGTTATGCCGGCAGAAGCTGCAGAAAGTTTATGGTCTTTTCCTTTTGCTAAACATTTGGCTCTCTTTTGGGAGACTATTTTCGGAAACAAGCTATGGATTGAGGTGCCGGAATGGCTCTCTCAATATGAAACCGATTTGTGGGATTCAATTCTTTTAGCTGCGACGCTGAAAGAGAAAGGAATCATTGATACTCTATCCCGCCGACAAAGCGAATATGCGGATGAGGTTCAAATTCCATTTCGTTACCTGGTCAGGGTTAAATCAGAAGTAAGCGGGCCCGGATGGAACGGCGTCGGAAACAGTTTCATTGACGAAAAACAGGCTCTTGTGGCAGCAATTGGTGAGGCGCTCGAAAGATATTCTATTGCTTATTTCCTGCCCGAAGCAGGGAAATATATTGATGCCTCTTTTGAAAAAATTCGTAGCCAAGCCCTTGATATTTTTAGTTTAGCCGGAACTTCTCCAGAGGAACGCAACGCTAAAAATTCTGCGCTCCCGCTGTATTTTAATCAAAAAATAATTTTTCGCTGGATGCCGGGATATTCACTCACGCAAGAAAGGCCCCTTTTGGTTCCGTTGCAACTTGTAACCTCTGCATATCGTCCCTGGCGAACAGGAGAGGAGCCGCTTTTGAGAATATTTGTGAGTACAGGTGCGGCAACCGGCGCGACTTTTGAGGACGCTGTATATCGGGGTATTTGTGAGGTGATTGAGCGCGATGCTTATATGATCACATGGCTCAATAAACTTTCTCCGCCAAAGCTCGATCTTGAAAGCATTGATGATTCTCGATTTCAAAAAGTTCTTGAAAGCTTTAAGAGAAATCGGCTCGAATTAAAGATAACTATACTGCCTACTGATCTTCCTGTACATGTATTGCTGGCGTTGATTATTGATCGAACCGGAGCTGGCCCAGCAGTTGTAGCAACAGGGGATGCCAGCTTATCCTTTATGGAAGCGCTGTGGGGAGCAGTAACTGAGGCGGCATCTTTACGCCTTGAAGTAAGGAATCATTTTGAGCATGCCACTCAAACTGGAGAAGAATTTGGGTTCCAAGATCTTTCACAGATAGGAAGAAAGGGACGGCTTCTACTCTGGGCGCGAAAAGGCATGGAAAGGGAAATAGAATTCCTGCTTAAAGGAAAAGAAATAAAAACTGAAGACTTTCCCGATTTTCTATCGTCCCGTGAAAGCGCTAAAACGAAAATGGATTTTATTGCCGCCGCCTTTAAAAAAGAAGGGCTAGAGGCGGCTGCGGTTGACCTGACCCCTGTTAGCATAAAGTCCATACCATTGAAGATTGTATTTGTCGTGGCTCCCCAGCTCCAGCCGATGCATCTTGAGGAAGCGCTACCTTATTTCTGGGGCGAGCGACTTAAGACCGTTCCTCAGAAACTGGGATACCCGGTGTCTCCGATGATTAATAAACTTCCACATCCTTTTCCATGAAATTACTCATCCCTCTTTTTTAACAAATATATAGGAAAATATTTTGCGTCTTTGTAATCATCAGCAAAGTCAACGCTTTCGATGTGGAAAAATTTAGTCAGGTTTGATTCCAGCTCATCCTGTGTTTGCGTAATAAAATCTAGATCATTGCGCGACCTCTTTAATGCCTCGCGTAGCGCTACTCTCAAAACATTTCTTTCATACTCTCCGGTTGGTTTATATTTCGTGAATATTTTAACAAGCTCAAGGGGCGCGGTAATTTGCTTGCTATTGTTTCTCATCCTATCCCGCAATCTATAAAAAAGTGTTGTGACTAAAGTCGTTAAATTATCCCCGGCAAGCTCTTTTAAAGTCTCTGAGATTATTAATTCCGGATCTTGCGATATAAGATTTTTATTCATGATATGATTTCTGGTAATAAACACGCCGCCTGGGTTCAAAGTTGCGCTTAATTTTTCTAAAAAATTTAATTGATTATTGGAATAAATTTGGCTAAAAACAAGGTCGCCTGCAAAGCAATCTACCGGATTAATCTTGGCGCAAAGTTCGTTCCACTCAGCTTTAATCCATATTTCATTATCTATATCTATGTCAATCGCTTTCCTAAATAAAAGGTTATCCTCAATCATCAGGAATGAAAAATCTGCCACAATGTATCTTCTGATGCCGAGCGCATTAAGAAGGCTTCTTATCTTCGGCGTTGAACCAAGAATGATTACGGACCTTGCGGGGCCGATTTTCTTAATATACTTCTGATATATCGCGATGTCTCCGGCTGAGGGAGCAGCTGGGGAAACTAAATTTTTAAGTTGGCGTGAGCGTACCTGATTATCCCAAAATCGTTTAGTTTTCTCAGCATGAGATACTTTTTTATTTATTGCTTCTTGCGCCGAATTGATTATAAAATCCAAATCTTTAGCCGAGAATAACCCCATAAGTAATTCAAATAATTTCATTGGTTTATCATAACTTAATATAGTATATAATGTAGATATACTATGAACCAGCAAGTAAAGATTGACGCTATTGTATCCCTCATAGAAAGTTTCCCAGCGGCATTCAACCATCTCAATCTTGCAGGCAACAGAGAATTTATAGATTGGTTCATGCCGCGGCTTGACGCGTTGAGAGAATCTGATTTCTGGGATGAGAAAGTAATTGAAGAAATCCAAACGCGCCGCCTCCAGAATCTTTTGTCTTATCTGCAGCAAACATCTCCATTCTGGAAACAGCGACTTGATGCGTTCGGCATTAGACCAGAGTCGGCCTCAATTTTAAAAGATTTAAAGCTCTTACCGGTTACAGACTATGAGCTCTTTGCCGAAGAAAAAGGGGCTTACGCAATCCCACGCGGCGAGCCACAGCCCGTCATTCATACTCGCTATAGTAGCGGAACTACCGGAAGAAATAAAATGATTTTAATTAGTGACCCGGAAATATCTTTAGACATCCTATCTTGTCTGTTTCGCAAACCTATTTTTGACGCGGTGGCAATACGCAAAATGCTTGAAAGAAAATTTTTTTTATTTCTTGGCCGAACCGTTTTGCCACATTACGCTTCTTTTGCCAGCAGTTTTCCTCTTGACAATTATACAAGATTGTCGGATCCCGATACGCGCAATGAAATCTATCGGATTTTAAAAACATCTCCTCAAATTCTCTGGGCTTTTTCCTCCATAGCTTACGAATTTGCCCATTATCGGTTGGTAGACGATAGCCCCCCTTCACCGCTCTTAGCGATTTATATACACAGTGAATCGTCAACATGCGAGGAAAAATTATTTATTAAAAATACATTCAACGTACCGGTGGTCCATCTCTATATATCATGTGAGACCGCCATTATCGGGGACGAATGTTCTTCTTACTTCGGCTACGGCTACTATCACATCCCAAGGGAGCGAACGATAATCGAGATAGTGGACGAAAATGGTTCTCCGGTAAATGATCACCAAGAAGGCCGAATTGTAGTTACGATTCTAGACCGAAAAATAACTCCTATTATTCGTTATGCCAACGGCGATCGGGGAAAATTCCCCAAAATTACCTGTGCCTGCGGTAAAAAATCACCGCTTCTGGAGGTGCGGGGACGCGAAGGAGAAAATATAAAACTTCCCAGCGGTAAGACTTTCAGCGCCTTGCTTTTTGCGTCTATTTTTCTTGATGCGGTGAGCCTAAAAACTGTCAGCCAATACCAAATTCAACAAGAATCGTTGAAAGAAATTATTATACGGGTGGTTCCAGCAGCTGAATCGCTGAAGGCGCGCGAAATTGCAGCCATTGAGCTTTTACTTTCATCTACTGTCGGCAAGGGCGTTTCGGCACGCATAGTTCACGTAGAAAGTATTCCGCGAGAGCCAAGCGGCAAAATGCGTTTTTTTGTTCCGCTGAAAAAAAATGAATGAGAACGAAAAATTTGAAAGGCTCGTGAACCCTGATAATTTTTTTCCTCGCGATTTACGCCGCGGCGCTCTTTGTGGTAACAAAAATTTTATCAATGCGACGGAAACTTATCTAAAAATTTTGGCGGAATCACAATTTTGGCCACGAGAACGCCTTGAGGGGATTCAAGTAAAACGTCTACGCACGCTTACTGCGCGTATTGCAGCACGTTCTTTATTTTGGGCGAAGCTTTTTCGAGAACATAAATTTTCTCCCGCCACGGCAACGTTAAGAGATTTAACTCGCCTGCCGATATTTAGACGTAAGGACATTTTGGGATTTGGTGAGTCAATTTACATTAGCCCAAAAGATGAGGACTACCCCTTATTCACCCGCATGGGCAGCGGTACAACGGGTATTCCATTGAAACTGATCTTTAGCGAACGCGAGTTTTTAATTGGCTGGATTCCTTTTTTGCTCCGACATCCGGTTTTTGAACAACAATCGCTTGTCAAACTGCTTTCACGCAAGCCGTTTGTAGTTTTAGGCAGACCTGGCATGCGGTATGCCTTTGAAAAAGATTTCTTTTTCCGCACCTTCGACACTATTCAGTCGTCTGATCTTGAGCAACCTGATGTACGGAAAGAAATTTATAAGAGTATTCACGAAGCAACCCCGGCAATACTTATGGGATTTGGGTCCTTAGTTGCAAAACTGGCGCAGTTGGCATTGGAAGAACGCGCTGATTTCCCGCTTCTCGCCGTAAGGATAAGTAGTGAGTCAGTTTCCTCCACAGAGCGCGAACTCATCAATCGCGTTTTCAAAGCACCGGTCATAAATTTGTTAAGCGGCAACGGGATCGGGACGCTCGGTTACGAATGTCTTGAAAATCCAAATCGCTTTCATCTGCATTCCGAGAGTGTGGCCCTTGAGGTAGCAGGAGAAAATGGCGTCATAATGCCATCAGGAGAAGAAGGAGAACTGGTCGCGACGTCTTTTGCATTTACTCTTACTCCAATTGTACATTTCGCGCATGAAGATATGGGGCAATTAATACCGGGCATGTGTCCATGCGGAAGAACGCTACCCCTCTTTGAATTCACCGGACGGCGCGACTATGATGTTGTTTTACCAAGCGGTAAAAAAATACGAATGATTCATTTTCACAATATTCTTATGGAACACGGATTGGGATATAAATCAAGGCAAATGCAGATAATTCAGAATGCGCTAGACAATCTCCGCATTCTCGTTGTACCCAGGAAACGTTTAAACGACCAAGAGGAAATAAATATGCGTTTGGCCTTAACCAGTCTTTTTGAAGGGGAGAAAATCAATATCGAAATTGAATATGTGGAAAGTATCTCTCTTGGAAACGGAAACAAACCAAGATTGTTTGTTCCCCTTTCCGAATCCAAATAACTATGGATTTTTCAAAAATATTTCACCATTCCTCTAAAGACCGTGCCAAAGGCCATCCGACTATCACTGCGGATGAAAAGACTTGGCCTAAGGAATGGAAAACAATCTATTACAAAGCTTATCCGCGACTGCCGAAAATTGATCTAGAGGATGAGCCCCCGCAATCAGCTCTATTTAGTTTGGTAAAAAAACGGAAATCAAACCGAGATTTCACAAGGACACAAATAACTAAACGCGAGCTATCTTTACTCCTTAAATATTCTTGCGGGGAGACGGGTCTCTTATTAGAAGATGGCCGGCATCGTCGAGTCCAACCCTCGGCTGGAGCACGATATCCGATCGAGATCTACCCTATCGTATTTCGCACCGGAGAAGATTTAAGATCTGGACTTTATCATTATAATGTTAAAGACCATAATCTCGATGTTCTATGGGATCGTGAATTCAGTGATGGGGATATTGACAAGTTTTTTACATATTCTTGGGTAAAAGATGCCGCAGTGGCTCTGGTGATGACCGCAATATTTTGGCGGACGCAAAATAAATACGGCGAACGTGGTTATAGATATATTCTGCTTGAAGCTGGCCATATCGGACAGAATATACAGCTCGTATCAGAAGCGTTGGGTTTAAAATATTGCGCGCTCGGCGGAACGCGGGATGAATTCCTCGAACCCTTTCTCGGGATTGATGGCATTAGTGAATCTGTGGTCTATGCACTTGCTATTGGCAAATAACGATTAAAAATATTTTCTCTTCAAAATTTCTTTCACCTTGGCAACTATCTCGCCCGGGGTAAAGTGCGCTTTGACCATGAAATCCTCCGCTCCGGAACCTTTGGCGCGATCCACGTCCTCTTTCTGGCCGAGATTGGAGAGCACGATTACGGGAATGGAGGCGGTGCCGGCGTTTTGTTTGAGCCGCTTCAGAACTTCAAATCCGTCCAGCCCCGGCAAAATCAAATCCAGCAAAACTAAGTCAGGATGCTCGTCTTGGGCCAATTTGGCGCCGGACTCGCCGTCCATGGCTTCGTTGGTCTCAAAACCTTCTTTCTTGAGTTTCTGTATGATGAGGTCGCGCAAAAACTTATCGTCTTCTATTATCAAAACGCTCGCACCCCTCGCTCCGCTCATATTATCTTCATTATACGCTCTCAAAAAAATCTTCCAACCCAACCTTTTCTTCTTTGGGAACAAGTTCTTGGTTGAACGGCAGCGTGAAAGTGAAAGTTGCGCCCTGGCCAGAATAAAACAAACCAGGGAAGAAGGTTACAATCCCCGGTTTGTGGTTATGGCTCGAAAGATATTTCAGCCGGAGAACGCAAGTTGCGTGGGAATCTGCCGGGGCATAACGAGCCCGAGATGAACAAAGGCCTTAAAGAGCACAGCGAGCGCTTGTCCATCTGTCAGTTGGCTCGCATCTACAGCTGCCACCACTTCTGCCGGGTCCATGAGTATGACGCTTATACTGGCCTTCTCATAGGCATCATGGTTGTAATACTGATGTGGGGAAAGAGGCCTGACATCTAAAGCCAGAACTGAACCGGCGTCTTGTTGCAGGGTCTTAGCCATCGGATGAAATGCCCCCAAATCGACAAAAGATTCGGTGGTGTAGGACGTTTCTTCTTCAAGCTCACGTTTAGCTGCCGCAAAGATGGTTTCACCTTCGCGCTTTTTGCCTGCGGGCACCCCAAGAAAATAGTCATTGTTGGGGTACTTAAATTCCCGAATGAGCACGAGTTTGCCACCTGGCGTCAGGGGAACAACTCGCACTTGGGGCGACATCCACAGATAACGACAATCTCTGCGTCCGGCGGTGGGGTGCTGCAATTTATCTTCTACCACACCAAGGTTCCTGCTGGCATAAAGAACGGTAGTGCTGACGACAACCGAGCCATCTTTCTTTTCTCGCATAATATTCCCTCCTTCGTCTAAAGTTCTTTAAATATAAAGATACCATGAATTACGTTCTAATGCAAGGGTAGTCTCTCTGAGTGGAGTGATAGGATTTTGGATCTCCGATATCAAAACGCCTGCCTTTCATTTTGTAACCGAAGACCGGCTCTCCCTCTTCAACCAGCCAAGCTATGAGGTTGCCGGCATTATCTGGATCCCGCCGGGAGGAGGTATATTCTGCCGCCAGCGAAAGTTTAGATTCAGGCAAGAGATAGAGCAAAGACGCGAAGTAGGGAGATTTCGGCTGGACGGGTTTTTCGCGAAAATCAATAATCCGGCCGGCTGAATCAAGTGAAACCTCATTAGGCTGGCGCGAAAGGTTGGCATTTTTCAGATGACTTATGGCAACGACAATCGCCTCGTTTTGGGCAGAGAAAAAATTTATTATGCCGTTAAAATCCTCTTCAAAAAGATTGTCGCTTCCCAACACAAAAAGGCTGTCCTTTGGATTTGCCTTTTCAATAAAAAACGCCAGATCGCCGACCGCCCCTTTCCTTTCGATTTCTTCTTTGACGCCGTCATCCATTATTTTTATTCGCGCGCGGCGTGAAGAGCTGAGTTGCCAATTTTCAAGCAAAGCTCTAAACTTGCTGTTGGTTACTATAAAAATCTCAGAGAGGTTTGCGGAAACAATGGCGGCAAGCTGCTCGTCGATGACTTTGCGCCCGCAAAGCGGAAGCAAAGACTTCGGAATATCGTTGGTCAGTGGACGAAGCCTGGTCCCGAACCCGGCGGCCAGAATCAAGGCCTTCATGAGCCGAGATAATGGCGGCGAGTCATCTCGAGTCCCTTTTTGAAATCTATCCTGGGCTTCCAGCTGAGAAGCCGTCTGGCCTTCGAAACGTCCGCCAGCGTGACTTTGCTTTCAGCCGGCCGCGGAGGAATATAAACAACTGATAGACCTTTCGAAGAATTCAGTACCGTAGCAGCTACTTCGTTAATGCTGTAATTTTTCCCGCTTCCGATATTTATAATCTCGCCGCCGCAGGCCTTGGCGGAGCGCATCGCCAAGAGATTGGCGCACACTACATCTGAAATATGCGTAAAATCGCGCCTGATTTTTCCGTCGCCGGTTATGGTCAGAGGTTTTCCCGAAGCCCACTGCTTCAAAAATACCCCTATCACAGTGGCGTAAGCGCCGGTATGAAGCTGACGCGGACCGTAGACGTTAAAATACCTGAGCGAGACGGTATTGAGTCCGTAGAGTCTGGAAAATACCTTGCACATGTCCTCGCCGAAAAGTTTTGAAAGAGCGTACATATTTTTTGGATGCGAAATCATATTTTCCTTCAATGGCAACCCGGATTGGTCGCCATATACCGAAGACGAAGCTGAATAAATGACCTTCTTTACTCCGGCATCTTTCGCGGACAGGAGAACATTGAAGGTACCCAGAACATTCACGTCGAAAGTTTTTCTGGGATCTTTAATGGAAGGCTGGATGCGGGCGAGCGCCGCGGCGTGAAAAACAAAATCCGCCCCCCTGAAAAGTTTTTTTATCTGACTAAACTTAGTGACGTCCCGGCGGTAAAATTTAGCTTTCGTATTTAAATTAGCCCTGTGGCCGGTAGAAAGATTATCGATAACTATAACCTCGTATTTTCTTCTGACCAGCTCATCAACAATGTGCGAACCGATAAACCCACATCCGCCCGTTACCAATGCAGTAATCTTTCTAACCATATTTTTAAGCATAAAACTCTTCAGTGGCAGGCACAAGCTCTTTCTTGAGCTTCTGTATGATGAGGTCGCGCAAAAACTTATCGTCTTCTATTATCAGAATTTTTGGCCCCGCCATAGCATCTTCATTATACGCTCTCAAAAAATTCTTCCAACCCAACCTTTTCTTTTTTGAGAACAGGTTCTTGGTTGAACGGCAGCGTGAAAGTGAAAGTTGCGCCCTGACCCTCTTCCGAAACAAAAGAAATCTCGCCGCCGTGACGTTTGATTATGTTCTTGACTATAAAAAGTCCGAGGCCGGTTCCTTCGGTTTCCATCCGTATCACGTTGGAAGCCCGGAAAAATTTTGAGAAGACGCGGTGCCAGTCCGCCTTGGGGATGCCCACCCCGCTGTCGGAAACGCTCAAAACGGCGAGGTCATTTTCCCGGCGGAGCGCGAGCCGGACCCGCCCGCCCTCGGGAGTATATTTGACGGCGTTGTCAATCAAATTCGAGAGCGCGAGAGACAACTTTTCTGAATCGGCATACACGGGCGGCAATTTTTCAGAAGGTTTTTCAAAAGAAAGACCCACTTTACGTTCTGCCGCCTGTTGGCCGAAGCCGAGCACCACGCCTTCGCAAAAAGCCGCCAGATCCGTTTCCTTGAATTCATAACCGAACCTCCCTTCTTCTATCCGCGCGGCCGAGAGCAGGTCATTTACAAGTTTAATCATGCGTTCGTTGGTCATATATCCTTTTTGCAAAAACGAAATCTGCTCCGGCGTGAGCTCTCCCGCGTCTCCGTCCAAAAGAAGACGCAACGTCCATTTAAGCGCGGACAGCGGGCCTCTCAGCTGGTGCGCGGCGATGGAAACGAACTCCGATTTGATGCGTCCCATGAGCTCTTCCCGGGAAACGTCATGAAGAATTTTTAAAAATCCGCGGATTTTTCCGCCCTCCCCGAAAACCGGCGTGAGGGTCACCGCAAGCTTCAACCCGGGAAGGGAGGCATGGATTTCCATGACTTCGGCCCGCCCGCCGGGAAGTTTCCTCGCCGCGGATGAAAACGGGGCAAGCTTCGGATACATCACCTCCGCCAGAGTTTTAAGCTCCGGACGAGCTCTCGCAAGCTCCGGCGTTATCTTGAGTTTCCTGATATCTTCAAAATTCACCCCCAAAAGTTCTTCGGCTTTGGGATTCATGAGCACCACCCGGCATTTTTCGTCATATTCCAAAATCCCGTCGGAGAAACTCCTCAAAATCGCCTCCAGCTCCCGGACTTTCCGTAATTTAAAATAATTCCAAAACTCAATCATAAGCCCCGATTGTAGGCCTCGCGATTATAGCGGTTCGCGGGATCCCAGGAAAGCCAACTCTCCAGCCCGGCATCGTAGACCGCCTGTTTCTCAAGTTTGACCATGGAAACGTCGTAATCCGCCCCGAGGTCAAAATCCTGGATCCAGGGGCGGAGTTTTTTGGGGTCTGTTCCCATTGCCACCAGGCGTTCGCGGGCGCGCTCCATGGCCGTTTTTATGATTTCATAAGGATGGGCGGCGGGATTTTTATAACCCTGAAACTCGGGAGGATAGTGCGAGGGGTAAACCATCGGCGACACGTAGTCAAAATGGCGCGCCGCGGTTTCCAAAACCTGTCCGATGTTGAGATCATCCGTGTTCCAGGTAGTGAGCCCGAAGATGTCGGCGGAGATGGGAACCTGCGAGCTTTCAAGCTGGGCGGAGAGATATTTGAAAAATTCCTCCATCACTTCCGCTTTCGGCGTCTTTTGGTCCCAGAAAGGATAAACCATGCTGGAAAGGTCGCCGTCGGAGGCAAAGCGGATGTAATCAAAATTAAGCTCGTCGAAACCGGCCCGCTCGGCCTCGCGCCCCACCAGCACCGTGTATTCCCAAGCGTCTTTCGCGGCCGGGTCAATCCAGGCCAGGCCCTTTTTATCCTCCCACAAAACCCCTGACTTTTTTTTGATCGCCAACTCCGGATGCGAGCGGGCGAGAATTGGATCCTGAAAAACAGAAATCCTCCCGATGACATAGATATTTTTGGAGTGGAGCTCGCCGATGAGCTCGGCCAGATCCGAAATGCGGTTTTCTCCGTAGCCCGCGGCCAGGAGCTTGGCGTCCGAAACCAAGAACGATACCTGGCCGGTATAATCTTTGACGTCAATCACCACCGAATTCAGCTCCGAATCCTCAATGAAAGAAATCAGCCCTTTCCTCAAGGACGGCGTGCCCGCCACCCAACTGGTCATGTAAATTCCGCGCACGTACGCCGGAGTTTTCAGATGCTGCGCCGGAAGAGGCGCTTCGCTTCGCGTGGGAGAAACATATTCAACCGGGTCAAAAGTCTCGGCGACCATGAGGCCTGCCAAAACCGGCAGGCCCAGCAATAAAGTTATTTTCAGGTAATTCATGAAAGGGCGAGGTCATTCTCCGACAAAGTCCGGCCCGACTCAATCAGGCGCGTCAAAGCCGGTTTTGACTGCCAGGCATTGAGCAGAACCGCCCCGAGGAGCCGGCCCCCTTTCAAAAAAAAGCGCGCGTATTTTCTTTCCAAAGGAACTTCGCGCACGAACATGCGATCCGCGAATTTTTCGTCAACCTCCCCCACAAAAGTCGCCACGCTGTCCAGAATCTTTACGGAGTAGGAGGGAACTGAAGAAAAGCGAAGCCGCTTGCTGGCCATGTTCTCCCCGGCCAGATGCCCGGTGTAAAAAGCGTGCGTCCAGTTTCCGACCGTCCGGAAGCGGCCGGAGATGGCGTCAAAATATTCCATGACATCCCCCGCGGCCCAAACGTCCGAAACCCCCGGAACCTCCAAAAATTCATTCACCCTGATACCCGCGCCCGTCTCCGAAACCCCCTGGACGAGTTCAAAAGACCGCTCGAGTCCAATTCCAACCGCGAGCCAGTCCGCCGCGAGTTTCAGGCCGTTTTTTGTCAAAACCTGAACATCAGACCCAACTCTCCTTAGCTCCGAAACCTCTTCGCGCCCGAGCGTCCGGACGCGGTTTCTGGAAAAAAGCTCCTCAAAAAATTTTCCGCCGCGCTCCTCCACCTGCCCCTTCCAAAAATAATCATCGCGGAACAAAAGCGTGGTTTCGGACCCGTATTT
>Ga0209211_10003623_pt1 | contig 24912 bp, 35 predicted proteins | sample RifGroA2_FD_183992 | JGI IMG/M metagenome (GOLD analysis project Ga0209211, IMG submission 183992) | Groundwater microbial communities from Rifle, Colorado, USA - Groundwater A2 (SPAdes) (version 2) | ecosystem: Environmental > Aquatic > Deep subsurface > Groundwater | place: Rifle, Colorado...
TTCATGTTGTTTACAGCTATCATTGATACTTATTAACTGAAAACCTTATCCTTTAATATTTTTTAATGTTTCAACATATTTTCCTTATCTTTAAAAATCTTTGAAATACGCCTCAATAATGATTTTTAGTTGATCTTTAGTTAAAACCCATTTATTTTTTTTATAACATTCAATAAGATCGAATAAATAATGAGTAAAATCTTTTAATAATTTTTTTGATATTTTCATATTCATAATTGAATTTAATTTTTACTAATCTGGTTCAGTAAACATTTTCAGCATATAAATCAAATCTTTTTTTGTTTCATAGTCGCCTTTATTCGAGCCTTTGTCATATCGAACAGACAGTTTATAGAGGCAATTCTTATTTTTATCCGCCTCGAGAAACGAATAAATTCTTTTAGTTTTACGTGTGACTATCGTTCTTACCTTTTTGTCATTTTTATTGACTATTTTTAACGAGATAAGTGGTTTTTTCATTTTTGTATTTGTGTATTGACCGGAATTGGTTTATAAATCAGTTTTATGAACTCGAGCAATTCCAAACCCTTTTTATTTGTTTCTTCATTGGTTAGTTCAACCTTGAACTCTTCAAAGTAAATCTTTTTGAAATCATTAATGGCTTTTCTACTTAGTTGCATAACTTTATTCACCGGAATAGATCCGCGTTTTAATGTTTTTAATTTGATTGGTGAATGTCTGAGGCTCAATAATGATTTCGCTTCGCCAATACTTATTAACAAAGTCGTTAAGCTCATCTGTTTGGTCAAAAACAAATAGAACCTTACGAGGATTACTCCGGTCTATTGTCTTTACAGGAAAGAATTGTTGTGCTATAGTTTCTTTATTCATTTTCATAGAAATAAATTGTTATAAACTTAAACCTATGAAAAATTATAAGGAGGTTAGAAAATCAGCCCGTGACGGTTTTATTGAAGAAAAAGTGTCACACCTTACGACTAAACCTGCTTTTGATTTGACGGAGATTGCCAGCTGCTTTTTTATCAGTATCAACATCAGATGTGTCATCATCTAGTTCTTCATCTAGAATAGGGTTTATTCTGCCAATTAAATCTGTCCCTTTTATTTCAGGGTGATGTTCTTGTATTTGTTTTGCTTTTGCCAGAGTAATTAAGTTTTCTAAAGATTTTTTTGTTATGTTTCTTCTGTTGATCTTTCCAAATACTCTTATTTTTTCTTTTTCTACTGCGCCCCAAGCATCTTTAATATCTTGTAAGGATGTGCTTGCATTTAATTTTAGGTTTAACGTCTTGTTTTTAATATCTGATTGAATAGCTAAATTATAAATTGGAGGGATAAATAATCCGCTTATTACTACATCAACTAATGAATAACGCCATTCAATGCCAAGTTTGTTATTAATTAAAATACGATCAATTCGATTATAAAAATCGTTTCTTTCTACTTCGTCAAAAATTGCGAAGAACTTTGATCTATTTGTTTTACATTGAATTATTAAATCCAAAAACCTATCCCAATCTTTTTTTTTCGGTTTGTCGCCCAAAACTTGCACCGCTATACCGATCTCTTTAATTTTTGGAAGTCCAAATAATCTTCTAATTTCCATTAATGGAAGAAAAAATCTTTCGTTGTGTGTTATAAAAAGTTCATTGAATAACCTTTGATTTTTAGTAAATGTTCTGCCATTAATATTGTTATTTTTCATCTTCATAGATTCCTATTTTATCGTAAATGAGAGCTTATTTATATGAATAAAGAAGAAATACTAAAAATTCTTGAAGAAATCAGTCAGTAACATTCGTAAAGAATGAGATAGTCTCCATATTGTATGGAGACTTGGAGAATAATTACCTTGTTCAATCTTACCTACATATGTTCTATAGTAGCCTGCTTTGAGCGACAAGTTTTCTTGACTAATATTTTTGCTTTTTCTAATTTCCCGTAAATGCTTTCCGATTTTCTTTGCGAATTGTTTTTTCTCCTCTCTACGGTCATATGCACGGTCAATGTCTTTTGGTTGCATAATATCATTACACAATCAACCACCATACTAATCCACGCATTAGTATGGTAGGATTTTGTTATAATGGAGAATAAGGTATGAAAGTAAAAAAACTAATTCAGATATTGGGGGGGATATTTATAGCTAGTGGAATTATTTTTTTGCTAATCCATTCTTTTATTGTTACAGGGAGACAAGACGAAACTTTTTCAAGAGATCTTTTTGGATTTATTATACCTCACCCTCCATTATGGACTTCGTATATTCCTTACCTGGGCGGTTTTTTAGGAATCATTTTTGAGCTTTTTTCAATTCATGGATTTGTAGGATTATCCATTTCTGGCTTACTGTTATATATTGGCGGTTTTTTAATTGTCATTGGTGAGAGGAAAGAGGATGAGAAAAATAAACAAAAAGAAACTAATAAAATAATTAGCAATCCATATCTACCAGATGTCATAAAACAAGAATTTATAAAAAGGGCCAAAAACAGAAAGGGGGAATACTAGTGGTTAAAGAAAATAAAAGTATATTTCCTTTAATTTTATTAAGTATGTTTTTATTAACTGGTTGGTTTTATTGGTTTCAATATAGACCATCTAAAATAAAATCATATTGCGATTGGAAAATTAGAAAATCAAGTTATTGGCGCGTAAATAAATATTACGACGCTAATTACAGATCTTGTTTACATGAGAATGGACTTTGAATAGTTGATAAAAGTAATATAAAGATTTGAAAAAAGTGAAAATGAATAAAAGCACAAAATCAATAATTATACTTGGTGAAGAAATTGATCCAGACAATATGCCTATCTTATATAGAAAAGCTATAGTAAATCCTGAGGAATTAGAAAGACAGCTTAAAAGTATTGCTAAAGCCTGGCATCAAGGTGATATAAGAGCTGCAATGATAGCTTTGGAAAGTGATTTAGAACACGGTTAACGTATCTTACTATATGCAAACTATTAAAAAAAACAAAAAAATAATTCTACAAATATTACTGAGCCTGCTTTTAATTGCTGGGTGGTTTTATTGGTTTCAGATCAGACCTATGAATATTAGAAAATCCTGTGTGAATGAAGCAATGAAGAGTTATTCGGAAAAAAGAAGAAACAATGCTTATCGTATATGCTTGGTAAAAAAAGGCCTTAGTCCGGAATCTCTATTAGTCAACATCGAATAAATTTAATAACGAAATTTGTTTTATCATCAAAATATCAGGTTTTGTCAGGTTTTATGAGGCTGACAATACTGAAACATATTTAATATTTAACCAATCATAAATCCACCATCTTCAACAATCTTTGAGGCTAAAAATAATGGAAGATTTTGAATTATAGGTGTGACTAATCATAATCTCTAAAATATTAAGTTTTATTAAGTTTTCCGAAGCTATAATAGTTTAATGATCCTTATAAAAAGAATACTTATTTTAGAAGACAATCTCCTTGTTCTATCCAAAATACTTGCTAATTTAGAAATTCTTGAGCAGGATCAACCATATTCTTTATCATTAGTTATTTTGACGGACTTTCAACAGATTGAAGATTATGTTAATAACAATCCCAAAGCCCAATTTGACATCATTCTTCTTGATAGAGATTGTAAATTAGGAGGCTCATTTCACAATCTTAATTTTGAGAGATTTGGTTCTGATAAGGTCATAAGCATTTCTTCTGTTGAGGAGTATAACATTGAAGCCCAAAAAAGAGGCGTTACAAAAACAGTGCTTAAAGATATTCGAAATTATGATGACTTTGCTGAAACCGTAGTCGGAATAGTTAAAGAGATGATTAAGAAAATAACTTAGAATGATAAAATATAAAATTCAACGGGAGCATATCATTATCCCGAAGAATAATAAAGAAAAGATCTATATACTTCCACTTTCAAAGACCGGATTCAATCATCCCCTTAAATCTTTGCTTCCTATATTTCAGGTTTAAGCACATCCTACAACCAATATTATCGTTCAGAGGATTTTTATAAAGTGTTCCTGCCCGTCTTTTACAATAAGGACACTTAAACCAGACCCTTTCTCCATTAAATCGAGAGGGAGAAGTAGTAAAGTCTACATTTATTCCGGTAGCCTCAAGTTGAGATCGCAAAAGCGTTATTTTTAGATCTTTTTGAATCTTTCTAATAAGGTCATCAATTTTGATCTTAATGCAATTTTCTACAACTAAAAAATTTCCTAAATCATTTGGGGTTAACATTTTGATTTTCTTGTATTAATTGATTTTGTCCAACTATCGCAGTGTTTGTTTTAATACTTACATTCAGTGGAGGTTGTTTAATTATTCTTAATGTTTGAATAGCGCTTAAATATTGTCTATGTGCTCTATCTAATTCTTTACCGATAACCGACATAATAGAAGCAGTATAAGAATTTAGATTGTCTGATCCTAAACCATCCTCTAATCTGCTGGCACATCGTAATTGCCTGACAAAAGCTCCTGCAATAATTTCTGCTAATGCTTTTTCACTTGGAGTTTTACAGTCGTACTCTTGAATTATTTGTTTGCATAATTTTACAACGAGCGCGCGGTACCTTGCACTAGTTGTTTCTGTGAGTGCAAAATGAGTATCTAACTCAAAACCGATCAAAGCCTCCATAGTTTTTTTATTTTTTTCTTCTTTTGTTAAATCGGAGTCTAAACCTTTGATAATTTCTTTCAATAATTTTTCAGCAGAGTAAATATCTGAAGCGTCACTCAAAAATTCAGCCTTTTTTTCTTCAAATGTTGAATTTTTATTTATTGCTATTAGGTGAGATCCTTTTCTCTTGGATAATAACTTATTGTATTGTTTCATAATATTCTATAAAAAAGGCGACTTGCACAAGATAATACTTGAACAAATCGCCGGTTTTTCCGTTTACGACTAATACTTCTAGTTTAACACATAGAAATAGATGCTAATATTGCCGATTTTTACTATAATACAGGGTAGGGCATTATTGTTATTGTGACAATGAAAATATATGAGCATTATAAATGAAGATGAAACTCGTAAAAAATGGATTGCTACTCAGTCAATTTTAGCTAAGGCGTTTAGAGGAGAGTTAACTTAATGAACAACAATATGATAGCGAGTAATACTGCAATTACAATTTCAACAATCAGCGCTATTGTTACTTCTTCACAATCAACTCATATCTCATTGACAGATAATTTTCAAATTGTTCTGAAAATACTTGGTGTTTCTGCCGGAGTCGGGATTATTGGTTATTTAGGTTATTTAGTCAATTTACATCAAGGTTTTCAATCATTGAAGTCTCTATTTCAGAGCATAAAAAACTGGTGGATTTTCAAGATACCTGCACAGAAGGTTTTAGAACAGATTTCTGATAATAAAGTTGAGGTTAAGATATTTGTAAGAGACTTTTTTATAAAACAAGGAACTCAACTTTATGTTCAAGAAGGACTTAACGGCATAGTTGGTGTAGTACCAAATGTTTGTGAACTTTGGGCAAGAGTTGAAGGCTTAGGTTTATCTAAAATACTTAATACGTTAGGGAAATTAGACAAGACAGAGAATATAGAAATTATTGAAATGGGAAAAGATCCCGGCATTTGGAATAAAAATATTATTATATTAGGGGCACAAACTCAGAAATGTTTTGATTTTTATCAAAAAATGAAAGAGGTTGCATATAAAATAAACTCATCGGATATTATTAAAATCTCAACCGGATATAAAATTAAACGCTCTTCTGTATATGGCTATGGAATAATCCTCAAATGTAAAAATCCATTTGTTCCAAATAATAAAGGGGTGGGTTTTTTAATTGGGGGTTTTGGTGTGCTTGGAACAGAAGCAGCTACTCATTATTTTGCAACTAACATAGCTGAATTAGGAAAAGTATTTGGTAAAAAATCTTTTGGTATAGTAGTTAGGGCGTCAATTACTGCAGGTGTTCAATCAACAGAAAGGTTAAAAAATTTTGATGTAAAGTTTTAGGAGATATAGCATGGCATATAGAATACATGAACCAATAGATATAAATGATATAAATCTCTCTTACTATTGCCGTAAATGCAAACAGAAGGTGAAAGGTATTCCGCTAACCGACCCACAGTTTCATATAAGTGGAATTAGTGATACACGCGCTTGGCTTATTTGTCGATGTCCTACTAGATTATGTGAGCTTTCATTCGTAATTTATGACAAGTTAAATGATTGCGTTCAATCTGTTTATCCTTACTCAACTTTTAATGCTGATGATTACCATCAATCAATCCCACAGAAAGTTCGAGAGGATATTGCTGAGGCAGAGCGATGCTATTATGCAGACGCATACAGGGCATCGGTAACGATGTATCGAAGAGCTATTCAAAATATAATACTTGATAAGATTTCTGATCCGGCTATAAAGAAGAAACGACTTGTTGATCAAATAGACGCACTGTTTAGTAATGGACTTATCACAAAAGACCTGAAAGAAACAGCTCATGAAATCAGGTACTTCGGTAATTTTGGAGCGCACCCATCAGACGATGCTTTAGATAATACAAGTAACGAAGATGCTGAAATGATTGGTCAGTTGACCTTTGATTTAATAAGGACAATATACATTACCCCTTTTCAGACAGCAGAATTAAAGGCTAAAAGGAACGGAAAATAAAAATGAAAAACATAACAATAAAAAAAATTACAGATATTTCAAAATCGGACAGAACGGAAACTGGTATTCTTTCCCAACCTGTGGTTGATATTCCTTATAAAAGTTTATTCTTCAAAGCAGTGCTAAAAAATGCTCCTAATTTACTTTCTGCAATCCCCGGAATTGGCAATTTAGCCAGCGCTTCTTTACAAACAGCTCTTGGAGTAACAACTGACTACTACGATGGAATAACCAATGAAAGACGATTAAAAGAGCTTGAGTCTTTTGATAACGAACTTAATAAGAGGTTAAGTCGCTTAGAAATCAAAGATGAGGCTAAAGACTATTGGGAAGGAACAATAGTATTCAAAAGGGAAGATATTATGAGAAAGTTAATGACGGAACCAGGCAAAGGGTTTGATGTTCTACTTGCAGAATATGTTGCATCAGCCCTAACTGATTTAACTACACCACCAACTGCCAAGGATCTAACACTGTCATCTTTATTATCCATTGATTCTGTGGATATGAAGGTTTTCTTGCAAATTGATACACAGTTCAAACATTTACTTAGCTTGGGGGAAACGAGAGGCACGAGTTTTGCTGATATTGTTACTCTAATGAAGCCTGCCCAAATTGACGAAATTATGATTAGCAGATCTATTCAAAGACTTGAATCACAAGATTTAATTCATCCATTGAATAATAATACTGCTTCGATACAGGAACTTCCTGCCCAACAAGAGTTGTTAGAAGGAGTCAAAAGTCCTCAGTATTATTCTCAAGGTGGTTTTGTTACCTCAGCGTTTGGCAGAAGATTTTTGAGATTCCTGAAGCTGAGTAATTAAGAGAAAAGAAGACAAAAAGACGTTTATGGTAAAGCGCTTGATATTGAAAGCAGAATAAGAGTCTTGCCAATATGCTGATAGATCGAGTCTTAGACATGACACCGAAAGAGAAGAAAGAGCTGGATAAAATGGATTAAGAAAAACAAACACAAAATTAAAACTAAAATTAGCTCTGGAGACTTTTTAGGGGAATGGATGATGGTGTAAAAGAAGATCAATCAGATAATTTATAAAGTCCACTTAGCAAATTGTCCGGTCATTTTGTATAGTTGAGGCATGGCTGTGTTACTTAACAAACGATTTCCTAATCTTATACAATCTCATATAATCTTATATAGTCGGAATTGATGGATTATGGAATCATTAGTCGATAAATTCTTGACTACTTGCAATTGTTTTCACTATTTAGTATACTTTCACTGTTTAGTGAAAATACCTATATGAGTGAAAATACGCTAATAAATCAGCTTCCAGGTAGTATTCCCGAGGGTTTAACTCTTGAGGGTCTTAACGTGCTTCCAATGGGTAAATCCGGGCCAGATCTTCAAGGAGTTCTAAAAACCCAAAATGGAGAGTTTCCAATCGCTATTGAGGTCAAAAATACCGGTGGTACAGCCACTTTTAGAGAAGCTGCCCGCCAAGTTAAAGCATATGCCGCTCAAGGTGGAGCTGTACCATTTGTAGCAGGACAATTTTTTGGTAAAGCAGCCCGGCAGGTTGCCAAGGAAGAAGGTGTGGGAATAATGGATTTAGCGGGTAATTTCTATCTTAAGAAAGATGATATTTATATCGAAAAAATTGTTGAGAAGAATCCTTTTGCTCAAAAAATTCCTCTTAAAAACCTCTTTGCCCCTGTTTCCAGCCGGATTACCCGCGTTCTTCTTGCTCAACCTAAAAAAACTTGGTTGCTAGGGGAGTTGTCTCAAGAAGCCAATGTTAGTTTGGGACAAACATATAAAACTATCGATCGAATGATTGAAGAAGAGATGGTTGAGCGTAATCAGAAAAATAAGCTTGTCTTAAAGAATCCTGATCAACTTCTTGTAGCATGGAAGAATACGTATTCATCATACAAGTCGGAGAAGTTTACCTTTTTTAGTTTTGAGCAAAATACCACAGCACTTCTGACTTCTATTTTAGAAAAGGCGGAAGATTTACCTTTTGCCTTGTCATTCTTTAGTGGAGCCGATCTGGTTGCACCATTTATAAGAGGCGTTACAAAATTACAGTTTTATATAAAGCAGCTAAGTGATTTAGACCGCTGGAAAAAGCTTTTAGATCTTCAAGAGGTTACAAGCGGAGCTAATGTTGAACTTTATATTCCTTATGATGAAAGCATATTTTACCAGATACAAAAAATTTCCACCTCTTTTGTAAAAGAAGTTCCGGTTGTATCGAATATTCAACTTTATATGGATTTGTTTAATAATCCGGCTCGTGGGGCGGAGCAAGCCGAACACTTACGAGAAATAAAGTTGGGTTTTTAACGTTTAACTATGACGCAAACTAAATATGGTCGAACCAAAACTACGTTTGTCTCAAATATAGCCGATGTTTCATTGTCGTATCTACTTGAACTCATGATTGCCCTTGGATCTTATCGTGAGGGATTAGTGCTGGTTGGCGGCTGGGTTCCTTATCTTTTACTCAAACAATATCAGCCGACCGATGTAGCTTTTCGGCATGTTGGCTCAAAAGATATTGATATTGCCGTCAATCCCAAACTAATTGACAAAAAGGGCTATTCTTCAATTCTGGAAATACTTAAACAGCGAGGTTATGAACCAAAACTGGATATAAAAGGAAAACCAATTCAGCACTCATTTGTAAAAAATGCAATAACAAGTAAGGGAGAAGAACAGATCCAAATTGATTTTCTGGGACCCGAATATGGCGGGACACAGAAGAGCAAACGTCATCAACGTATTCAGGAAAATTTTCTTGTCAGAAAAGCCAGGGGCGCTGACGTGATGTTTGACCACGCGATTGACATTACTCTTAAGGGAAAGTTACCGGATGGGGCTGAAGGCAAAACCAATATCAAGATGGCGGATATTGTGGGGATTATGACGATGAAGGGGATTGTGATGGGTTCTCGCTACAAACAAAAAGATGCCTATGATATTCACAGTTTAGTGCTGTATTACAAATCCGGTCCTTATATGGTCGCCGAGGAAATTCGTCCTTTTAGAGAACATGGTTTGATTAAGGAAGCAATTGAGGCAATTCATGATAAGTTTCGTTCGCGAGAAGCTGAGGGACCGGGTTGGGTGGCTGATTTCCAAGAGGCAGTTGGTGAACTTAGGGAACAGATCAAGACTCAGGCTTATCTTCAAGTTCAGCGATTCCTTACCGCTTTATACGAACCTCCTCAACCTCCTAAAAAAAAGGAAATAAAAATTCCTGATGATATTCCTGTTTTGGATATAGAACCAAACTTAGGTGGTACAGGTGGGCCGTCGGGTCATTTTGTTCATTTCCATGTGGTTAATACAGGTGAAAAAGTCGCTATCGACTGTCATTGGGGCATTAGAGGTTTTGGGTATGAATGGCGATCTCCGGAAGTGTTTATGCTCCGGCCAGGCGATAAAAAGAAATTGGAGTATAAAATTTCCGATGAAAAAATATTCCATGAATTCACGCCTGAAACAAATATCTTTTTTGAGTATAAAACCAACAAAGGATTGAGTTTATTCTCTCGTCGTGAATTGTTACTAGAGAAAGTTTCTTCTGGCGCATTTTATAACGTTTCGAAAGTGGGTCAGTTTCATCCGGCCGAGGTTTTAGTCGATTCAAAGATACGAAGAATTAGTAATCCATATACTCCACAAGGTAATTTTACGACGGAAGTTACAGTGGAAGTTAATGTAGACGGGCAAGTAAAATACGTTAAGATAGGAATGGCTCCCGGCTTGCCAAATATTTTAGGCTTATCATCAGGCAAACTTAAAGCTGCGTTTTCGGAACTGGTACAAAGAAAAGTGAGGAATATGCTGCAGGAAAATAGATTACAGGATTACACTTTTTCAAGCGAAGATCTGCTGGACAAATCTTTATCTGGTTTTAAGGCATATACTGCTTTGCGGGATTCATTAGATAGATGAAGTGAACTATGAACGATCTTTTTTGCAGCTAAACATGAAAATTAACCACGAATCATAATTGGATTTGGGGAGGTTTTGAATGCACGATCTCTCCGGCTATGTTTCTTTCAGTAATGATTCTTGCTTTTCTGGGGTGGGGAAGTGTTATTTTAATCAGGAATGGGAGGCTATTATATCGTGTTGTGTTCCACCTGTACCTATTGAGAGTTTCATAAAAGTATATTATACACCATACGTCTATCGTCAAAATTATCCTTTTTTGACAATCCAAAACATCCACTTTGTAGGTTATAAGCGATTGACACAAAAATTTTGTTTTTATATCTTATTTCTCAATATGCGTGAAAATTTTTTCTACCGCAATTTAGGAAAAATAATTCTTCGGATTAGGGAAAAAAAGAAGCTCACTCAAGAGCAACTGTCTCTTCTTTGTGATATTGATCGAAGCTATCTGTCCAAGATTGAAAAAGGAAGAACCAATCCTTCGGTTAAAATTCTTAATAAAATCTGCCGTGTCTTTAAAATGCAGATTTCTAATTTACTAAAAGGATTATAACCTACATGGTATATGACAGAATTTATTTTGTCATAACTGCCTAAAATATAGATTTTGTAGGTTATAACCAACTGTTTTTTGATATTGATTCCAATATGATTGCTCAATGACGCGAGGAAATTTTTATTATAAAAGACTGGGGGAGAGCATTATCACTCATCGAAAAAAACTGAAACTGTCTCAACAGCAAGTGGCGACTCTCTCTGATGTTGACCGCAGTTATCTGGCTGAGGTTGAAGAGGGAAAAGCTAATCCATCAATCAGATTCCTTCATAAAATCGCCAAAATTCTAAAAATAAAGGTAGGGAGTTTGATAAAAGATTTATAATTTTTTACACTTTTCTTCCGTATTTTTCCTTTGAGAGTTTGATAATTTTGTCCCGATTGTCATTTTTTTGGGCCGGGAGAGGCAAAGTGGTGACCGGAAAGGGCGCACTAGTCATTCCGTCAATCGAAAGTTTCAAAACCGCTTCATATTTTCCCAAAGACACCAGATCATTCTCCGTGTAGATTTCCGCGTATTCGCGGGTCAAAACATAAGCATCACGTGCCCCGACGACAAACGACATTAGAGTACCAACATTACCGAAAATTGCTCTCGTGACATCCTCATCAAGCTGTTCAATATATTGATTAGCCAAAGTTAAAGATAGACGATACTTCCTCGCTTCAGACAATATTTTTATAAAAGACTGGGTGGCAAAATTCTGGAACTCATCTACATAAAGGAAAAAATCCTTCCGGTCGGCCTCTTTGATAAAAGAGCGGTTCATGGCGGCCAGTTGCAGTTGGGTAATCAACATGGCGCCCAGTAGAGCGGTATTATCCTCACCCAGTTTTCCTTGAGAAAGATTAAGAATTAAGATTTTACCTTCATTCATTATTTGCTCCAAATCAATTGAAGATTTTGTCCGGCCAATTATGTTTCTAATCATTTTTGAAGTGACAAACTGGCCAACTTTATTCTGAATTGGGGAAATTGCCTCGGCTTTCAGACGGTCGGGCATCTTGGCATATTCTTTTTCCCAAAAGTCTTTTAGCACCGGATCTTTTAATTCACGGACGACCTTTTTTCGATAATCGGGATTGGATAAAAGGGCTAGTATATCAACCAGTGTTGCTCCGGGCGCTTCAAGTAAAGTTAAAATAACATTTCTTAATATATATTCCAGTCGCGGCCCCCAACTGTCTTTATAAAGTTTGTAGAAAATCGAGACAATCCCTGAGGCGACCAGATCTTTTTGCTGCTTGTTTTTTATTTCCAGAACATTTAAAGAAAAAGGTCTTTCCGTATCAAAAGGTTCCAGGTAGATGACGTCATTCATCCGTCTTTTGGGAATAAAATCCAAAATTGTTTCTGACAGATCTCCGTGAGGATCGATTATCCCGACTCCACGGTCTTTTCGGATATCATCAATCGCCATATTGGCAATCAGGGTGGTCTTACCGACACCGGTTTTACCGATGATATAGACATGTTTTCTTCGGTCCTCAGTTTTGATACCGAAAATCGTTTCTTTGTTTTTGAATTCGGTCTTGGCAAAGAAATTAACATCTTGTTTTATAAGGTCCGTCCCTTTAGGGTCGGACCTTAATGTGTCTGGTACCACGGGCAGATTTTCCGGCGGTTCCCCAAGCAATGTCTTTCCCCATGCCATATTTTTAATTCCGGCCAGTAAATAACCGGGAGGATGCCAGAGAGTGGCCAGCTCTTGGGCATTAAGAATTTGACCTTGATGTTCAAAATAACTTATTTTTCTTGATTTAATTCGGTCAATCAGCATTTTTTTGAAAAAGATTCTTTTTTTGAAGACGTATTGATTACCTTCGCCTAAAGAAAAACTGCCAAAAGTACCGGCCAGATTGGTCAAATATGGATATGGATCAATTTGATCAGTTGTTGACCCGACCACGAGCCGGATAGCCGCTTTACCGCCTTGAAAAGAAGCCTTTTTCATAATTAATAGTTTTTGCGGGTTTTGGCCGTATTTGTCAGCCGTTTCATCATAGGTCAGGTGACGGGCAGCATTAACAGCTGAATCAGCCCAAGCAAAATATGCTGGAGTAATAACTATCTGAACGGCAAATTTAAGATGGGCCGGTTGTTTTGAAAGAAAGCCTAAAAGTGCCGAGAGCGGATCAACGTCTTTAAAATCAAAATAAGTTTTTGTTGGCAAATAAGAATAAGAGTTTAAGGCGACTTCACCGACGGCCAGCCGTTTTGATTTAAAAATTATCTCCATCGGATCACTGGTTTTTTTCACAGTTGAAGTGGGAAAAGACGAAGAAACGAGGCTGCTGATCAAAGTCTCTGAGGTTGAAGGCGTGGTAACGTAAAAATAAAGAGTTTGGGAAATCAAGTAAATTTCAAAAGCATAGGTTTTCGGATGAAGGTACCACCTTTTCCAAAGCGGGATAAAAGAGGGGAGGAGGGATGCGAAAATCTGTGTCCCTGATTCAATCGGGGTTTCGTCGTCTTTCGGATTGCGGATTTGCAAATGAGAAAGCTGAATCATATATATAAAATAATTGTAACATATAAAAAATAATCAATTATAAAATTACCACTTGTGAACGGCCGTCTAAAAGTTGTATACTAATACAGTTTTATGAAAGAGGAAAAAAAATATAAACCAAACGAGCTGAAGCAATATATATTAGCTGCATTGGGGATAGGTTTTATTTTAGGCGGTAGCGTTTTATTTTCACCTAATTTTCCAATTATTGTTGGAAGCATTCTAAAAATAATTGAAGAAATAAAAGGAATAAAAATTCCAAGAAAAAAAGTGGTTAGAGTTTTAAAGCAGTTGGAGAAACGGCAGTTAATTAAGATTGAAAGAAAAGATAATGAGGTTTACGTGACTTTGAAAGACAGGAATAACGTTTCGATATTAAAATATTCTCTTCGGGAAATTCTTAGTCTCAAAAAGAAAAAGGATTGGAAAGGAAAATGGTTTATGGTTGTTTTTGATGTTCCGGAACAGGAAAGAAAAAAAAGAAATTATTTGCGAGGTTTTTTGCGGGAAATCGGTTTTTATCCATACAATCAAAGCGTTTACGTTTTTCCCTACGAGTGTGAAAAAGAAATTCTTTTAATCAAAAAGATTGTTGAAGCCGGAAAGTACATTAATTATATTATTGCTGAAAAAATAGAGCGAGAAAATCAGTTAAAAATTTACTTTGGTCTCTATAGTTAAAATTTGTAATGACAACATTAATGCGGCCGCACAAAAGTTGTTATTAATTTGGGATTTAAAGTTTAGGAAAAAAATTTATGAAAAAAGTTACAAGAAAAAAGGAGAAGGAGAGCGAAGTATTTTTTAAATGTAGTTGCGGTTGTGGTCAGCAATTATTGATTGTTGATTTTGAAGAAGGAAGAGTTGAAATTAATGTAAGAGAAGATGGAAGAAGAAGATGGACAGGAGTAATTTTAACAAGAAGTGAAGGAAAAAAACTAACGAAATTTCTTAAAAATTTAACAGCGGATTGACAAGAATTTAACTTTGCGTGATATAATAATCATATGGATAAATATACAGATAAAATTATTCCTATTTTGAAAAAATACGGCGTCAGCCGGGCCTCTTTGTTTGGGTCAATTGTTACCGGCAAGATGACTAATACCAGTGATATTGATATCTTGGTTCAAATGCCCTCAGGATCGAGTTTATTTGATATTTTAAGAATCAAAGTAGATCTTGAAGAACATCTGGATCGAGAAGTTGACTTAGTCCAGTATAAAGCTATAAAAGATTCTTTAAAAAAAGAGATTCTTTCGAGTCAGCTATCAATTTTATAAAACTAATGAAAAGAGAAAGCTTTTTGAGAATAAACGATATTAAAGATAGTGTAGAAAAAATTCTATCAGAAACAAAGAATGTTACTGAAAAAGAGTTCGTTGAAGATATCGTTTTGCAGTCAGCAGTTGTCAGATGGTTAGAAATAATCGGTGAAGCAGCTAAATATGCTCCACGAGAAATAAAGAATAAATATCCACAAATACCTTGGAAAGAAATGGCGGCAATGAGGGACGTAGCCATCCATGATTATGCCGATCTTATTCCTGAAGATATCTGGAAGACTGTAATTAACGACATTCCAAAACTTAAAGATGAAATAGAAAAAATAGAACTACTTTCTTAATATCATAAAAAAGACGATTACTAACAACCCAAATCCCACAAACTCCAGATACTGCGGCCAGAAGATTATTAAGACATTGAGATTTGTAGAAATTGATTGAGATTTATTAAAATTAATTGTATCGAGTCGCCAGCCGTTAGCCCAGTTGTTGACTAAGACATGCTCCAATAATTTTCCGTTTTTAAAAGCGATCCAGCCTAAGTTGACAGCTATTTTATTATTCGTGCTATAATGTCTTGATGGATAAATACACAGCCAAAATTATTCCAGTTTTAAAAAAATACGGTGTCAGCCGTGCCTCTTTGTTTGGATCAGTGGCGCGTGGGGAAGAAAATAAAAAAAGTGACATAGATCTTCTAATAGAGCCAGCCAAGGGAACAACACTTTTTGACATGGCTGGAATGCAAATCGATCTTCAAAACAGTTTAAAAAAATCAGTAGATCTTGTAACTTATGGAAGCGTTAATCCGATGTTAAAAAATCGTATTTTAAGAGATGAGAAGGTTATTTATCATATATGAAAAAGGATAATTTATTATTTCTTAATCACATTCTGGAAGCAATTAAAGATATTGAAGATTATATAAAAGATACATCCTCACTAGAGGATTTTATTACTGATAAAAAAACTCATGACGCAGTTTTACGAAGTTTTCAAGTGATTGGAGAGGCAGCAAATAACTTAGATGAAGAGTTCATAAATTCTCAAGCAGATATTGAATGGGTAAAAGTAATTGGAATGAGAAATTTTATTATTCACGAATATTTCGGAGTCGATCTAAAAATTGTTTGGGTTACGATAAAAGACGACTTACCAACGTTCAGAGAAAATATAAAAAAATTGCTTCAAAAGATTACTTAGGCTGTTTAATTATTGCTAAGAAGGTAATTATCATCAACCCAAACCCCAGAAACTCCAAATACTGCGGCCAGAAAATAATTGTTATGTTTTTTAATTCTGAATTCTGAATTTTAGATTCTAAATTTAATTTCCAGCCATTGGCCCAGTTGCTAATTAAAACGTTTGATAGAATTTTTCCGTTGCTAAAAGCAATTCTATACAATTGACAACTTTTTTGTCATCAATGCTATAATGTTTGTATGGATAAAATAACAGTTAAGATAATTCCAATTTTAAAAAAATACGGAGTTAGCCGCGCCTCGTTGTTTGGGTCGGTCGTTCGAGGCGATACCCATAAAAATAGCGATGTTGATATTTTGGTTGAAGTGCCGAAAGATAAAAGCCTATTTGACATGATGGACATTCAATTTGAATTAGAAGATGTTCTGAAAAAAAAAGTAGATTTAGTTGAATATCATCTTATTAAACCACGTCTAAAATCATATATTCTCAAAGATCAAGTTCAAATTTTATAATGAAAAAAGATTTTATTGTATATATTGAAGATATTGTTGAATCAATCCAAAAGATAGAAGAGTATACGAACATCCTCTCAAAAGAAAAATTTAGCGAATTAATATCCATCCAAGACGCAGTATTAATGCGTCTTGCGGTGATTGGCGAATCAGCAAATAAAATACCTGCCGATGTTAGGAATAATAACAAAAAAATTGCATGGCGAAAAATAATTAATTTAAGAAATTTAATAGTTCATGATTATTCCAGCATAAATAGTGAAAGAATTTGGAAAATTATTCAACAAGATCTTCCTATACTTAAGAAACAGATTGAGGAGCTTTTGGAACAAATTTCAGAATAAAAATAAAAGCAATTATCATCAACCCAAACCCCAGAAACTCCAAATACTGCGGCCAGAAAATAATAGTAACTTTTTGTTTGTTGCCTGACAACTGCCATCCATTCGCCCAGTTATTAACTTTAACATGGGGTAGTATTTTCCCATTGGCAATCGCAATCCATCCAGGATTGTATGATTGAGATAAATAAAGAACACTGTTTTTACCAGAATCACTTTTTGATTCGAGATTAATTACGAATTTATTAATATTTTTTTGTTCGGTGTTGATAATTTTAAAAGTTGAAGAAATATTACTTTCGTTATTTTGATAAATTTTTAGACTTTTCAAAAAATAATAAGGAATTTGGAAGACAGATACATCATTCAATTCATTAACCACTTTTTCCCGCCCCTCGGATATATTGTCAAAATATAAAGTATAACCTAAACCGTAATAACTTCGTGGCGAGGCAATAAAATAATAGCGGTGTACTTTCCCGTCGTTATCAAGATAAGTTTCTAAATTAGTTTTTTTTACTGTATTGTCAAACAGATTTATTAAAAAGCCTCTTTTATCATCATTCCTTACTTTTATATTTAGCAAGTAGCCATCCCTTAAAGAAAGATTGGGCAGGCTAATTTTAATACAATTATGAGAACCAACCGACGACAGTCTAAATCCGTTGTCTAATCTAACTAAACTCGTAGTTGAATCGTTTTTATTGCATCCGTCATTAGTTTGGTTTAAAAAACTTTGATCAGTTTCACTTTTATAAAGTAAAATATCTTGTTTTTTTATCTTAACGATTAAATTATTACTATCTTGAAGAATTTCCGGCAAATATTTTTTGACATTAAAATCTTTATCTATAATAGAAAATTCTTTTCCAAAATTAACATCGGTTTTTAAAGAGTAATTTTTCAATTTTTTTGGAAGAAGCGCCTGAAAATAAAGATAATTATTGTCTTCTGTGACTTGATATTCTATATCAGAGGGATTTTTGCCAGCAAATAAAGATCTAAAGGGGTAAAAAATTTTATAATTACTATTATCGGTATAATAATCACCATTTTCTTGATAAGCAAAATCAGAATTATCATAATTATAATCTGGACCGACATTTATTAAATTATTTTTTATAGAAATAAAGTCCTTAAGGTTGTTTCTATTGTCAAAGTGATAAATTTGAATTAAACCATAAGTAGCTGACAACTTAACCCCTTCAGTTTGAGACAAAATTTCTTCGTAATCGCTATAGGTGATTTTTCCACCCGGTGTGCTCAAATTATTTTTATCAAAATAGACCCAACTAATATCATATTTCTGCAAAACTTTTTTGAGAAGCTCTGGATTTTTCGAATAAATTGCCTGATCGAGCTCCCAGTAATAGTTTTCATTTTGCGTTCCCCAAGGCATAAAAGCCAGATCCATCAAAGGTTGTTCTATTCCATACCAGATGAAACCGGAGTTAATCGTTCCCCATCTGGGCTGGAGCCAGGCCCAGTACCAGGGGATAGGTAGGACGGCGATTCTTTCATCTTTTTTTTGGTTTTTAAAAAAATTAAATACCTGAAAGTATTCATTAGGAATTTTCACTGCTAGATTTTCATAAAAGAAGTGTCCCCGAAAAGAGGGAAGAGTATAGACAAAAATTAATAGAATTGAACCTCCATAAATTATTTTTTTTATAACTGTTTTATTAATTACATTAGTCAAATAAAATATTCCTAAAGCAAGCATAATACTGTATGAAAAGGCATAAAGTATAGAAAATTTAGTGAAAGTAAAACGGAAAATAATATTGAAAAGAGGAATAGAGTTTCTTAAAAACTGGGAAAGCCAGTTGATAATGGGAATATCTGTTCCGAGCATAAAAAAAGAAAAAACAAAAATCGTTGCAAAAGGTAAATAATTTTTGTTTTGTGATCTTAATGAATGAAAAAGCCCAAAGATTGCTAAAAAGAAAAATAACCAGGCCGGGATATAAAAAAAAGGAGAATTAATATGATTAACCCACGGCCACATCATCAAATGAGTCTCACCGGTTTTATAGTCTAAGTGCCTGAATTCAAGAGGTAAGCCTTTTATCAATGCGACGTTCGGAAAATCACCATATTTATTATTTCGGTAAAAAATATCATTACTGGCCATCTGAAAGGCTTTTGTATTGGCAACCACTTTTGAATTGTTAATATTAGTTGCCACAAAAGGAATAAACCAAAAGGCATTTGTTGCAAATATGACCACGACTATTACTAAAATTTTTTTCCAGTTTTTAAATTTTTCCGAAATTAAGGAAACAAATAATATTATCAACAACCCCATTGCATAGGCGATAAACACGGTTGGTACATAGGCTTGGGGAGTAGCTAATAAGGATAAAATACCCAATAGTAGAAGATCTTTTTTATGTCCTGTTTGTAGGTAGCGTAAAGTGAATAATACGAGCCAGGGCAGAAAGGCAAAATGAACAATAAAAACTTCCAAAGGCAGATAAAACTGGATAATTGATCCCAGATTAAACATATAAAATAAAGCACCCAAAAAGGCGACGATATTATTTCGAGGAGAGAAGCGTCGAAGCAATCTCATCATTCCTAAACCACCAACTAAGTGCAGTCCTAAAATATAAACCCAGCGGATTAAGTCCGCCTTCAAGAATAACGAAAGAAATAATCTAGTAAGATCATGAATGATCAAACTGGCGTGGGACATGCCGTCAACCAGACCCAATCCCCGATACTGCTGCCAGATAGCAAAAAAATCCCGCTTAATATTTAGTAAAAAATTGAATTCGGGAAATACATTGTCCCAGCCGATAAGCCAAGTGCCGGGCTTGTAGTTTACTGCAAAAAGAAAGATAGAGATAAAAAACAGCAGTAGAGAATAAATATTTTTTTTTATCCAGTTAACCATAGGATTATTTTACCTGAAAGCGAGTCGGTATTTTTTAATATAAAAGGGAATAATTATTTTGAATTTTTTAAAATCATTAAATCTTATTTTTTCATATAAAGTAATTATTAAATTATTCGGAAGCAGAGAAATCAAAATAAATTGGGCAATATTTATTAAAACAACTAGTAAGGTTAGTTTGTAATCCCAATCAACGATGGCTTTTATTCTTGACTTTAATGTTAAATAAAAAGTTTTTTTCGGATTTTTTAAGGAATTAGAATTTTTTCTTATCCGATATTTAAAAAGAACTTCCTTAGTGTTTAAAAAATCTCCATACTGTAATAATTTAAAAAACATACTGACATCCTCGGCGGTTGTATGATTGGCATAAGGGCACTTTTTAATTATTCTTGTATAAGTTAATAGAGTCGGATGCTGGATCGCCATCATTGTTCCCATCATCTGGTAGATTTTTTCCGGAGCAATTGGAAATTTTTTGTAACCGATAAAATTACCTTTTTCATTAATCAGTTTTACCTGTGAACCAACGGCGACCACTTTTAGATTTCTTATTAGATATCTAAGTTGAGTTTCCAGTCTTTTAGGATAGGAAATATCATCGGCATCCATACGCGCCAGATATTTACCACGTACTTTATTTAATCCATAGTTTAAAGCAAAAGCAAGACCCCTGTTTTTCTTAAATTTAAAAATCTTTATCCTCAAATCTTTTTCAGCATATTTTTTCAGGATTTCATAGCTTTTATCGGTTGAACCGTCGTTGACTACTATAAGTTCCCAATCTTTTAAAGTCTGATTTCTCATACTTTCAATTGCGCCCACAAGAAAATCTCCGGCATTATAAACCGGCATTAAAATCGAAATCAAAGGCTGATTTTTGTTAAATTGTTCCATTGTTGCATTGTTAAACTATTAATATTCTTTTCCTATAACCATCATAATTTGATGATTATGAGAGAAGAGAGGAGAAGATATTATGAGTTTGTTTGAATTGCGAAAAGCAATTGGAGCCAGATGGCTGCAATTGACCTTTCGGTTCAAACAAAAAACATAATAGAGCTTCTTCCTCCTTTCTGCAGAACTCTAAGTTCTGCAATTGGGTTCAAGGTTATTGGCCGAGAAACCTGATCTGAAAGCCGGAGGAAAAATTCCCTCGACATTCGACCAGTCCCCATGCCTGACCACCGTCAGCGGTATCTACGACGAATCGCAGATCATTACCGTATTCGGCAGTTACAGGGTTAGAGGCACCAGCGCCGTTTCGTGTTGGATCCACGAAGAGTTGGCATTCAACGCCGTCGAAAGCGTATGTGCCTTCTTCAATCGTGATCCCCACGGTGTGCGCTATCCGCGAATTACCTTGCGGTAATTTTGGCTGCCAAAGGCGGCCATCGGACGTCCAAAGGGCGTCATATTCGTGTCCTTGTGGACTCGAATAGGATTGACCAGAGAGCGGGTAGCTCGAGGTCAGAGGCGCAGCGGTGGGCGTGGGGACCGGTTGGAACGGGGTCGGGACGGGCACGGGGACGTCAGTGGGACGGGGTTGCGGAACATCGGTCGGGACGGGCGGGGGCTGAACAACGGGCGTGGCAGTGGGGGCGGGAACGTAAAGCAAATATCCCATCAGACCCGTGAGGGCCAAGCAGACTAAACATAGTCCGATTACGAAGATGATCCCGAGAGGAATCATCCAGTTACGGTTTCTGCGAAACCACGAGGGGGGCGGTGCGAAGGATCCTTCAGGGGTGGGAATAGCGTTCATTGGATTGTGCCTCCTGGGTAAAAAAAACTACTTCTTATTCGTTTTCTCGCTATCCATAGGTGATTAACCTTGGATTTGTCTACACCGATTGCGGTGTAAGTAGGGATGAGAAAAGACTCCCTTTTTTTGGAATACCTCCTTTTGGATTCCGCGATGAAGACAATGACGAACTTGACGATAGATGCTGGAAACTTGAAGCTTGATTAGGAAGATAGAGGTTTGAGGCTGGAAAAAACAAAATCCAGCTTCGAGTTTCAAACTTTCATTATCTAGTTTCTAGTCTCAAGTATCCAGTGTCAAAATTTCTTATCTTCAATGTGGAATCCGCCTGCACAATTGTTTTTTTAGGACAATCTGCAGACTGGAGAGGTATTTCAGGTGTGATTCGTGTTCATGCCCATAAATTTGCCCATAAAATTTAAGTAACCTGATCCTCCTACGCTCAGTCCCGATTAGATCGGGATTCAGCTTCGGAGGATTAAGCATCTGTAATCTAACCCTTCGTTTCAAGCTAGTTGAAACTCGGTTTAGAAACATCTGCTTTAACCCATTTTGTAAACGTGCGGCGGAAAAAATATATTTTCAATAGTTGTTCTAGCTTATGAACAACTCTTTTCCGTCACGACCTTCTCTAAAAGAAGATTAGGTGACGGCTTATGTCACGTCTTCCTTAGAGTCCCGCCCCTTTGGCGGACGAAACTTGAGGGTTTAACCCCAAGAATCGGGGGACAGGTGCTGATTTATTCTCCTATCCCACGATTCCTGAGATCAATCTTTTACACGCAAAAACCCAAGGCCAAAATCGTAGTTATTTCACCACGATCCTTTCCTTGGGTATCGACGAATCCAGTTTCAGCAAAACTGTTTTCATATGCCCCATAGTATAGCATATCAAAGGTTAAAAAACAACTATAGTAATGATTATAGTAATGTAATTTTATTTATACACAGAGTGGTCACAGAGACCGGAAAAGGGAAGCTATAAGATTAATAATCTTTAAGAAGTTTTTTTTAGTTTAAGACCGAACCCAAGTCCAAGTAAGTTACTCGCCAATAATAATAATCCCAACTCCGGCCCGGCGGCGGGGACTTTGGGAGGAGTGACTACCTGTTTTTCGATACAAAATTGAGATGAATCGTCGTCGGTCACCGTATTTGACCAAGCTTGCGCTTTATTTACTAGACAAAATAATCCCTTATCAGCAGGCAAATTATTCTGTTGGTTAATCTGCATCTTGAAGTAATAAGTCTTCTGTTCATCAACAGCAAAGGCACCGGCATCCCAGGAAACTGTCCTGGTAGCCGAATCAAAAGTACCCGGACCTTCAATCGGAGTCAAATAGTCCGGAACAAAGTCTTTGGCCGTCATTCCGCCAAAAGTGGTCGTTGAGGTATTTTTAACGGTTACTTTGAAAAAAACAAGTTGTCCGGGAGAGAAACGGGGATCGGAAACAGAAAGATTATCGACATATTCATAAACGGTCGCGTCCTGCGATGTCCCTGGTTTACCAACCATTTTATCAATAAGGATAGCGTAAGAAGGAGACGGTTGTCCATACTGGCCGTATTGGGCGGCAACATTAGCAGTCAATAGCAAATAGCTAACAGCCAATAGGAAAAAAACAGATATTTTTTTCATATAGGTATTATACTATAAGATTTATCAGATGTCAACTATAGGTTATATAAAAAAATTTCTAATTTCTAATTTCTAATTTCTAAAGTATAATGCAGTTGTTATGAAGCTAAATGCTAATGAATTGCGGGAGCTGGAAGAAAAAAAAGCCATTGGAGTAATTAGAAAAATTAAGCGAAAACCTTTATATTTTATTTTGGAAAATATTTATGACACCTATAACATTGGCGGACTGTTTCGCTTAGCCGATGCTCTCGCCATTGAAAAAATTTATCTTTGCGGGGAGATGGAAGTGCCACCAAATTCACGGATAAAAAAAGCATCGATTGGAACGTATAAAGTCGTCAATTGGGAATACAAAAAGTCTGCAAAGGAGGCAATTGAAGAATTAAAAAAATTTCAGACAATTTCGATAGTAGCTATTGAACAACGTCCAACCTCAATTTCTTATCAAAAAGCCGATTATTCTTTGCCTTTGGCATTGATTCTTGGCAATGAATCTTATGGAGTAACTAAGGAAACGTTAAAGTTAGCTGATCAAATTGTGGAAATACCGATGTGGGGGATTAACAAGTCATTAAATGTGATTGTTTCGGCGGCGATTGTTAGCTATTGGATAGTCAACAAATAATATCTTCTTTTAAATAATTATAGGGTGAGTTTATTCCTTGACCACGGTAAAATATTTAACCCTTCCCGCCATATTTTCGCACTCGGCTTTTCAGTACTATTCGTACACGCCTCGTGCCAAAATTATAGGCGGGTGCGCGAATTTTTTTAAAAAAATTCGCTTGACATCAAAAATCTCGTCTGTTACATTGTTAATTATATGGCTATTAAAGAAAGGCGGACGAAGGTTTTGCTTGCTTTGTATTTATTGTCAGACGTTGAACATCTATTTATAAATCTTGACGAAAAAGTTCAAAAGATTTTTAATCTTTCCTTAAATCAAAAAACACGAGGTACAATTTCAGGGTTAATAAAGGAAAGTGCAATAGAAAAGCCCGAAAATAATCAAAATCAATACAAACTTACAGAAAAAGGATTGGCAGAATTATATTTGGAATTTCCATTTTTCAGATTTTTAAAAGAAAAATGGGATGGACGCTGGCGGGTAATTTCTTACGAGATTCCCGAAAAAAAACGGGAAATTCGTGACCGTTTGCGACGGGAAATGCAGGGGTGGGGTTTGGGTCCTTGGCATCGTTCTTTCTGGTTAACTCCTCATCCTGTTTTTGAAGTTCTAAAATCCTTAACTTCTCAAAAAGAAGAAGAAAAATACATACAGGCATTCGAAGCTGATCATAAATTTGGTGACAGAGAATTTTTAATAGAAAAAGTTTGGGGTAAATCAGCCTTAGATAAATCTTATCGTGAACTTTTCAAAAAATGGCATGAAATTTTATCATCAAATATTGAAAAAGTCGATAAGTTTAAAAATATAATAGGCGAGTATATTAATCTACTTCGTCAAGATCCGGGGCTACCAAAGGAATTAATCGGTGAATCATGGATAGGATTTGAGGGGTGGAATATCTTCAAAGAAATAAAAAGCATACTACTTTCGTAATTTAAAAATAATGTCTCCATCTTCATCCGTCCGTTTTATTTTAATATTTTTGGCTTTCAGCTTATCTAAAACCTCTTTGC
>Ga0209211_10003624_pt1 | contig 24905 bp, 19 predicted proteins | sample RifGroA2_FD_183992 | JGI IMG/M metagenome (GOLD analysis project Ga0209211, IMG submission 183992) | Groundwater microbial communities from Rifle, Colorado, USA - Groundwater A2 (SPAdes) (version 2) | ecosystem: Environmental > Aquatic > Deep subsurface > Groundwater | place: Rifle, Colorado...
AGTTTAATAAACAAGCGCGTACCGCCATGCAGATGTTCTTCTGCCCAGTTTGATGTTCCAAACATTTCAAAAACTTGTTCTGATTTCCAGATAATCAAAAAACCAATGAGCACCAAAACAAGTGTGATTATGTATTTCATAGAGGTCTGCCATTTTGAAAAAAATCAATGATATCGTGTAGGGCGGCCCCTTGTGGGCCGCCTCATTGGCGAGGTACAAGACCCCGCCCTACTTATTCCGAACTTAAGTTATTATCTTGCCGGACTACCAGCAAGCAGTTTCTTAAGAATTTCTCTAAAAAACTAAGAAGCTAAAAAGCTACAAGTTTTACTTTCTCCAAACAGCTAATTTCTATCCAAAAAAACTACTGTTCCGAACAAAACTTCGCCGCGTCTAACTCAGCCAAGGTTGGTTCGCGTTCGCCAGTAACAATAGATTTAAAAGATCCTTCTCCAACCCGCGCTTTCATACACTGTTGCCACGGCTCGCCAGAACCAACTGGTTTTTCTGTTGCTGTACTAGTGTCTGAATTATCATCTTGAACCGCTCCAGAATTTTCATCTCCAGCATCCATCTCACTCTCATCATCACTTTGTTCTGGTTCCGAAATCTGCGTATCATCCGGCAAACTACCCTTTTCCTCAAAACAAGTCTCTGCCTCAATCATCTCGCCCTTAGTTGGTAAAGCACCATCCATAAATTCAATGTAACGATTTTCTCCAAATTTTTCAACCAAACAATATTTTATTGTTGACAAATATTGGATACGGTCATTTTTATCTTTATCTTTTGGAATTGGCAATGTCTCAGTGCATTGTTCTGACTTGAGCACTTCTTCTGGAGTAGCCAATCTTTTACCGTTTAGCAATTCTTGAAAAACACTCAAACCAAGTACTTTTGCTAAACACGCCCTCATTTCAGCCGGAATTTCCACCTTTGGTAACTCATCAGTCTTCACAACATCGTCTGTGTCAACAGAAGGCGGGTCTAAAATTTGCTTCTGACAACTTAAAAATATTTTTCGGTGAGTTTCAGTAAATTCTATCTTTTGATTATTTATTGCTTGAAATTCATCCTCACCCAATTGATCAATCAAACATTGTTTGTAATCTAAATACTGCTTTTGCAATCGATCAATCTCTGCTTGTTTAGCCAGTTTTTCAGCTTCCAATTTTTCACTGTAAGCAACACTGCATTTTTTAACCCGCGCCGACTCTTCAGTTGTCATTTGCTTTTCTGAAGCTGGTTCGTCTTGATCTAAAAATGCCCAAAAACGCTCTTCACCAAGCACTTGCGCATAACAATTATAAATTTCTTCTCCTAGATTTTCCTTAGCTTCGGCACCAATAGCCTTTCGGTCACTGGCATAAGAATTTCCAACAACAATCAAAGCCATGACCAGCACTGAAAATAAAATTATAAACGATTTATAAAATTTCATATTTTGAAATTAATTATTCAGCGGTATCATGCCCTATGCTATGATACCGGACTGACAAAAAATTATTTAACCGCGTAACAAGGCAAGACTGACATTTGCTCCTCACCGGTTAATTGTCCAAAACTGCCCGCCACTTGCTCATAACGCTTTTGGCCAAGAATTCCGACCAAACAAGAAATAGTATTTTCTTCTGGCGTTGAAGCAATTTTAGAAGAAAGCGATAAAATAGTGACGTCTTCGCGTAAACCAGCAACTTCTGCCCGAAGATCACGCATGCCCACGGTGTTTGCCCACATCAAACCAGCAGCCAAACCGGCAAAAAAACCTACAAAAAATAAAATTATAATTAGTCCTTTGTTCATATTAAGAAAAATTAGATTCTTTAGATGCTCATATTATACCACATTAAATAAAACAAAAAAATCGCCACGTGTTAGTGTGGCGATTACGAAGACCTCCCTTTACCATAAAACTTGTCAATTTCAATCCTGAGAAGTGCACCCAATGCTTGTTTCAAGGCCGGCGTAGTAAAATCTTGACGATGAGTATAAATCTCTGAAGCCACTGGGTGCCCCAATCCTTTCATTGTTTCAAGAAAACCAACCTGGCAATCCAAACACGTTTGCAAATGACGACGGGCGCTAATGGGTTTAATCCTTTTAAAATTTTCCGCTTTCAACCAACCACCCAACTTTTCGGAAAGATTTTTTCTCTGCTCATTGCTCAATGATTCAAAATCCGGATTATCCATATCAAGCCCGACTTCTTTGTAAGCTTCTTCTCTAATTTTTAAAAAAGCCAAAAACTTAGCAAACGCTTCACAGTTCATTACTTTACGACTCATTTTATTTCTCCTTTGTTCACCTGTCAAACTTAGCATAAATTCATTAAATGTCAAACAAAAAAAATCGCCACATGTTATTGTGGCGATGAGATGTGGACTATGAAGGATTTTTTCGTTCAAAGAATTTTTTAACCTCTTCTCCAACAACTTCTTTGAACATCTTCTGTTTTTCTGGTGTTTTAAAAAGATGACGTCTTGAGTATAGTTCTGCCGCTACCGGATATCCTTTATCTGACATATAACCAAACAAATAACTTTGGCAGACTGGGCACACTTGAGAGTGATTAAAAGCTAAACGCACTTTTGTGTCTGATATTAGTTTACTACTAGCTTCTAATTGTTCCAAACGAATCTTTGATTTTTCTATACGCTCCTCACATTTTTTGATCTCAAGATCCGCACGTGCCAACAACTGATCATACTCTTCAAAAAAATCTTTTCTTTGATCAGAACTAATTGAAGCAAAATCTGCATTATCCGGATCAAGTCCAAATTTTTTATGAAGTTCTTCTACACTCTTTGTTAAATTAAAAGACTGCCCTGTTAAATCTTCAGCTTTTAAACTTAAAGATTCGAACACCTTAGCTACTTCCCTGCAACCCATCATTTTACTTTTCACCTTTACTCTTATCATCTTTCTCCTCCTTTTTTGATTACCTACTAAACTTAGCACATATTCATTAAATGTCAATGGCAACTGAGAAAGCATTGCAAAACTCTCAAATAGTGTCTGAATTAACCGAAAGTTTATTTAAATTTAGCTAAATTCTACCACTCTGGCAGGCTCAGAAAGTAAAATTTGGCATAAGAATGCATTTTTGGTAATCCTGACCAGCTCTTGACTTTTTTGCTTACTTATGCTAATATTAAATGTTACTGGAAACAACAGGCACAACAACTATTGTTCTTTACCAACACAAAAAATACAAAAAATGAAGGCACTACAATGGTGCGGCGACCTGTTCGTTACCAACCAAAACCTGTCTCTAAAAAGGAAAATAATCATGAGCAACATAATTGAGTTCAATCTCGAAGGATGGGATTACGGTGATCCAGACGCACTTGCTCGCCTAAGTACACTCGTCGCATCCCGTATTGGAGATCACAAGTTTAGTGATCGTCTCATCAACGCCTGGCAGACTGGGGGCGGCAAAGCCTTTGGACTACTGCTCTGCGAACGTATTGCACATGATACGACGGCAACCATGCAGGCAGATGCACCGCGCATTGAAGTGCCTTCTTGGAAATCAGAATCATCTTGGAATAAAGCAACGCTTGAGTATGTACGCCTTATGGCGACCGACGCGGGATGGGATAGTTGCATATTCCGAAGTTCGCAGCCCGAAGAGGACTGGCTGGACGCACGCGCCGGTGTGCTCGGTAGCCATTCCGTATTCGTCTCCGGACTCTGGCCAAAACCTAACGAATCATATCATGTCGAAACTGTCGGAACACCATATATTGTACAACGTGGAATACATGGTGTCGGCTGTGTCATTGATATCGGGTGGAGTGCGCTCATGAAGCAACCCGTTGTCCGACTCGCGGTGGGCAACCCAATGTATCCGGATGAAAATTTTCTCAACAAACCTACGGCGTTTAGCTCCGCAACATGGGATCAAGAATCTCCAATGGCACTGTTTGATACAAACGGAAGCGTCCTCATACCACTCGACGCACCAATGTTCTCTGGAGGATTTGGAGAAAAAGTTGTGCAGGGTTTCCGTAGCTGTATGAACACAATTATGGCTCAGTTAGTTCCTGCACTCGTTTCCACTCTCCGATCTATCGGGATCGATTTCGGTGTACAAATCGAGGTTGTTATAGACATCTGGCAAACACCGCCATGTATCTATCTTGTACAGGTCCGACCAAGCCCAAACACACTTCGAGGATTTGTGAATATACCAGACCGTCAAGGTGACCTTGTTACCCGTACACTCAAGGTAAGCAAAGCCGGAGTCGCAACAGGATCTCCTGTTGTGCTTACAAATATCCACACCAATGAACGAGACGGTAACGCGATCGCGGTCGGTCATGACACGCCATTTGACCATCTGCTGTTTCGGTTGGCACTCGATGTGAAATGTCAGAGAGATGAAGAGATCTCTGTCGCAATAAAAACACCACTCTTAAACAAACTCCAAACGGCCGTAGCTCAAAAGATTGTTATCTGGAAAACAATGGGTTATGATTGTGAACTCTCACCAGACCTTGTCATGGCAATGCAATGTCTGGGACCTTCAGGGCAGATCTATTGGAAAGCTCTCTTCCCAAACAGTCGTCATGGATTTCCGGGTGTGGCGATGTACGGACAACTAGAACACGTTGCATGCGCAAACGCAGTACAGCGTGACGGAATCCTGGCAAGCGACCTTGGGGAAGAACAGTACGCGCGCCTACTCAAACGAGCAGAACAAGATCCGTCTTTTATCATCCAAATCATCTCCGATGGGCTTGTGGGAGAAATTCGTACTACGACATAACACCCGCTACAAATAAAAAGATACTACTCATACTAAAAGTCCTGTCCAAAGCAACTTCAAATTGCATTGGACAGGACTCTTTCTTTTTTTAAAAAACTTTGATACAGTACTTAAAACTTAATATTATTACACGGGCGTGTAGCTCAGCTGGTTAGAGCGTACGATTCACATTCGTAAGGTCAGAGGTTCGACTCCTCTCACGCCCATTTAAAAATGCCTTGATCAAGGCATATTTAAAAATTGCCCAAAAGCCTCTTTTCCTATATAATGATCTTATGGATCTAAAGCCTGATTTTCTCGGAAAACAACAAAATAAACCAAGAAAAAAACTTTACTTTTTTTTAAAGTTCTTTTTTGGTTTTATAGCAATCGGAGCTTTATTGGCTTTTGCCACAAGTTCAGGAACTATTTCTGAAGACGGATTTTTACAGCAAGTGCCATTTGTCCGCCGTGTGAATCAATTAATTCATAGTGGCGACCGAATGCTTTCCGGTTCAAAAGATAATCGTACTAACATTCTTTTACTTGGAATGGGCGGAGTCAAACACGAAGGACCATATCTTACTGACACCATCATGATTGCTTCCATAAAACAATCCACCGGAGAAGTGGCATTGATTTCAATTCCTAGAGATTTGGCTGTGCCGATTCCAGGACATAGTTGGGCAAAAGTTAATGGCGCAAATGCTTACGGTGAACAAAAAGATCCGGGTAATGGTGCTGAACTTACCCGCGATATTTTAGAAGATGTACTTGATCAAAAAATAGATTACTATGTACGCGTTGATTTTGAAGGATTTAAAACTTTAATCGATGAACTTGGTGGAATCAATATTTATGTAGAACGTGATTTTGTTGACAACACCTATCCAACCGGAGAAAACGGTGAAGTAACAACTTTGGAATTTAAAAAAGGTTGGGAAAATATGAATAGCGAACGAGCTCTAGAATTCGCACGTTCTCGACACGGAAACAATGGCGAAGGCTCAGACTTTGCTCGCGCCGCGCGCCAGCAAAAAATTCTTATGGCCGTGCGCAAAAAAATATTTTCCTTGGGAATATTGAAATCACCGTCTAAAATTTCCGCAATTGCCGAATCACTTGATAAAAATATTTCCACTGATCTTTCCGCTTGGGAAATGCTTGCTCTGGGAAAAATGGTTTTATCTTTAAAAGTTGATGACATTAAACCGCTTGTTCTAGACGATAGCCCGCAAGGATTATTAACTTCCACTTTTGGAGTTGATGGGGCATATCTATTAATTCCAAAACAAAATGACTGGTCAAAAATCAGAAGTGCGATTGATAACATTTTTGAACAAAGCACAGAAGAAACTCCCCAAACCGCAAGTGCACCAAAAGATCCTTTACGAATTGAAATACAAAATGGAACTGAGATTGCCGGCTTGGCTGCACAAGCTGCAGACTTAATCGAACGCGAAGGCTATACTGTGACAAAAATAGGCAATGCTACTGAACGCGGCCGCACCCGTACCGTAATTTACGATTTAACTGACGGCCGCTATGCCAATGAATTACGCGCCCTGCGAACCCTGCTTGATGCCGATGTATCACTCACTGTTCCCGGCTGGCTTCTTTCCCCGGAAATCGTTCCTCAAGAACTACGGCTTTCCGAAATTCCTGAGGCCAAAGCCGCCCAGCAAGCCGACTTCCTTATTATATTAGGCAAATCTGAACAATAAAAATTTCGAATTTTTAATTTCTAATTTTGAATAAATTTTTAATGATTAAATTTACAAACACTTTGTTTCAAAATTGAAACATTTGAATTTGATTCGAAATTCAAAATTCATCATTCAAAATTATACCACTATGTCCGCTATCGTAAAAAAACCATCAGTCGCAATTATCGGGCGCGTCAATGTTGGAAAATCAACATTTTTTAATCGCTTGCTTGAAGAATCAAAAGCATTAGTCTCTCCCCTGCCCGGCACAACACGCTCGCCAAATTACGGCGACGCCATTTGGCGCGGCCGAGTTTTTGAAGTTGTTGATACTGGCGGATATGAAAAACGACCGCAAGACAGTTTTGGAAAAGAAATTAGCGCGCACGCGGCCCAAGCGGCCAAAGAAGCCGATGTAATTCTTTTTTTAATTGACTTAAAAGTTGGCATTCTTCCGGAAGATCGCACCATTGCCAAAGCACTCATAAAAAACAACAAACCGGTAATTCTTGCCGGCAACAAAGCCGACTTTCAAGTTCAAAAACCAAGCCCTGGCACGATCGGATTTAATGACATCCAAATAATATCCGCTACCACTGGCCGCGGAATTGGCGATTTGCTTGACCTCTTGTTTGAAAAATTTAAAGAAATTGAAAAAGAACCACCAACCGTGGAAGAAGAAATTCATCCTCTCCGTGTAGCAATTTTAGGAAAACCAAATGTCGGAAAATCTTCTTTATTAAACGCCCTTGTCGGATCGCCACGCGCCGTTGTTTCTGAAATCGCTAATACGACCCGCGAACCGCAAGATACACTTGTGCGAATTGACGAAGAACTATATCTTTTCATTGATACTGCCGGAATCAGAAAAAACCTGAAACATCAAACCGTGCTTGAAGGCGAAGGTGTTCGAAAAACACTCGCGGTTTTAAAACGAACTGATATTGTTATTTTTGTTCTTGATCCGCACGAAGGAATGAATATTCAAGACAAGCATATTGCCGGATTAATTTTAGACGCCGGAGTAAGTGTTATCATGACTGTAAATAAATGGGATTTGGTAAAAGACCGAGTTCCGGGCACCCAGAACATCATGACTCATGAAATTATAAAGAGCATCCCTTTCCTTACTTGGGCGCCGATCCTGCATATCTCTGCCAAAACCGGCCAACATGTTAAAAAAATATTCGCTTCACTAAAAAAAGTAAATTCGACGCGTGCGAAAAAAATCGAGACGCGGGATTTGGATCGTTTTTTCCGAAAAGCCTTGGCTCAGCATCCTTCACAAAAAAATAAAAAAGAAAATGCTCTGCCTTTTGTTTACAGTATGAGACAAGAAGATGCTGTTCCGCCAACTTTTATCATTAACATTCGTGGAAATCGCGAAAGAATCCATCCGGCTTTTCTCCGTTACATTCAAAATCGCTTGAGAGAAGAATATGATTTCGAAGGAACGCCAATTTTTGTCAAACCGCGAACTATTCGACCGAATCATTAAAAAAGTAGGTAGTGAGTAGGTTATGCAAATATAAAGCATAAAAGAAGATAGGGATAAAAAATAATGTGCGTCATTCTGAGTTAAGTAGGGCGGGGTCTTGCACCCCGCCAACAAGTATGAAACTAATTGTTGGTTTGGGAAATCCGGGAAAAGAATATGAAAATACGCCACATAATGCTGGATTTATTATAATTGAAGAAATAAAAAAAGAGGTGGCGGAAAAAAATAATTGGGAATTCAACAAAAAATTCGACGCGGAAATTATTAAGTCTGAAATTGAAGATGAAAAAATTATTTTAGCGAAACCACAAACATTCATGAATAATTCCGGCGAAACCGTGGCAAAAATTGTGGCTTACTACAAAATTAAACCAGAAGACATAATTATCGTCCACGATGATCTTGATATTCCTTTAGGAAAGTTACGTATAAAAGAAGAAGGTTCGTCAGCCGGACATAATGGCATTGAATCTGTAATCCAAGTGTTAGGGACTAGAAAATTCATCCGTGTCCGAATTGGTATTGAAAAAACAAACAAAAAAATCCCTAGTGAAAAATATGTTTTGCAAAAAATAAAATCTTTGGAAAATTTATTAAATGCAAAAAAAGCGGCTGAGGCAGTACTCGCAATTGTAAAAAATGGGGTTGGAAAAGCCATGACAGAATATAATAGAGTTAAAAATTGAAGCCGAGTTTGAATACATAAGTTCACTGGAGCACCTGAACACTAAAACATTATAACAATAAGATGTCGAAATACCAAAGCGTTTTTGTTGCAATGTTTCAATAAAAATCACGATATTTTCTCGTCTCCTTGCTTCGGTGTTCAAGTGTTTTAGCCCTTTAGTAAAATATTTTTACAATGCTTGACAACACTTTTAAAGCATGCTAACATAATAGTAGAGAGAGACGACAGAAATACGCAAATTTCTGTCGATTAAGTGGCGCAACGCGAACGTCTAGTACAACTGGTCGTACTGCGTGTGCATTCATGCAGGTAAGTCTCGAAAGAGGTGCACCTGACACTTGGTCGGCAGAAACTTGCGTGTTTTTTATTCCCCAACCTCCCCCTACGAGGCTGTTTCCGGAGGTTTAACCTTTGGAGGTTAAACCTCCGGAAAGAAATATTCAAAATATGAAAAAAGATTTACTTATAAAAAACAACTTCTACCACATCTATAATCGTGGAGTAGATAAAAGAATAATATTTAATAACGAAATGGATTATAAAAGATTTATTTTTTCGCTTTTTCTTTTTAATGACGATAATCAAAATTTTATATATCCAAATAAAAAAAACTTAGACCTGCAAATAACAAACATTAATAATATGAAACGTAAACCATTGATAGACATACTACAGTGGACACTCATGCCTAATCATTTTCACTTATTAGTACGCCAGCGTGAGGAAGTTGGTATAAGCCAATTCATGCAAAAACTAGGAACAGGTTATACATTGTATTTTAACAATAAACAAGAACGAACAGGTAGACTTTTCCAAGGTTCCTTTAAAGCCAAGCTAATCGAAACTGATTCTTACTTAACCCAATTGGCAGCATATATTGTTTTAAATCCCATCAAACTCATCTTTCCTAATTATAAAGAAAAAAAACTAACAGAATCAGAATATGTCCAGATATTACAATTTCTAAATGATTACAAATGGAGTAGCTATAATGACTATTTTGGAAAAGAAATTTTATCTGATCTAACCAACAAAGACTTATTTCTAAATATTTTTGGTGGTACAACAGAAGATTTTAAACAATATATTATTGACAATCTAAAAATAGGAGGTTAAACCTCCAAAGGTTAAACCTCCGGAAACAAGACTACAAACTAAAAAGGCCCCCCTAGGAGGCCTTGACGAAAAGAGAAAGTTGCCCAGGAGGCGTAAGACAACGACAGCGACGGCGGGGATTAAGATTGCGAAAATTGACCTTAGTGGCAGTTGGTGGCAACGCGCAATCAATCCGCGGAACTTCACCATTTGGTTTAGCTGTCCCTACCGGCAAAGCCGGATTTGAATGCTCTAACTTGAGCTTTTCTACCACTTCTTTCATTACTTCTTCGTCAGTTTGTTTACCAAACCGCCGACGCTTTCGAGACGCAGCCGCTTGTGTTTCCGGCTCTCGCATGTTTGCCCAATCAGGCAAATCCATCGTTGAATCGCGAGTTGCTTTTGTCTTCTTACCAATTGTCCGGCGATCCGCGCCACCCGACTTACCACGATCGGAAAACTGGTTGCGACAAAGATTGTCAAAAGCCACCGTACTCTGACTAATACTTTCTCGCCAAACAACATCCGGAATCATGACAAAAGAAGCGCGAATCTTGGCTGAATGATATGCAATATCCGTTTTGTTCGGCTCCAGCCACGGTTTTTCCTCTGGTGCTACAACCTTCGGATTATCAGCAAAAACTGTGCCGGCAAAAGGATCACTGGCGTCTTTAGGGACAACAGCGCTTGCCGCTGCTTTCTCCGCATCATTAAGCATTTGCTTACGTGCCGCAAGAAAAGCCAGAAAACGAATCGCTTGCGCCGCACTGTACGCCTCCACCGAACGCACCGTACACTGGCGCAAAAAATTACCTTCATGCACATCGCGAACATACTGCATTGAAGTTTTACCAACCCGAGCTTTGGCACAAAGATCCCTAAACAAGCTCTTATTGACTGCCTTAAACAAGGTCTTGGGCTTTTGTGAAATCACTCGGCACCTCCTTTTTTTAAAGACCTAAAAAAGATACTGTCTATTTATACTATATTTTTATGTTTTTGTCAACTTCCACACACAAAACTCAAATAATTGAACCAAATAATCAAGAATATCCAAAAAGATTAAAAAATATTTTTGATCCGCCAAAACAATTATATATTTCCGGAAAATTGCCGGATCAAAAGGCACCACACTTGGCAATTGTCGGAACTCGGCTTCCAAGCAATTATGGACGCGCTGTTATTGAAACAATTGTTCCGGAACTTGCAGCACAAGGTATTATAATTGTAAGCGGCTTGGCGCGCGGAATTGACAGCCTCGCTCACAAAGCCACACTTCGTGCTCATGGCCAAACCATTGCTGTCCTTGGTTCAGGAATTGACAGTAAAAGCATTTACCCCCGAGAACACCGTGATTTAGCTCAAAAAATTATTGAAAATCAAGGCGCGCTTATCTCTGAATATCCTGACAGTACCACTCCGCAAAAATGGCATTTTGTGGCACGCAACCGGATCATCTCCGGAATATCAGATGCCATACTTATAATAGAAGCAAAAAAGAAATCCGGATCTCTTATCACTGCCCGCTTTGGCCTAGAACAAAATCGCGAAGTCATGGCCGTCCCCGGACCGATTACCGACAGTAATTCTTTTGGTCCAAACATCCTAATTAAATCCGGCGCGTGTCCCATAACTTGTACCGAAGATATACTGGAAATTTTAGGAATTGAAACACAAAATAAAAACAAAAAAACAATAAAATTAAATCCGGAAGAAGAACTTATTTTCAACATAATTTCAAACAATCCAATACACATTGACGCGCTTGTCCATCAAACAAAACTTGACATAACTAAAATATCTAGTACACTATCAGTTATGGAATTGCGTGGAATAATAAAAAACCTGGGCGGAATGAATTATATAAGGATGGGGAGTTGGGAGTAGAAAGTAGGGAGTAGTCCTATGAAAATACAAAGCCACAAAGATTTGATAGTATGGAAAAAATCAATGGATTTAGTAACCAAAACGTACGAATTAACAACTTTTTTCCCAAATGATGAAAAATACGTCCTTGCCCAACAAATGAAACGAGCCGCTATTTCAATTCCATCAAATATTGCCGAAGGGTATCGTAGAAAATATAAAAAAGAATATGCTCGATTTATATCCATTGTTTTTGGTTCAGTCGCTGAACTCGAAACACAAGTTGAAATATGTAAAAATTTACCAAAATTTTCCGGATATAATTTTGAAAAAATAGAAAATTTACTTTCAGAAATTTTACCAATGCTTAATGTCTTATTAAAAAAATTACAATCATAATCCCCGTCACCTCTACTCCCTACTCACTACTCCCTATTTATATATGAAACTAGTCATCGTCGAGTCTCCGACAAAAGCAAAAACAATTGAAAAATTCCTTGGTAAAGGCTTCATTGTGAAGTCTTCTTTTGGTCATGTACGTGATTTACCAAAATCACAAATGGGCGTTGATACGGAACATAATTTTGCACCGCATTATGTTGTGCCAACCAAAGCGCGAAAAAAAGTAACTGATCTACGCAAAACCGCTGAAAAAGCTGATATGATTATATTCGCGACTGACCAAGACCGCGAAGGCGAAGCCATTTCCTGGCACTTGCTTGAAATTTTCAAAAAAGAATTAAAAGATAAATTTGAAGGAAAAGAATGGGAAAGAATCGCTTTCCACGAAATCACCGAAGAAGCAATTAAAGAAGCTCTGCAAAATCCACGCAAACTTGATCTTCACTTAGTCGATGCTCAGCAAGCGCGCCGTGTTTTGGATCGCTTGGTTGGATATGAACTTTCTCCCCTCTTGTGGGCAAAAGTTGCGCGCGGACTTTCAGCCGGACGCGTTCAGTCTGTGGCTTTAAGATTTATAGTGGAACGCGAACGGGAAATTGCCGCTTTTAAACCGGAAGAATACTGGACTGTTGAAGGAATTTTCAATAAAAAAGATGATCCTTCAAAACATTTTGAAGCTAAGCTTTCAAAAATTGATGGCAAGGCTCTTGATAAAATGGAAATCAAAGAAGAAATTACAAAAAATATCCTAAAAGATTTGAAAAACACTTCTTATCACATTACTGATATCTCAAAAAAGAAACAAGAACGCCAACCTGGCGCACCTTACACCACTTCCACTCTTCAACAAGACGCTAACCACAAACTCCACTACTCCGCCAAGCAAACCATGATGATCGCACAACAATTATATGAAGGTGTAAAACTTGGAGAAGTCGGACAAACCGGTTTAATTTCTTACATGCGTACTGACTCAGTTAATCTTTCTGAAAAATTTATAAATGAAGCTCGTGATTTTATTGTAAGTAAATTTGGAAAAGAAGCGGTTCCGGAAGAAGCGCGCCGCTACAAAACAAAATCACGCTTAGCACAAGAAGCGCACGAAGCTATTCGTCCGACTTCAGCCACTCGCACTCCGGAAGATGTCAAAGCATTTCTTGATCCAAAACAATTCCGTCTTTATGAACTTATTTGGAAACGGGCCATTGCGAGTCAAATGTCAGCCGCTGAATTTGAAAATACCGGCTTTGATGTTTTAGGTGCAGAAAAATACACTTTCCGTGCCACTGGTTCACGTATTTTAAAAAATGGATTTTTAACTCTCTATCCAAATGATGAATATGTCAAAGATTTACCATTGCTTGAAAAAGGCGATGAGGTAGTGGCTCAAAAAATAGAACCAAAACAACACTTTACCGAACCACCGGCACGCTACAGCGATGCCACCTTGGTTAAAATTATGGAAGAAAACGGAATTGGCCGACCATCAACCTACGCACCAACCATCAACACTTTAATCGTTAGAAAATATCTTGATCGAATAGAAGGTCGCCGACTTAAACCAACGGAAATCGGCATGATCGTAAACGATCTTTTAGTTGAACACTTCCCCACTATTGTTGATTATAAATTTACCGCTTCCATAGAAGAAAGTTTGGACGAAGTTGCCGAAGGTAAAAAAGAATGGGTGCCAATTATCAAAGAATTTTACGGACCATTCCACGAACTTATTGAAAAAAAGAAAGCAGAATTGGTTAAAAGCGAATTTACTGAAACTAAAACCGACGAAGTCTGTGAAAAATGCGGTAAACCAATGATTGTTAAATTAGGACGTTTTGGAAAATTCCTCGCTTGCACCGGTTTTCCAGATTGCAAAAACACCAAACCGGTTACCGATGATGGAAAAGCCGCACCAGAAGAAAAGTCCGATGAAAAATGTCCAAAGTGTGGCGCGGACATGATTGTAAAACATGGCCGATTTGGCGCATTTCTGTCTTGTTCAAAATATCCGGATTGCAAAACAATGAAACCAATTCTAAAATCTACCGGAGTACGCTGTCCAAAATGCGATAAGGGAGATATTGTGGAAAGACGTTCCAAACGCGGACGAACATTCTTTGGTTGTGAAACATATCCGGCTTGCGATTTTGTGCTTTGGAAAAAACCAACCGGAGAAAAATGCGCCGAATGCAGCAGCCTTATGATCTACGGTGCTCAAGAAAAAACCTACTGTTCCAACAAAGAGTGTAAAAACGCGCCAAAACGCGGGGCGAAAAAGAAAATGACTGAAGATGAAGAAGAGTAGGTAGTAGTTAGAAGGTAGTGGGGAGTAGGGTCATAAGCCATAAGCTGTAAGCCATAGAAATTCCAAACCGCCAACTGGCGGTCCAAGCACCAAACGACTTCCACAGGAAGTCGTCCTGAACCGTTTTGACAAATATTTCTACGAGGGTGAAGGATCTCTACGGGTAAGATTAAAGATTTAAGATCCAAGATTTAAGGTGTGGGGACAAGGGAAAAAACATGTAGGGCGAGGTCTTGTCCCCCGCCTTAAGTAATCAGAAACAAAAATTCAGCCTTTCATCAAGGCTGAATTTTTAATTTTACTCCCCACTCCCTACTTCCTATCTTTTTAAATTTTTTTATCTCTTTTTCGGCGGACCGGAAGAATCTATTTTTTCAAACAACCATCCTTTAGCCGCATTGAAACTTTCCACAAACACCACTCCGGCAACCGCTAACCAAGCCAAGATACCACCAAGCGTACGTGGTGAATTTTTAAAAATACGGCGAGCTTTGCTTTTCAGCGACTTATCCAACCCGCCTTCTTTTGAAGATTTTTTCATTGCCTCTTGAGCAAATAACAAAGCTTCAGCTTTTTTACCACTGCCATCATCCGGCCACTCGCCAAAACCAGGAATCAAATCAACTGCTTTGTCTGCATGTACTTCTGCAATAACACCAAAAGCTTCATCCCAAGCTTTTTGTTCGGAAACTTTGCGTTTCTCTCTGGCTTCTTTTTGCGCTTTTTCAAAATTTTTCTGATCTTCAGGGGTTGAATCTTTTTTAATAAAATGTTCATAAGCCGCAAACTCCACAACCTCGGCACTGCGCGCCGCTTGTTCGTCTGCTTCATGTTTTCGTCGTGCGTGACCCAAAGCATGCAGCACGCCAAGCATTTGTTTCGGTGCACGCTTCGCAAATCTGGGATTTAAAACCGGAACAATTACGGCATCATTTAATTCATCGTATTCTGGAACCTTATCATCACTTCCTGCCACAAGTCTTGTGCCGGGTGGAACCAAATCTCTCCAAAAATCAATTACTTTTTCCCCTTCGTCATCAGAAATATCAATCTTGATAAGATCCCCCGGTTGGACATCCGGCTCAGTATAAATATCTAAAAATAATCCAGTGTCTCCAAAAGATTTAGTGTCAACAACAAATTCTTTAGTCGCAAGTTCGGCTAAAATTTCTTGTTCCCTTTCTTCCATTTCAACTCCAAAATCAGCACGATTTTGTTCAACAACCAAACCACGGCGGATTTTTTCTGCTTCCGCTTGTTCAACCGCTTCTCTTTTACCCTCAATTTCTCTTATTCCTTTAAGAAGTTTTTCTCGACGGTCTCTGGCTGTTTCTTCGCGTTTAAGCTGATCGTGTCTTTCTTTTAAATCTGGAAAATCCAAAGCATCAAGAGCAGCCTCCTCTGCTTCTTTTTGATTTTGTTGATTTCCTGTTTCCGGTGGCATATTAAATATTGAATTACAAACCAAAAGTCTTTCTTACAGCTTATGGCTTATGGCTTACTTTATTATATAGTAATTATAGCATATTTTTACGTAAATGTCAAGCGAAAATAGTAGGTAGTAGTCAGGAGGTAGTGGGTAGGTTATAAGTGTTAGGTTATAGGTTGCAAAAATTCCAAACGACTTCCGTAGGAAGTCTCCTGAACTGTTATAACGCATATTCCCACGAGGGTGAAGGATCTCTGCGGCTCACCAAATTCCAAACAATTTCAAAGTCCCAAATCACAAATTCAAAACAAGAAGTAGCGCGGGGGCTTGTCCCCCGCCACGAGATGTAAAATTACAAACAACCCACATTCAATTTACAAATACGAAACAAATTCATCGTCCCAAAACTTATCCTCGCAAAAGTGAATCGTTAATATGGCAGGGTGGTTCTCGCCCTCATCAAAAACTGTGCATCTATTTTGATGAGGTTCCCCGGGTTTTGGGGTTGCCTGTCCAACCCGGCACGGCAACATCCCAAAACCCGCCTGAATGATCTCGGGAACAAAGCAGTTTGTTCCCTCGTTCATTCAGGCCCCGCCCTACTTGTGTTAAAAATTGGATGTTTAGAAATTGGAAATGAATACGGACAGACTTAAAACTAATTTCTAGTTTCTAATTTCTATAACTAATTTCTAATCTCTAAACAGCTAATTTCTATCGTAGCGGGGGGCAAAACCTTGCCCTGCACATCATCCCCATCTTTGATCTTAAATCTTTAATCTTACTCGCAGAGATCCCTCACCCTCGCAGGAATATTCGTTACAACAGTTCGGGACGACGAATTCTAGCTTCTTAGGTTTTTAGCTTGTAGGTTCTTAGGCTGTTCTTAGGAATTTTCCTAAAAAGCTAAGAAGCTAAAAAGCTACAACCTCTCGCTTCTACCCCTCTGCCGACTCTTTTCTCTTTTCTCCGCTAGAGGCAGGATGGCCTTTGGCTGATAATTTCTCCTTTCTGTACTTACATCTTTAATCTAATTAAATAAGAATATTCATTACAACGGTTCGGGATGACATTGGCGGGGCACAAGGCCCCGCCCTACGCGTCTTTGTTCGTAATGTTCGTATCCTGGTTCGTAGTTCGTATAAAATGTATCTTTAATCTAATTAAAAAAGGATCCGATGCAAGTTGCACCGGATCCATCGAACAATGCTAGGCGACAGCTTCCTCGTCCCCAACTTCACCCCTCTCCTCATACTCAGGAATTCGGCCAGTACCGATATCCTGACCAAGACAATGCCTCACCGCTCTGCCGAGCGGGAAGCACTCGAGCGCTCCACGAAGAGCGAAGAGAACTTCCTCCTCGGTAAGAACGGAAACCGCGTGACCCTTGGGATTCGAATTGAACCGATTCCCAAAAGACGAGCGCTCCTTGGGGTAGTAGAACTGATCTACCACCGAGCCATCCGGCAGTTCCACCTTGCTCGTACCAACCGAGTCAAGGTGCCGAAGATTCTTGATCTCCGCATCCTGGTGACGCTTCTTGAGATCACAGACACGCAGATACGCAACAACGCGGTTAAGAGAAACCGCGCCATTCATCATCGTGATGATGAATCGACCATCACTGAAGAACTGCAGAGCGATGTCGCCCCGCTTAGTAAACGGCTGGCCATTGATCGGACTCTTGGCCGTCACCCCACGCCGCGCCGCCGTACCAAAACACTTGCTGTCGCTGTGGCCGACAAGCAGAACAACATCTCCGTCCTCCACCTCATCAATCGGCCGACGATACACGAGCTTGTAGATCGCCGCGTCCCGCACCGCGTCCTCAGCCTCTCGCCACTCGGTCTCCCGCCCTTGCCAAGCATCCGTCACCGTCTCCCAGAAAGAGTCGATCTCTTGATCAACCTGATCACTATCACCATGACGGTTCTCAAGAAGCAGCTGCAGACCACGAGCCGCGTTGTCCACGGTCAGGAAATTCATGGACCGCAGGTCGACGTTTCCATCCTCGTCGTAAAGGATGCGAATGTCATCACACTCGCCATCGTCGATCTTGTTGAAAAGACACTGCAGACCTTCCACACACTGGAAGAAAATCCGACGAACCGTTTCCGGATCGTCCGGATAACGATCGTTCAGCGCGGCCACCAAAGTCTTGAGGTCACGCGGAACATGCGGCGTATCCGACTTCGGATCCACCATCATATGCGAACAAACCGAGATCGCATAACAATCCTGGTCCGAGACCACCTGAACAAAGGATGCAAGCCCTGACCGATCCTCGAGCACTCCGGCCGCTTCAGCCAGAAGAAGGATTGATGCCTTCCTCGGATTCGCTGCCGCAGCCTTGCGGTTGTGATGATCATACTGACCACCAACCACATCGACAAAGAGGTAGCCCTTGGCTCCAAGAGCCTCCTTTGTGAGAACCGGTTCGCCAGGCCAATCCTCGGCCCGAAGCTCACCGGAAGGAATAAACTTGAACGCAGGATTCTCCACGATCCCAATCGCAACTTTCACTGCCGGATCATCGGTAACAACCATAGTCCCAAGTGCATCAAGATCAGGCGGACGATGCGTCACAACCGTATGAAAAAGATCTCCACTCATTTATCTTTCCTCCTATGCGTGCGTTTCTAGCGCACAAAAAGGACCTCTTGGTCCGGCCTCTAGAAATCGTGTGCAAAAATGCACACGTGTGAAAAGAACGAAGCTTAGACTTGTCCCTAAATAGGCTTTTGTGATGAAATTTTCATTTTTTGAGGCAGAATCGCTTAATAAATTTTGAAAGCTTACTTGAAAAGTAAGCTGAGAAATTTTTAAGCGATTATGACCAAAAAATGGAGATTTCAGCCAAAATGCTATTTGGGGACAAGTCTAATAAATAACAAGTAAGTATAGCATAAAAATCAATTTTTGTCAACTCTGGTGGGAATACCGCGCAAAATAACGCAAAAATTTACGCAAATTTACGCAAAAATACGAGGCTGAGCCTCGTAGAGCTACACGAGGCTCAGCCTCGTATTAAGTAACAGAGAAACTGAGAAATAGAGGAACAAAAGAACAAATGTAGCTCAGGTCTTTATGCCTGAGACGTCTCAAACCAGGCGTCGCCTTGCGGCTCCTTGCTTCCCTGCCTCGCTCGAGAGTGGCTAAGCTTGCTTTGCCACTCTACTCGCTCATTGGGAAGTAAGGAAACGAGGGGGTATTCCTTGCTTCTCATCCTCGCTCGGGATAGCCAAAACAAAGTTTTGTCTCTCCACTCACTCGTCGAGAAGTAAAGGTTTGAGCTACATCATAATATTTGTTTTGGATTTGTACCGCAGCTCGCGGTTTGGAGCTTGGATTTTGGAATTTCTATGGCTTACAGCTTATAGCTTATGGCTCTACTCCCTACTTTCCACTCCCTATTTTATAAAAAAACCAAGCCACAACTATTTTACAAATAGTTTATGGCCTGGACGTAAGAACATGTCGAATAAGTTTTTTTTGTACTTCAGTATCATCCCAAGCAATTCCATAAGTCTCCTTTGGAAAAAGCCAGTGGAATAATCCTCTGAAGTCATGCTTCGGCGGCGAAGCAGTGTACTGTCTCAAGTGGTACAAAGCATGTCGTTCTGAACCGGTACAATACAACAAATCAAGGTGTTGTTTTGCTAACCGATGTTGAAGTTGATATCTTCTATAGCCCAACATTCGATAATATGAAACAGAAACGAAGTTTGGCGCTGAATGCGGGTTTACGAGATCATGACTTCCATCATCACGAGGAGTGGTGTCACGATAATGTTCCCAACTCAATGCGTCCAAAACCCGAGGAAGCGGAAACTTTTGTCGAAGATATTCCGCACACTCTCGTAATTCTTCAAGCGAACGATAAGCCAAACACAAACCGCGCCGATCTTGAACATCAACAAAATGTTGTGCTTTCACGGTTAACATCTTGCCCAAGGTCTGCAAAAAACCTTTTCTCCGAACATTGATAATAACCGGAATTTCACGGCCGTTTACAATCAAGTGTGCAATGTGCAATTTTGTTTCAAATTGATCATAAATCCCACTTTTAGGAGGAGAACCGTAACTCAAACCCTCGACCCAAGCTGCACGTCGGTTGTCCATAGCATTGTGATATGATACAACTTTCACACACAATGGTTTCACAGAAAAAAGACCGTTTTCCAAAAAAATCTGATTCACATTGGCACGATCTTGTCTGGTTCTCTTATAACCAATAGATGGATTTGTATCGTGCATGCCCCGCCGATTGATCTGCATGGCATTTAACCAGGTCAGTACAAAATCACGCTGTGCCTCAAAAACAATTCTTTCCATTTCCGGCGTAATTAAAACACCTGAAGATTGTTCAGTAAAACCAGCGTTCAACAAATCAAAGACTGTTTTCAACAACTCGTTATCAATTTTTTCAACCGGAAAAAGGATCCTCTCATACTCATCCGGCATATATGCCTTAATAAAATTGCGCAAGGCCTGACGAACGATCAACAAGCGATCATTAAATTCAACATACACTTCATCCGGAGTTCCGGAAATTTCCGAAACCAACCGGAAATGGTCTGACAAAGCCTTTTTCTTATCATGCTCACTCTGGCAAGAATTTATTTTTCTCGTCAATTCCATCAATTCTCCCAAAACACGATACGAACTTACATCAACTTCCCCTAACTCACGCAACCCAGAACGGCTGCGTGGCAACCGAGGTTGCACAACCGCAAGCAGTTCTTTTGTCCGCATGAGACGGTCTCCTTATGGGTCTGTCACCAAATAGCATTTTGGTTGAAATTTCCATTTTTTGGTCATAATCGCTTAAAAATTTCTCAACTTGCTTTTCAAGCAAGCTTTCAAAATTTGTTAAGCGATTCTGCCTCAAAAAATGAAAATTTCACCTCAAAAGCCTATTCGGCGACAGACCCTTATTGTTTTTTGTTAATGTTCTAAACTTACACTGAACCTTACAATATTTCAGCTGTTTTGTCAAGCTGAACAACTCACCTGTTACGAAACTACAAATTGCTACGAATCTACGAATAAGAAAACGGTTCGCACATTCGTAGATTCCTGGATATTCGTAGTTTCGTAACAAATACAGTATCATTCGTAGATTCATGGATATTCGTAGTTTCGTAACAAAATATTTAACATATTAAAAATTGACACAAACTCAAAGCTATTCTACGATATAGAGTATATGCCAAGTAAAGAATTCAACAAACTAGTCGCCTGCATTGAAAAAAACAATCCTGAAGCAGATTTAGATCTGATTCGGCGTGCTTATGATTTTGCCGAAAAAGCACACGAAGGACAGGTCAGAGCAAGCGGCGAACCGCACATCAACCATTCATTGGCAACAGCCGAACTGCTTGCCGAGTGGTCGTTGCCAGCACCAATTATTGCCGCCGGTATTCTTCATGATACCCCGGAAGATACTGATAAAAATATCAAAGATATTGAAATTGAATTTGGAAAAGATATTGCCAAAATTGTTGAAGGAGAAACAAAACTTGACCGAATTAAATATACTGGCGTTGAACGCTATGTGGAAAATTTGCGCAAACTTTTTCTCGCCATGGCGCAAGATGTGCGCGTGGTGTTTGTAAAATTTGCTGACCGTATTCACAATCTTTCTACGATTGATGCTTTACCACAAGATAAAAAAGTGAGAATTGCCCGCGAAAGCTTGGAAATTTATGCGCCAATTGCCGGACGTCTTGGTATGGGAGAAATTAAATCTCAACTTGAAGACCTGTCATTCCCCCACGTCAATCCCAAAGACTATGAATGGCTCAAAAAATTAACTGAAGGAAAATTCAAAGCCAAGGAAGCTTCGTTGGAAAAAGTTCAAAAACAAATCACCAACGAGCTCAAAAAGGCCAATATTCCGGTCACTAAAATATACGGGCGAACAAAACACATTTACAGCCTTTTTAGAAAACTACTCAAATATAATCGTGACCTATCTAAGGTCTACGACCTTGTTGCTTTGCGTGTTATTGTTCCTGACATCGCTGCTTGCTATGCCACCTTAGGAATTCTTCATAGCGTTTACAAACCGCTAAAAGGCCGCATCAAAGATTATATTGCCACACCAAAACCAAATGGTTACCAATCTCTACACACCACTGTATTTGCCGATGATGGTGAAATTGTTGAATTCCAAATTCGCACTGAAGAAATGCATGAAGAGGCGGAATACGGTATCGCTGCACACTGGCGCTACGATGAACACGGAAAAAAAGTTCCACCAAATTCACGCCGAATCAAATGGATGCAAGAATTGGCAAAAATACAAAAAGAACTTGCCGGACGGCAAGCCTTGTTACAAACTCTTGAAGAACTTAAAATTGATATTTTCCAAAACCACATCTTTGTCTTCACACCAAAAGGAGATGTTATTGATCTTCCTGACGAATCAACGCCAATTGATTTTGCTTACGCAATTCATACTGACATTGGAAATCAGTGCAACAGAGCAATTATCAACGGAGCACCGGCGCCAATAACCCAAAAACTTGTTTCCGGCGACATTATTGAAATAGTAGTGGATAAAAATCGCAAGGGTCCGAAATTAGAATGGGCAAAAGTTGTTAAAACTAGAAACGCCCGCCACAAAATAAAATCGCAAGCACGAAGAAGCATGACCAAGTGGATTGGCTCTTTATTGCCTAGTGGAAAGAAAAAGAAGAGTAGTTAGTAGGTAGAAGGCAGTAGGTAGAGTAAGTTAGATTATTTTCTGATAAAAAAACACGGTTCGTTTAAAAATCGTGTTTTTTAATTTATTTTTATTCCCCGACGATTTTATAAATCAAATCTTGCAACTCTTCATCAGAATAAAATTCCACTACAATCGAACCGCGGCCGGCTCTTCTTTTAACCAAAACTTTGGTTCCCAGAACTTCACGTAAACGCGCTTCGGCGGCTTTTAAGTTTGGATCTTCCTGTCGTCGTGTTGGCGGAGCACGCTTTTCAATATCTGAAGAAATTATTTTTTCACCGCGCATTAATTCTTCAAAAGTTCGGCGCTGTTCTATTTGTGATAACGCAAGCAATGCTCGGCTTTGCGTATAATTAATTCGCTTCACAATCAAAGCGTCTTGTATATCTCCCGGCAAATCAAGCAAACGAATTGTGTTTGAAATTACCGGACGTGAACGACCAACCCTTTTCGCAATATCATCATGTGACATTCCAAATTCTTCATGCAATGCTTTAAAAGATTTTGCTTCTTCAATTGCATTTAAATCTTGCCTTTGCAAATTTTCAATAAGAGATAGCTCCAACTTTGTCTGTTCGTCTGCTGTACGGACAATGACTGGAACGGTTTTTAAACCAACTTCTTTTGCCGCTCTCAATCTTCTCTCACCGGCAATCAATTCATAATGATCTTCGTGTCTGATAACAACCAATGGCTGCAAAATACCATGCTCTCTCACTGAACCAACCAATTCTTCTTGTGCTTGTTCACCAAAATCAAGCCGAGGTTGACGAGTGTTTGGTCTTATTTCGTTCACCGAAACCTCAAGAAGATTACCTTTTCTTTCGTCAAAAACTCGACCGGTTGGAGGATTATTTTTTTGTGGAATGAGTGAATTTAAACCGCGGCCAAGACCGCCTGTATTTTGGTTCATATATTGGGTTGTAGATTATAGAACTGTGGACTGAGGAATTAGGAACTAGCCAGTAGCTTGTAAAAATCCGAAATTCGAATATCGAAATTCGAAACCGACTCCGAAGGAGTCATCCTGAACCGCTGTAACGCATATTCCTACAAGAGTGAAGGATCTCTGCGATTATCTAATGATCAAAATACAAATGTTAAAAACATATTTTAAATTTTATCTATTTCTTATTCTCATTTTCTTAAGAACATGAGAATAAGGTTTTGGTTATTTGAACATTTGAATTTTGAATTTGTTTCGTATTTCGAATTTCGTGCTTCGAACTTATCTAATATTTTTATAATATTATCTCTGATTCAATTCGTAATAAAAATTCCCGCGCCAGTCTTTCATATGCCCGTGCTCCTTTTGACGCGGCATCATAATGATAAATGCTTTTTCCGAAACTTGGCGCTTCCGCCAAACGAACGCTTCGTGGCACAACTGATCTAAAAATTCCGGAAGGAAAATATTGATAAAGCTGTTCAAAAACATCGCGAGACAATTTAGTGCGAGTGTCATACATTGTAAGAACCGCGCCCATAACTTTCAAATCAGGACGCAAATGTTCGCGTACCAGTTCAATGGTTGATGTTAATTGCCCAACTCCTTCAAGCGCGTAATACTCTGCTTGAACCGGAATTAACACTTCGTCAGCTGCCACCAAACCATTAATAGTCAAAAGTCCAAGCGAAGGCGGACAATCAATTAAAATCACGTCATAATCATGACGGACTTCAAGCAACGCATCTTTTAAACGATATTCGCGCTCTTCAACATTAACAAGTTCAACTCCAGCACCGGCCAAAGAAATTGTTGACGGCGCCACATAATAACCTTCCTGTCCAGTTGGAACAATTATATCTTTCATTCGCGCCTGCCCGGCAATAGCTTCGTAAATTCCATACGGCAAATTACGATGATCAATACCAAGACCGCTCGTGGCATTAGCTTGCGGATCCATATCAACAAGTAACACAAATTTACCTGCCGCAGCTAAATAAGCGCCAAGATTGACTGCGGTCGTGGTCTTCCCCACCCCGCCTTTTTGATTTACTACTGCTATTACGCGAGCCATTGTTGTTTTTATATAAAAACTCCAAACACTAAACACTAAACAAGTTCAAAGTTCAAAGTTCAAAATACAAAAAATTTTGAAATTTGAGTTTTGAGTTTGTTTAGAATTTAGAGTTTAGGATTTAGTATTTCTATATAACAATCCACAAGCACTTAGATTATACCACTTATTTTTAAGCTTGACTAGATTTAGAGAATTAGTTACAATAACTGCACTGCTAAATTACCAAGGGCGAGTGGCGGAACCGGCAGACGCACAGGACTCAAAATCCTGCGAGCGCAAGCTCATGAGGGTTCGATTCCCTCCTCGCCCACCAACAAGAACTTTCAGAATTTTTTGAGCCGGACGGAAGCATTGCCTCGTGGCTTCGCCGCTCGGCATTCAGGCTTTGCGCCTTGCGCAAAGCCATAAA
>Ga0209211_10003626_pt1 | contig 24900 bp, 24 predicted proteins | sample RifGroA2_FD_183992 | JGI IMG/M metagenome (GOLD analysis project Ga0209211, IMG submission 183992) | Groundwater microbial communities from Rifle, Colorado, USA - Groundwater A2 (SPAdes) (version 2) | ecosystem: Environmental > Aquatic > Deep subsurface > Groundwater | place: Rifle, Colorado...
CCATAATGGCCTCCGTTTAAACAATGAACAAAATTAATTATTTATTTTTAATTTACAGCATAATTCACAATTTGGCAAGAACAAATCCATATATGAAAAACCCGTAGAACTTCGAATGAAGTTCTACGGGGTAATAAGGTACTAATATGGTAATTACTCATTATTAGGATTAATGAATAACTGCCAACAATTTTCAGTGGTAACTTTTTTTATTTCAAAAGCCCACTTAAAAAGATTCCTGACTACTTGTTTTCTGATGTTAGCCGAATCAAATTGCAGTAAGCTACCGAAAGTCAGGGGTGTTAGGACAATGCTTTCCGCATAGTCAAAACTGTTTTTGACTCTGTCCTGACAAACTTTGGCTTGACAACAACTGTTACCTGGTAAAGGTGACAGGCTAGCATAGTAAGCAACTGGATTTTTATGACATTGCGGACATTTTTGTCTGGCCACAACTTTTTCTCCAGTCTGCAACAACCAGTCTAAATAGCGATGTAAACCGTCTTTAGGCTTTTGATCGCTATACTTGCGCTGACGAATCGACCGCAAAAGATGGACATAGGCATAATCTCGAAACATTAACAGTTCCAAGGATACGCCAGGATACTTAGCTATACTGCTCAAGATCCAAGGTTTGTCCGGTACCCATTCGAATGGATTTAATTGCTGATTCAAGGTTTACTCCTATTATATGGTGATATAAAATTCAAGGTTCAATAAATTATATAATAATATACTACAAAAAGTGTAAAAAGTCAAGGAAAAAAACTGAATATAATAAAAATAGGCTAATTCTGGCCTATTTTTAAGATAATTACCTATTAAAACAATATATTATAACTTCACAGTCTTTTCCTTGCCAGTCTGCATATTTTTTAGCTTGTAAAGACCCTTTTTCTGCTCATCAGAGCCTAGGATAATTACCCAAGCTATTTGCTTTTTGTTGGCATAATCCAAAGCTTTGTTTATCCTCTGCTCTTCCAGACCGCTTTCCACTTGTTTACCTGACTGCCTTAATTTCTTAGCCAACTTCTGGGTCAGACTTTGCAAAGACTTATCTAGTAATGGTAAATAATATATTTCATCATTTAATGTTGCCTGTATTTTGTCTGTTAACTGCCAGCTGTCCAAAAACAACTTGGTAGTTTCATCACCGGGAGCACAACCCACGGCTGGGAAGCTTTGTCCACCAAAGAGCTCGGCCAAACCATTGTAACGACCGCCACCAAACAGGGCACGATTATTATCCTGGTGATTATCAAACACCTCAAAAATCAAACCGTCATAATAGTCAAGACCGCGAATGACGCTAGGCTTAAACTGTAAATACTGGCTATAGCCCAGTTTACTTAAACTATCTATGGCCTCTTGTATATCTTTTAGACCTTGGTTAGTAGCCAGTTCTGGTAAAGCCTTGGCTAAATCTTCAATATCTTTAGCTGACATAAAAGCCATGAGCTTGTTTTGTTGCTCAACGCTGATACTTAAATCTTTGAGAGCTGACTGAAAATCTCTCACTGATATTTTGCCCCACTTGTCCAACAGCCTGACAACAGCCTGTTGTTTGTCTGGTTTGATCTTGGTGGTCGTTAGTAGGCCCTCAATGAGTTTACGACTATTTAGTGCCAAGTAAAAAGAGTTCTTTGGTGGATTAAAAGCCAGCATAATATCCACAGCCATCTGCATGATTTCTAAATCAGCCTGCGGAGATTGACTGCCAAAGATATCAAAGTTCAATTGCCAAAACTCACGGTTGCGACCACGTTGCGGTTTTTCATTACGCAAAAAATTAGCAATTGAGAAATAGCGGATAGGTTTTTGTTCGGCATTGTAGATACGGGAAACTAAACGCGTGACACTGGGCGTCATTTCCGGACGGATAGCCAAATGACGGCCGGCCTTGTCTTGAAACATTATTAATTCTTTACCGCCGACATCTTCGCCAGACTTAGCTTGGTAGACTTCGGCTGCTTCAATAATCGGCGTAAGATATTCTTGATAGCCATAGCTGAGACAAACTTGGCGCCAAGTATTAAAAATATATTGGCGTATTTTTAATTCCGCTGGCAACCAGTCGCTGGTGCCCTTAGGTGGTTGATTGGATAATTTAGCCATAGACAAATTTAATTATTCTAATCTTAGCTTAGCATAGCCAATTATTTTTGTCATCTGGCTCTAGTCTTTGATGAGCCTGGTATCTGTAGTATCCTAGGCCTAGACCGAGGAGTAAATAATAGCTTAATAGCCAAAAATTATTTAACTTTAAGCTAACAGTAGCTCCGGGTAAATTGGCGGTTAAATTAGCTACGAGCCAGACATAGTCCAAACCCCAATTACCTGGCAAGAGCCAGTAGATAGTTAGGGCTGGCAACAAAAACGACAACAGCAAGCCGACAATCAAACCCGACATGATGACTGGTACTAGCCAAATCACTAGTAGGTTAGCCAGGGGTGCCACCAAAGAGACTTGGTCAAAACTTTGGGCTAGCAAAGGCCAAGTAGCTAATTGAGCAGCCAAACTAATAGCCATCATTTCCCTGACTATTTTGTAGGGTATGAAGCCTAACCATTTCAAGAATGGCTGGTAGAGTAAAAAAATGCCTAAGACGGCTGTAAAGGACAACTGCCAGCCCAAGTCATAGAACAAAGCTTGAGGTTGCCAGAGCAACATGAGAACCGCGGCAATAATCAAAGCATTGAGACTACGGTTGAGCCGACCCAAGTAGACAGCCCAAAGGACTAACCAGCCCATGATGGCCGCCCGCAAAGCTGAGGCTGGTGCGCCAATCAAAGCAATGTAGAACCACAACAAAATGGAAGTGATGTAAAAAGCATATGGCCTTGGGATGGTTAAAAGCAAAAGAAAGTTGAGAATTAACAACGACAAGATACTAATATTCAAGCCAGAAATGGCTATTAAATGACTCAAACCACTACGACTCAAAACTTGCTTCATGGGCTGGCTCATGCTGGCTTTGTAATTTAGCAAGCTAGCTAAAGCTAAATTGCTAATAGGTGGACGCATTTGTTGCAAGCGACTGGCTGCTTGTTGACGCACTAATAATAATTTTTGTTTAAACCACTCAATCTGCTGACCAGGTAAAACTACTATCTTTGGATAATAGCCCAGGCTGTAAATATGGCGCAGAGCCAAATAATGACCATAGTCAGGTCGGGGCTGGCGCAATTTGCCAACAACTATTATTTGCTGACCGTAGCTATACTCTCGACTCAAATCAGTGGTGATTAACACTCGGCTAGTTAATGGCCGATTATTAAGCTGGTAGACGGCTAAAAGCAACTGCTGTTTGTCGATTTGCAATTCCGGTTCCTCGGCGATATAACCCTGCAGAGTAATTTCTTGATCATAGTAAGGCACGATAGCGTCATCAGCTGTATTAATTGACCAACTGTAGCGCCACAGGCCTAAAAACAAAAAACAGCTTAAGAGGGCTGTTAGTCGCCAATATTTCTTGCCAAATAATAATAGCAGAGAAGCTAAACCGAAAGCAAAATACAACAGATCAAATCTCTGCCAGACAGCAGGCAGATTGTGGGCTAGCATTAAGCCGGCCATAAAACTTAAGCCGGCATAAATAACTAAACGACTGCGTCGCATTAGACTTGTTTGCTATTTTTTAAATAGGCCTCTATAAAATTATTTAAATCTCCGTCTAAGACTGCTTGGACATTGCTGGTTTCATAATTAGTCCGATGATCTTTAACTAATTTGTAGGGTTGTAGCACATAGGAACGAATTTGTTTGCCCCAAGCCGCTGTCTGAGCCTCGCCTCTTAATTCCTGTCTAGTATTAGCCAATTGTTCCTGGGCAATAATATTTAGCTTGGAACGCAGAATGCTCAAAGCATTAGCTCTATTTTGATGTTGAGAACGTTCAGTTTGACTAGCCACTGTCAAACCTGTTGGCAGATGAGTAATGCGCACGGCGCTGGAAGTTTTGTTAACATTTTGTCCACCTGGACCTGAAGAGCGAAAGAAATCCATTTTTAAATCTTCTTCCCTAATAATCACACCTTGGCCGGCCGGTAATTCCGGAATGACTTCTACTAGAGCAAATGAGGTTTGGCGCATAGCTTCAGCATCAAAGGGAGAAATGCGCACCAAACGGTGCACGCCTGATTCGGCCTTGAGATGGCCGTAAGCCCAGCGACCACTAATTTTCAAAACACAACTTTTGATACCCGCTTCCTGTCCCATGGTCTGATCAATAACCTCAGTGGCCCAGCCTTTCTTTTCAGCAAAGCGCAAATACATGCGCTCCAGCATCTGAGTCCAATCTTGGGCATCAACACCGCCCGTACCTGCATGCAAAGAAACAATAGCCCCATAGCTGTCATAGGTTGCATTAAAGAGCATTAAAAATTGCTTAGCTTTAAATTGCTGTTGCAAATCAATTAGTTTGTTATTTAATTCGGGTTCCAATGACAAATCTTTTTCTTGATGAGAAGTGGTAATGAGTTCTACTAAACTGGCCGTCTGCTCTCTTAATTCTCGCCACTCTTCCACCTCTTCTGATATCTCTTCCAGATGTTTGTTAACTTCTACAGCTTGGACTTGGTCATTCCAAAAATCAGGTTGATTAACCTGTTCCTGCAGACTGTCTATTTCTTTGAGCCTAGTATCTAGGTCAAAGTAACCCCCAGACTTCTAGGATCTGGTGCTGTAAATCAAGAGTTTGCTTTAGTAAATTATCCATAGTTAGTAGAGTTTCTTTTGTTTGATATAGAGACAAAGGTCGGCTAAACGATTACTGTAGCCCCATTCATTATCATACCAAGACATAATCTTTAGTAAATGACCGTTCATAACTTTGGTCATAGCCGTGTCTACAATAGCGCTATGGGCATTGCCAATGATATCAGAAGACACAATGGCTTCATTGGACACCTCCATAATATTTTTGTATTTTGGCTTTCTAGCTTGGACAGCTAGAAACTTGTTAACTTTGTCAGCAGTCACTGGTTTTTTAGTTACATAGACAGTATCACATAACGAACCAACTATGACGGGTACTCTGATGGCCACGCCATCAAAACTGCCTTTGAGGCTAGGGATGGTTTTAGTCACAGCAATGGCTGCCCCAGTCGTGGTTGGTACCATGTTGGCACCGGCGGCTCGACCCCGACGCAAATCCTTGTGCGGTCCATCTACTAAATTCTGGTCAGCGGTATAGCCATGGATGGTGGTCATCAAAGCTTCCTTAATACCATACTGACTGCGAATTAATTCGGTGACTGGGGACAAACAATTTGTCGTGCAAGAAGCCATGGAAATAACTTTGTCATCGCGGTGCAAATCTTTTTCGTTAACGCCCAAAACAATAGTTTTAATATCATCCCCCTTGCCCGGAGCGGAAATAATCACCTTCTTAGCACCGGCTCGCAAATGGGCTTTAGTCCCAACGCTATCAGTGAATCTGCCCGTTGACTCTATGACCACATCTACTTTGTAGGCTGACCAAGGCAGTTTAGTAGGATCGGGTTCAGCCACTACGGGTACTTTCTGATTATCAATAATCAAAGCATTTTTGGTAAAATTAACAGTCCGATCCAACTGACCATAAGCCGTATCATATTTTAGAAGATAGGCCAAGGTTTTAGTATCGGTTAAATCATTAATTGCTACCACCTTTAAACCAGGCCTGGTAAGCAAAGCTTTAAAGGTGGCCCGGCCAATGCGACCGAAGCCATTGATGGCAATATTCATAAAGCTAAATTATTTTATTTAGATAGTTAAATTATAGCAAAAAAATGATGGCAAAACAATTAGGCCGGCAACTGTAGAACAATCTGTCTGTAAACCTTCTCGACCATTTCCTCAATGCTCAAGTTACTGGTCTCCAAAACAAAATCATAGTTAGCTGGATCATAGGCATCAATCTTGAAATATTTGGCATAGCGTCTGGTATCGCTAGCTATACGCTCTTGGTTACTAGCCTGAACATCAGCCACACTTTGCAGATCACGATCCTCATTGCGTTCATTATTTTGTTGCAGATCATACCAAATACGCTGAGCGCCGACTTGCGGGTCAACTGTTAAAAATATTTTGTAGGACTGGGGAATAAAATGCCAGGAAGTCCGGCCTTCAATGACAAAATCGTCTTGTTCTTGACCCAACTTTTGTTGATACTCATCCACAGTTAAATCAGTTTGGGGATCAGTCTCCCCTAGCTGGTTAAACTCAGCTAGACTCAAACCTTGTTCCTTAGCTGTGGCCCGACGCAAATTACCCATGGAATAGCAGGGCCATTTTAATTTGTCAGCCACAGCCTTGGCCAGAGCGCTTTTACCAGCTCCAGGCAAACCGGAAATGCTAATAATCATATAGTTCCTATTTCAAAGTAGTTAATAATTCTTGCAAATCATTAGGCAGGTCTAAAGCAAACTGTTGGCGTTGGCCTTGAAGATCAGTAAACTCTAATTTGCTAGCCACCAAGAACAAACGATCAAGGCCTAATTTAATATTCACGACTTTGCTAATCTTGGTGCCATAGAGCTTGTCGCCGACCACGGGGTGATTGTAGGCAGCCAAATGCACTCTGATTTGATGGGTACGTCCGGTTTTGATAGTCACCAGTAACAAAGTAAAATGCAGAAACTTTTTGATGACTTCAAATTCAGTTAGAGACTTACGACCATCATCATGCTCAGGTCGAGCAGCCATTTTACCACTAGGTGAGCGAGCAATGGTAAATTCAATGGTATCACTATCTTTGTTAACTACTCCGTGCACCAAAGCTTGATAGCGTTTGCTTACGGTACGCAATTTAAATTGTTGTTTCAGACTATCAAAACTGTTTTGATTCCTAGCCACCACAATCAAACCGCTCACTTCTTTGTCCAAACGATGAACAATGCCGGGTCGCAGTAAATCATCGCCCACGCGGGCTACTTCTGGATAATTAGCCAAGAGCCAATCTACCAAGGTATAGGTTTTGATACCCACGGCCGGATGCACAATCAAACCAGCGGGTTTGTTCAATATTAGATAATCAGGAGTCTCGGCCACTACCTGTAGTTGAACCAACAAAGCTTGAGGCTTGGTTTTGCGCTTAGCCACTCTTTTCTGGGCTAAGACAAGGGTCTCGCCTTCTTTTAAAGCATAGTGCTTACTAAGAACACGATCGCCCACCTGCACTTTGCCTGCCACAATTAATTTTTGCACCTGACTACGGGATTGCTTTAAATAGTTAGATAAAAACATATCTAATCTTTGACCAGCTTCTTGGTTAGTAATAATTATTTTTTCCATAACATCAATTAGTTAATAAGCTATTGTAAAACGGCTATGAGATCTTTAAGCAGACGTTCCAACAGAAAATATTTTTGCACCACAGCCTTGGCATTGTTGGCTAACTGTTTGCGCTGAACAGGATCTTGTTGCAAGGCAATGAGCTGACTGGTTAGGCCCTCGCTAGTCGACATATCAATCAGCCAAGCGGCTTGATTATTAAAGCTTAAATCAGTTAGGGTAGCGTCTTCTGGGCCAATGACGATAATACCATTAGCCATGGCACCAATAGCAGTGACAATTTCTTCCAGCTGGGGTCGCTTGCTGGCCACCACTAAAACATCAAAGTTATTAAACCATTTTTTCAAACTAGCTTGGTCGCTAATAACCCAGACTTTGTTGTCCAAGCGCATCTTCTTAACCAGCCAGTTGATCTTCTTACGTTCCGCTTCCGCGCCAATGAGCACCAACTGAATATCAGGATCCAAACTTAAACAGGTCTGCAAGGCCTGTAACAACATTTCTACTCGCTGTTCATACTGCAAATCAACAACCGTACCAATGGTAAAACGCTGGTGTCCCGCCGGACTCACCGCCGCCAGATTATTAAAAATATTATCTTGGTACAAATAGTCAGACAATTCAATACCGGGTAAAATAACGCGACATTTGTCTTCCGGTAAACCAAATTGCAAAGCTTGCTGACGACTAACACTGGCCAAACAGATAATCAAATCAGCTTGTTCAGCCGATCGCAAATAGCGCTGGCGCCAATGATTAACCTCGGTGTAATCAAAGCTGGGATCTTGCAACCACAAACAACGCCAACCCAACCAATGGACTAAGGGAGTTAACAACAGCTGTTCCGGCCAATGCAGACAGACTATGGTTTTAATATTATGTAGTTGTTGATAGCTCCAGAGCTTCAACAGACGATTCAGCCATAGTATAGGCTGCAACCACATCAACCATTGGGGAATGATCCAACCCCCTTGGCTAGTTTTGCTGGGCCAATTATTATACCTAAACTGCTGGCTCAGATTATTATGCCTACCCCAAAACCAAAACCAGTAGTCATGCTTGATCAACTGACCTAAAATTTTAGCCAGAAATTGGTGTTTGGCGTTGCTGGAATCAACAATGAGTATTTGTTTAATCATTTTGTTTACGAGCTAGAGCTAATAGATCCTCCGGGGAAATACCTTTGAACCAATACAAAAATATGGCGTAGACTACAACGCCCAACATCATCACGACAACTAACTGTCCAGGTGACTGGCTGGCCCAGTTTTGTAAAGCTGACAACAACAGGGCCATAATACCGGTAGCTAACAAGGATTTACCAAACAAACGAAGCTTGGGCAACCATTTGGTGTGACGCCAGACTAAAATTAAAGCAAAGATGCCAATCAGACTTTCACTATAGACTGTGCCCCAAGCCGCGCCGAAATATGACCAATATTTAATACCGAAATAATAGACAGGTATAGCCGTTAAGGCGGTAAAGAGATAATAGCCAATTAATTGTTTTTGTTTGTCCATACTGACCATGGCGTGAGTAAAAACACAGGTGAAAAAAACAGCCACCACCGCTAAGAGTAAAATCTGCAGAATCGGACCGGCCGCTATAAAATCAGAACCCGCAACATAGAGCATCATGGGATCGGCTAAGAAATAACCACCGACTAACAAAGGAATAACTGCCAAGGCGGTTAAGTCAAACATCCTTTGCAAGGTGCGGATGAAGTTTTCTTTGGACTGATCATGCCACTGGTTAACTAAAATTGGCAACATAATACCGGCAAAGAGAAAAGGAATTGTCGCCAGCACATCAACCACTTTGTAAGCAGCGCCATACCAACCGACTTCATAATCACTCTTCAGCAAAGAAAGAAACAGAATATCCGCCTTGAGATAGATTAAATTAAAAACAATGGTCAACATCAAAGGCCAAGAACGACTCATGATCTCGCGCCAAATAACTTTATCAAAACTAAAACCAACTTTAGCAAAACGCAGAGCTAAAACATAGTGCAGTAAAAAGCTAATCAAATTACTGGCAATCATAGCCCACAACAGACCTGTTAAACCATAGTCACCCAGCTTGACTATGATGATCATAGCGACCAAGACTAGACGGCTGATTACTTCAGCAATGACAATGCGCTCGGTACGTAGATATTTTTGAAAGATGCTAACAAAAATTTGATTCAAGGACAAAAAGAAATAGGCAATACTCACAGTAATGACGCCAATCTTGATAGCCGGAGTATAGGGAAAGAAATTAATAACAATGGGAGCTAAACCCACTAAGATCAGGGCGGACAACAAACGAAAAGCAAAGAGGTTGTTGAGTACCTTGGTTTGATCTATACCCGGCTTATTAATCATCTGACCAGTCACTAGAGTTAAACCCAGGTCAGCAATAATAGCAAAAAATGAGGCAAAAGTAATAATGGTCGTATACTGGCCAAAACCAACACTACCTAAATAACGGGTGATAATCGCCAAAGCGACTAAACCAATAATTGTACCGATGACTTTGCTAATAACCTGAATCAGGGTATTGCTGGCCACTTGGCGGGCTAAACTCATAATACTTAAACAAATTACTTAAATCTGGTATAATATAGATATTAATGAAAGATAATTTAATTATAACAAAACTATATGCAAATTAGCAAAATTATCCTTGGTTGGCTAGTTATTTTAACGATTCTGGCTGTAAATTGCAAGCCAGCACCAATTTTAGCTCAAACCACTGGTTCAGCCAGTCCTTGGTTGGAGACCGTTAATAAAAGCGGTTTAGACCAAGTTGGTACTACGGCCTATGGCACTACCACGCCCAAAGATATCAGAGAAATCGTGGTACAAATTATTCAAGTGATTCTCGGCCTGCTGGGTATTGTTTTTGTGGTGCTAATGGTGATAGCCGGCTGGACCTGGATGATGTCCCAGGGCAATGAAGAAAAAATCACTAAAGCTAAACAAACTATTTTCACTGCTGCTATTGGTCTCTTGATTGTTTTAGCTTCTTTTGCTATAACTTGGTATATTTCCAACCGTATTATTTACAGTGTCACTGGCAAAGCGCCTTTAACAACTCTGGGCACTACTCCCTAAGTCTATGGCTAAACAGTATAAAATTGGTATTGATATCGGGGGCAGCAAAATGGCAGCTGTACTTTTAGATATGGATAATAAAGTAGTGGCTGATTTTCAACTGGCTACGCCCAAAGATAGTCTAGAGCACTTTGTCATTATGATTAAAGCTCTGCTGGAACCTTTGCAAGAAAAAGCTGTCCAAGACAAGGCCATTATCACCAGCCTAGGTCTAGGTGTACCCGCACCCGTTGATTATGCTAATCAAAAAGTATTATCAGCTTCTAATTTGGAAATCATCAGCGATATTAAGCTAGGTGACAGAATCAAAGAACAATTAAAAATAGAGCAACCCATTAAACTGGATAATGATGTGAATTGTTTTGTCCGTTCCGAAAGTTTGTTGGGTGCTGGCCGTGGCAGTAATAATGTCTATGGTATTACTATTGGCACGGGCATTGGCGGTGGCTGGTGGTTCAACAATCAGGTCTATACTGGTGCCCATGGCGGAGCCGGAGAAATCTGTGATACCTTAGTTGATTTTGACAACAAAATTACTTTGGAAGGTGCCTACCACCAATTGACCCAAAATAATTCCCGCAGTCTGGCCCAAGACGCTTACGAAGGTGATCAGCTGGCTGAAAAAAAGTTTGCTGAATTAGGCGAATATCTAGGCATTGCCTTAGCCAACTTGGTCAATACCCTTGATCCGGAAATTATTGTTATTGGCGGTGGAGCGACAGCCGCCAGCGGTCTCTTCTTAAATGCCGCCAAAAAAACTATGCAACAATACACTACCTGCGCAGCAGCTAAGAAGATAAAGATTGTCAAAAGCAAGCTCGGTCCTCTGGCCGGAGCTATTGGCGCGGCTTTGTTGTTTTAATTACAGTAATTATTGTTTAAGGCTTAAGGGACAATTATGGAGGCTATTTTCTCAGTATTTGTCTGTCTATTTGCAAAATAATCGCCATTTTATTAGCATTACAATTAAATATAAATAAAAATTTTAAAATAGACCCTTAAGATTTATGATTGATTGTAAATTATGTCCATATTTTATTTAATATACAAATAGAAGTCCGGTTTTTAGCCTCCATAATTGTCCCTTAAGCCTTGTTAAAAAGATATATAAATATATAAACATAACAAAAACCGCCAATAGCGGTTTTTGTTATAGTAATTAATATCGCAAATAAACTACAAACTCCTCTGAGCAATCTTGTCTTTTACTTCCTTAATAAAGTCGGCTTGGCTAATAGCTCTGGTTTCCTGCCGTCCCCTGTCGCGCACGGCTAATTTGTCAGATTGCATTTCTTTGTCACCAATTACTAAGAGATAGGGTACTTTTTCATTCACCGCTTTACGAATCTTATTACCCACTGTTTCGTCGCCATCATCAACTTCTACTCTAATATTATAACCTTGAAAAGTCTTGGCTAACTGCTGACAATGTTCAGTATGGCCAGAGCCTACGGAAATTAATTTAATTTGCACCGGAGACAGCCAAACTGGAAAAGCGCCGGCGTAGTGCTCAATCAAGAAAGCAATGACTCTTTCAATGGCGCCGACTGAAGAACGGTGGATAACAATGGCCTTTTGTTCTTGTCCGGCTTTGTTGGTATAGACCAAATTAAAACGTTCGGGCATAACGAAGTCATACTGCACAGTAAAAGCCGTGTCTTCCTTGCCTAAAACATTTTTCATTTGAATATCAATCTTCGGTCCATAGAAGGCGGCTTCGCCAGGCGCTTCTACACAGTCGCACTTTTTGTTTTTCAAAACAGAACGTAAGGCCTCTTCAGCCCTGTCCCAGGCCTGATCATTCTTGTAATACTTCTTATCATCTTGACGATCACCCAAAGACAAACGGTACCAGTAATCTTGACCTAGGTGCCAACCAAAAGTTTTAGCTATATATTCAATTAGATCTAAAACGCCACTCACTTCCTGCTGGGCTTGGCCTTCGTCAGCACAGATAATATGAGCGTCAGCTAAACAGAAACCGCGCACCCTAATCAGACCAGTGAGTTCACCCGACTGTTCATAGCGATACATCTTGGCTAATTCAGCCAAACGAAAAGGCAAATCGCGATAGCTATGGGGTTTAGATAGATACAGTTCAAAATGATGTGGACAAGACATGGGTCGTAACATAAACTCTTCATCATCAATCTTGATTGGCGCATACATGGAATCTTTGTAGTAGGGGTAATGGCCGGATTTTTTGTACAAATCAATCTTGGCAATATCCGGGGTACAAACATGGCGGTAACCACGTTTTATTTCTTCATCGACAATGAATCTTTCTAATTCGCGTCTAATAGTCGTGCCTTTGTCAGTCCACAAAGGCAGGCCCTTACCCACAGTGTCGGAAAAAGTGAAGAGGCCTAATTCTTTGCCTAATTTACGATGATCGCGCTTTTCTGCTTTGGCTAAGAGAGCCACATAATCTTCCAGCTCTTGTTTGGTAGCAAAAGCCAAACCGTAGATGCGAGTAAGCATTTTGTTTTTCTCATCGCCTCGCCAATAAGCACCGGCTAGTTTATGCAGTTTAAAGCTGTCGGGCTTGATCACGTTGGTGGCTTCCACGTGAGGCCCCTTACAGAGATCAACAAACTCACCCAAGTGATAATAGCTCACTTCTTTTTCGCCAGCTGTTTTTAAATCAGCGATTAACTCTTGTTTATAAACAGCGCCTTCAGCCTTAGCGTTCTTCAGAGCCGTAGCAACATCTAATTGATTCTTAGTTAACTTCAGATTTTGTTTAACAATATGCTTCATCTTCTTTTCTATCTTGGGCAAATCAGCCTCGCTAATTTTTTCATCACCAAAATCAAAATCATAATAGAAGCCATTATCAATAGCTGGGCCAATGGCTAGCTTAACTTGGGGCCAAAGTTCTTTAACGGCCATGGCTAAAACATGAGACAAGGTATGGCGTTGAGTAGTTAATTGTTCATTCTGTTCGCTATGCATATTTTTATAGTTATGTATTTTAAATAATATATTTATATCTAACAAAAAACCCGTACTAATAAGAAGGTAAAATGATTAACAAAAAATCATTCTTACACTCTTACCAGGACGGGGTTCTTGACCTCGCGGTTCCACCTAGCTTCCTTGTTAATTAACAAGGCTCTTCATCTTGGTCCTAACTTAGCCCGACATTATCGGATTCGCCAACAGGCAAACTCTGGTTGGTAACCAAAGCAATCGTTTAGACACTGCTAATTATCAATGTTACTATTTTACTGCGCCTTAAGTGTTCTGTCAATTCTATAGCAGACAACAAACTAATTTAGTTCGGGACTAGTTTTCAAATCAAGCCGTGTTTCTATTGTAGAAATTCTGGTTTCAAAACGATCATGGGCCGCCATATTGGAAACAAAAGCATGCTCAATATTATCTAGTTTTTTTACAATACGATCCATGTTATTATAGAAATCATTTTTAAATTCACTAAATTCTGTCTTAGTAACCAAACCATCAACAGCATTGTTTAAATCCTCTTTAGTGGCTAACAGATTAAATTGTTCGGGCGTTAAGGTCATAATATTATTTATAGCCTTCTTATTATAATCGATTACTAGCTGTTGGTCAAACAGTTTAGTCGACTTGAGCCAAAACTGTTTTAGCTAAGAAAACTATCACTCCGAGCCACACTAGAAAAGGTACGATGAAACCAGAAACAGCCGTGGTCAAAACTAACAACCAATCTCGGCTGATAGTGCCCACAATATCTAATTTGTCAGATTTGGTTTTTATTCTCCTAATCATATTAATCAATTACGCCTACGGGCATGGTCGCTAGATTAGCATTACTGACACCCAAGCCTAAACCGCGCATAATACCAAAGGCATCAACATCTCGACCTAAATAATATCTTTGGTAATTATTGGGATAGATATACCAAGCTTCACCATTAGCTTCCACCTGCAGTAAAATCTTACCGCTCTGGGCTCTAGAAAAATTATTATCATAGATCAATTTGCCCTTACCATAGGGGCTGTAATTACCTTTGATCTCTTGTAAATCATTGAAACCATCGCCATCAGTATCCGGATGTTGCCAATTAGTTAGCAAACCTTTTTCCAAAACATCAGCCAAACCATCATTGTCAGTATCGCGGTCAGTCTTAGACATCAGATCCAAGTTCACTGGTATCTTATTCAAATTTCCATTATTAATGCCGACTGACAATTTTCTCATCACGGCATAGGCATCGGCCGGTCGGCCCAAGAAATAGCGACGGCCATCAGCCGGAGACATGTACCAAGCTTCGCCATTACGCTCCACCTGCAACAAAATCTTGCCTAAGTTTTTAGGAACCAAGGCCGGTCGCGGAATCGCTAAAGGCAATAGTTTATCAGTCTGCATAATATATTGAAAACCATTCCAACCGCCTTTCAAATCCAAATTAGCATACAAAGGCAGGCCGGGATTCTCTACCATGAGAATATAGCCCAGCAGTTTATCATGAATATCTTTGTGGGCTAAAAACAAAGAGACTTTGCCGGAATCAGGTACCTTGAACAAAACAAAACCGGAATTCTCATCCATAATTTGCTTACCATCCACATCTTTGATTCTAGCAAAAATCTTCAAACGCTGATCAACTAAAGGCTCTTTGTTAGCATTGCGCAGAATAATATCAACTTGAGTTAAATATCTTTCAAAAAATAGTCTCTCACTGCAATCAAATTGAATATCTTTGAAATAGAAACAGCCAAACTTAAGGGTTTGATCGCAGAGACTTAAAATGTAGTGATTGACTGGTTCGGGATTAAACTGTACCCGACCCAAGCCGTTCTCATCCAGTTTACCACCAACAATCTTGTTACCGGATACGGGTTGCTTATCATTGTCAGTTAATTGTTCATACAAAGAAAAAGATTTGTTTTTAACGATCTGGCCAAAGCCATCGCGGAAAGAAACATCCAAAGTTGATTTGATTGTACACTTGCTGGCGCGCTTAGCATCATCTTCCAATAATAGCTGAGTGGTAGTCCGCTGTTGATTATTAATTACTATATTAGGCAAGTCAGCTGTCCGACCGTCGCTATATTTGAAACGAACAAAATAGGTGCCGGCTGGATAAACCCAGTAAGCCTGCCCCAGATCATTAGTCTTGGCTGTGGATAATTGTGGACCAGCTGTCGGGTTGCCCACATTATCCAAAATCTGCTCATGTAAAGACAAAGAAATATTGGGCATGACCGCACCGGTTACCTCTTCCTTAACTGAGACCAGCAAATCACTAAAAACATAACTAATGTCCATCATTTTCTGATCAGTACCATTTAAGTTCCAACGAAAAAAATCTTTGCCCCAAGGACTACGAAATTTTAAGGCATAGAAATTAATAGTCTTGCCTAGGCTGGTATTCTTGGTTGGTATATAGACTACGGATTGGCCGGTATCACTAGTATCAAAAGAACCTAAAACATCTTCAGCTACGGTCAAACCGCCCTGAGGATCATTTTTTTGTTCATAGACGCTAAATTTTACATTTTTCAATAGCTGGCCTTGGGTATCAGTAGCGGAAACTTTCAAAGCACTTAAATACAAAGTAATGGTAGTTTTTTTGCCACAGAACAAAGACATGGCATCAAAAAACCAAAAATCCAAATTAGTTAAAGTGGGGTTGTCCACTTTGACTATATAGTATTGAGTTTCAGTGTAAGGATAAACCTTGGCCAGGCCACTGCCGATATAGGTTTCAATCTTGCCTCCGCCTATAGTGCGACCAATGGTCTTGGCATTGTCTACATCTAAAACTTGTTCATAGACAGTGAAGCGCAAATCAGGAATAAATTCGCGATCAGTATCACGAATAATAACTGTGACTTCGGCAGGATCAGCACAACGCTCTGCCCTAACAGACTGGACAGCGCCTAGCAAAACAAAAGCTAAGCAACATAAAAGCAAACTTACAGCTTGTTGCCTGGTTATTTTTAACATAGACAAAGAAATTATCTTCATTATTTCTTAATTATATCACAAATTACTTAGATAAACCAAACGGCCAAACAGCATAAGCAGCTTGGCTTTCCAACTGGTCAGCAATATGCAACAAACGGTTGTACTTAGCGGTACGTTCACTGCGAGCTGGCGCTCCGGTCTTGATCTGGCCAGTGCCCATAGCTACGGATAGGTCAGCGATAAAGGTATCTTCGGTTTCACCGCTACGGTGGGAAATGACACTGGTTAGGCCGGCCTCACGGGCCGCTAAGATAACGGCTATTGTTTCAGACAAGGTGCCGATTTGATTCAATTTTACTAAAATAGAATTAGTGGCTTGCTGAGCAATACCTTTTTGCAAACGTTGCAGATTAGTCGCATAGAGATCATCGCCGACTAATTGTAGTTGGGGATTCTTGGCCAACCAAGTAGTAAAACCAGCCCAATCATCTTCAGCAAAAATATCTTCTACACTAACAATGGGGTACTTGTTAACCAAATCTTGATAGAATTTAGACAATTCCTCAGTGGTCATCTTACCAGCCTTGCGCAGATTATATTGTCCTTGCTCATAAAATTCAGAAGCAGCGGCATCGATAGCTAAAACCACATCTTTACCCAGCTGATAGCCAGCCGTGGTCACAGCTTGGCTAATTAAAGAAAAGGGTTCGTCATTGGTTTTAACTTGAGGAGCAAAACCACCTTCATCACCGACAGCGACTTCATAGCCGGCATCTTGTAAAACTTTTTTTAAAGCTGCATAGACTTCAGCACCGCAACGCAGGGCTTCAGCGAAATCTTTAGCGCCCACTGGTATGATCAGATATTCTTGAATATCCGAAGCCCAGTTGGCATGTTTACCACCATTCATAATATTCATCATGGGAATGGGCAAATGATATTTACCATCATGCTGGGGATTAAACTTGGTTAAATAATTAAATAAAGGTTTCTTTTCCGATTGAGCTTGGGCACAAGCCACAGCTAAAGAAACCGACAAGATGGCATTAGCGCCTAAATTACTTTTGTTGTCAGTGCCGTCTAAATCAATCATGGTCTGATCAATATTTGCTTGATCAGCGGCTTCAACGCCTAGTAGTTTAGCGCCGATCTTCTCCACATTAGCTATGGCCTTGAGCACACCCTGCTCATGATAGCGATCATCATGATCGCGCAGTTCCACTGCTTCATGACTACCTGTAGAAGCGCCCGAAGGTACAGCGGCCACGCCTCGGGCACCGTCTTCTAGGCTTACCGTGGTCTCAATAGTGGGATTACCACGACTATCTAAAATTTCTAAAGCTTTAATTGATCTAATTTTCATAAAAATGGACAATAATTGATTAATTAGCCCTCCCTATTGATATAATAGCATATTTGTGTATAATATGATATAATATGGCTGTGAAGCTATATTTGCTTTAAAACTAAAGACAATCCTATGAATCAAGAAAAAAAATGCGGTTGCCAAGGCGATTGCAACTGCAATAATCTAGAGGAAGCTACCGCTGAAATAAAAGAAGTGATCCATGAAGTTCAAGCCAAAGTAGAAGACCTAAAAGACCAGGCTATGGATTATGCTAAAGAACATGAGATTGGAGCCAAAGTAGAAACTGTAGCTACCGCAGCCGCTGGTTTTGTTAAAGAAGCCAAGGACAAGTATGATCAGGCTACACCAGAAACTAAGGAGAAAATAAAAGAAGGCGTAAAAAAAGGTGCCATGATTTTAGGTACTTTACTGATTTTGAAAAAGATTTTTGGCAAAAAGAAGTAAGTTTAGACACGATTAATGAACAAAATTGTATAATAAAAAGGTCATCTGTGAAAGATGACCTTTTTAGAAAGAAGTAACATTACGCAAAACGTTTGGCAATAGTGTTTATTTATACTGTACTAATATATACAGTATATTACAACACATAAACATGTCAATGCCATAATATTTGGCTAAAATTAATCAATATTATGTTATTATTCATTCTGAGCTATTGACAAAAAAGAATCTATATGATATAATCTAAACAAAATTATATAATTAATCAAGGAGAAATCATTTTGAACATTAAAATTGAAGAAGCGAAAACAAACTTCAAGATACCGCGCTACTTAGCTATTATAGCTACTAAGCTTAATATGAGCTTCCAGCCCAGTAGGCGTGGCAGTTCTATGTATAGAAAGCCAAGCGCAAAAAAAGTTCTAGAATCCCAAAAGGATTGGAAAATGCCAGTCGGCACTTTAAGGTTAAGCGATCATTGGAATTTCCATAAATGTAATTGGGAATCAGATGAAGAAAAAACAATTTTTGCTACAGATATACCTGTGGCAAAAAATACTTGGGTATTAGCCATTAATACCGGGCAAAAACCCAAGCCGTGGAAAGTGCTTCATGTTTTCACCTTACAAAAAGGTAAAAACATAATCAGAGAAATTGACTGTAATAAAATACAGTCGGAAATTAATTTAAGCCAGCGCGCTATACGTTGACAGCTTAAGCAGAGATGGGAAAAGAGGTTTGCTACGTTACTATGCCCGGGAAGATCAATCTGCTTCGCCAGAATCAACCCAAAAAAACCGTAAGCTATTAAACAAACACTGCATAAAATATCATAAAATTTTAGATATTTGATAGAAAATAAGACACCGTTTGACTCTTTTTTAAAAATAGTAAAACTATACGAAAAAGAGAAAATAGTAAAGTGTAGCGATGATTGATTTTGATATATATTTATCCTATTTATTATTTAAATATAATCAATCATAAAAAAATACTCCTAAGTATAGGAGCAAAAAACAATATAAGTCATACCAATTTGGTGTAGTAGTCTCTATTTTGAGAGGTCATAACACCAACCCGCCCCTATTCAACTGAATAGGGGCGTATTTTATTTTACGAATCTTATTTTTAAATACCTTTGTCTATCCTTTTCCGGAAATTTCTCAATGGCATAGCGCAACATGGTACGGGGCATATGTTGAGTATGTTGATCTAAAAATTGAACTAAAACCCGGTGATCTTTTTTACCAACTTCGCGCAACATCCAGCCTACGGCTTTGTGCATGAGGTCGTGCTGGTCAGCCAAAAGCATCTTGGCTAATTTCAGAGTATCAGTAAATTGTCCCTGATCAATGAAAGCCATGGTGGCAATAATACTAATACGTCTAGACCAGAGATTATCTGACTTGGCTAAGCGATATAGTAACTGTCTAGCTGTTTTAGGTTGATGCAATAAATAATCACCGACAATCCGACTGGCAGTTAAATCCACCAAGTCCCAATTATTGATGCCTTTAATATTTTTTAAATAGAAATCAACAATCTTTTTTTGGTCAACCGCATTATTAACTTTCTGAGCTTGCTGATATTTAGCCACCAAAATTAAAGCTCCTGTTAGACGATATTCGTGATAGGGTGAAGCTAACAACTCCCCTACTTCAGATAGAGTGATGTGCTGATAATATTTTTTAGCTACAACTCTTTGTGCTGGTACAGTCAAGCCCAAGAACTTGTCTCCGGCTCCGTACTGACCAGGATTGGTTTTAAAAAATCTGGCACAGTTTACTGCTTGGCCAGGATTAGCTTTGGTTTTTAATTCTTTTTTTATAGTAACGATTAACATGACCTTTTTAATTTTTGTCTTAAAAACACTTCTTTATTCGGGACATCATCTCTTAAAAGAAAGGGTGCCCAAGTTATTTTCACTCTATTAATATTGTTTTGCCAATAAAGTAAACGTCTGTAAAACCAGGCGCATTCTTTAGCCACCAGCTTGGCAATATCTTTTTGCTTATTATCATAAACCAAGGCGGTCAATCCATAGATCACAACCCCCAGAGCATGAGTTTCTACATGAACTGTGCCGACAACGTGCCCCATGGACCGAGCCACAGCGCAGGCTGCTGGATCTTTGGCCACTACTGCTGTGGCAGCCCTGTGACTAGCCAGAGTGGCTTGCTTAGCTAGGGGCATTTTTATCTTGCCCTGAGTCCAGTCAGCTACTCGTGGACGTTTGTCTTGAGAATATTTCTTTTCAAAAATAGGCAGTAGACGCTCAGCACAATCAATCGTCCAGAGGACTAAAGTTCTGTGCTTTTGTTTGGCAATTAATTGGCTAATAGCCTGTATCTCAATACTATCTCTGGTAAACAAAAGCTTTTTCATAATTTTAATAACTAAAAAGTCGGGCTGCGCGGAATCGAACCGCGGTTACACGAACCCGAATCGCGCGTAATACCACTATACCACAGCCCGCTATGACTGGGGCTCTAATTGAGGTAGCCCCAAGCCAAGAGTTTGTCAAACTCGGCGTACCAGCGGTCGCCGATATCATCACGATAGTACATGTTAGGTATGAGAATATTATTGATGCGGGCATAAACTTGCTTTTGGGCATCCTTCATGGTGAGACCCAGACCAATGGCAATGACGGCCACACCAGCGGAACCTGTCAGCACCCACTGATTATCAACCAATTTGACATCTTCAATATGGATACCCGCTGTGCTGGCACCATTCTTGAAAACTACCACCGAGTCTTTGGAATAGGAATCAAAAGTTTTTTTGTCGCGGTAAGGAAAGGGTGGCACCACCACACGCACTCCGACTTGAAAACCCTTGCTCACTTTGAATTCCCAATCCTGACCGTCAGCCATTTGGTAAAGAAAATCACCAAAGGGCATATTAATACTCTCCTGTTGCATACTGATGATGGGATAGCCGAAACGACAAGTGAATTCCAAAGGATAGATGCCGAAATTATTAACAATGCAATTAATATCAATGTAACCAACATATTGTTCTTTGGCCAGAGTGTCTTTCATTTTAGCTAAAGTGGCGTTGAAGAGCGTGTTAGGCTGGCTCCAATACATAAAGGTACCCATCTCACCAGTGGCCGGACCTAAATTGCCAGGGAAGAGTTTCTTGTTTTCAAAATTAATATTAATGGGATAGAGAAAATCATGGCCGTTAAAAAAAGCACCCACCGCCACTTCTACACCTGTTACTTTCTTTTGTAATTGAAAAATCTTGATATCCTCATACCAGACTTTTTTGTAGGCTTCCAAAATACGCACTACATCAGCACCGTCTTTTTCTTGGCCGACAAAGAGCAGACGTTTAATATTTTGGGCTTCACCGCTGGGTTTAATAACATACTCGTCAGGATTTTCCTTCACAAACTTAATAGCTGCGTCAAAATCATCGAATTCCCAAAAAGGAATAATTTTAATACCATGTTTTTTCAATTCTCTTTGGCCAAAAGATCTATCATCTTCCAACATATCGGTATAGGCAGTGCCGCCAACCACTAATTTGCCTCGCTTACGCAGATCCTCGGCTAGGGCGCCTTGGCCCAGGACATCATCAAAAACAATGACATCGGCCCAGTCTACTTCTTTTTCCCAATTATCTGTCTTGGGTACAAAACCATCGGCCACGTCTCTTTCGTCAACATCTTCAATGAAATACTTAGCTTCATCCCCTCCCTTGATTACTTCGATAATAATATCACCAATTAAAGCATCCTTGGAGATAAATAGAAATTTATGCATATTGTTTGTGGATGATCAATTCATCACCCCGCCAGTTAATAGTATCGTTAGGTTTGATAACTTTTTGCCAGAGACGTTGCCAGTCAGCTTGGGACAGGACTAGTTTACGGTAAGGATCATAATCCTCAGTACCAACTTCCGGTGCGCTGTAGACATCTTCAAAAATAATAATTTCTTTACAAACTCGGTAGGCTTCTGCTATAGCTTTGAGAATTTCCTCTTCATTATCCAGATAGGCATAGGTACCCATAATGTAGACAATTTGGAAGCGCTGGTCAACATAAGGGAGGGTACGACAATCGCCCTCTATAATATATGGTTTGTTAACCTTAGCCACAGCATAGGGGCTGACATCAATGCCAGCAATATCTACTGCTGTTTTTCCTTGCTTGGCCAAGAGCAATCTCAGTTCATTAATTAGATTACCACAACCACAGCCAATGTCCAGGAAAGAAGTAAAGCTATAGTCACGGCAGAGATCTTCGGCCATACCTGGCCAGTCATTAAAACCATCGTAGTTGGTATAGACTTGACCATAAAAATAGTTTTCATCAAATTGTTGTTGTGTCATATTATAGTTTAGTATATTTTTACAGTACGGCTCAAACCTATTTTATCAAAAACTGCCGAACGAAACCAGATTCAAAAAAAAAACAGAATTCCCATCAAACTCCCCTTCCGCTTTTCTCTTGCTCAAACGGAACTGAGGTAGAAACAAACGGACAGAAATATTCTCCCAACACACTCCTTTCTTACCTGCTCGCTTGGGCTTCGCACCCAAAACTTTTGGACGAACGGATTTTTGCAATGGACTTATGAATATATTATCATAATTTTGTATCTTTTTGTATACTTCAGATGGTTTTCGATAGCTTCCTCGATATCGTAAAAAAGATAACTGTCATGTTCTCTCATATCATTATCAAAATTTGAATCGTCGCTCAAAATTGCTGTCGCCGGGCCCCTCAAGTGGTCAGGAATTTCTCGGACAATCTCCTCGACTGGTTTTTGGTCAAGATTATAAACTTTTTTGAAACCATGCCCAAAAACCAGAAATTCCGCCCACTGATCGGGAGTAAAAGCCCGCGGCCCTTGCTCCAACACTTCCTCTGATTTGAGTAATTTTATTTCACTTTTTTGTGTGTAGAGCAGGAAAACGCTGACATACACTTCTTTATCCCAATATTTTCCTGTTTCCAAAAATTTACCTTGTGCCAAATTCAACTTTTGTAAAAATCTTATGAAGTACGCAGACTTTTCATTGGCCATAACAGCCAAAACAGAAAATAAACTTTTATTTGCTGGCTGTCTCCGGTTGCGTTCTGCTTCCAGAAAAACAACCATTTCGTTTAGATCGTCTTCTTTCATGGAAAACAGACGGCAGTTATATTTTTTATCAAACTTTAATAACTGCAATATAGTTTTCATGTAGTTATCGGTCGCAATGACATCACAATACGGCATATACACTGAAAGAAATTCGATATCGTTGTAATCACCCTCAACCCCGCGCTTACGCGCTTTGTCAGCGAAATTTTTACTCCAAAGCTGGCAAAAAATATCAATGTTTGGTATTTGCGTAAATTCATGCGAATCAATAAATTCCTCTGCTTTATCAACTGCAATATTATGCTTCCTTAAAACCCAGCTATAATCGATACGCAAAAGAGTTTTGTAATGTTTTCTCGTTGCATCTATCTCTGCTTGGTATTGTGTCTTTTCATCTACTCCACTATCCCGAATTTTTTGCAATGCTTCGGCAGTACCCTTCTCCATACTTCCCAACCCAAAATTAGGCAGATGAACATCAATCTTGAAATTTTTCATTCTCCTGTTCGGATTTTCCCTAAATGCCGAACGCCACATTTCGCATTCGTCTTGCTCAATTTTGAAATAGCTAAGTAGGGCATTAACAAATTGGCTATTTTTTATCTCCCATGGCAGATTTAGTGAAGTTTGTCCTAAATATCCTTGATGACTATGTATTGCGTCTTTCAATGCGGGGTTACTTTCCGTAGCGGTTTCTATCGCGTGAATCCAGCCGTCCGGCGAAAGAAATTTCTCCTCATCAACACCAATTTTGATAACATCAAAAACTTTTTTCAAAATTGGTTTTACTCGATCTTTCTTGTCTTCCAATGAAAATTTAGAGATATCGCTTATAAAATTTTGGTCTAGATAAATTATTATTTTGTTTTCTGTGTTCATATTATATTTTACTTAAAATACCAACGATTTTGCTACCCCTTATTTCTTCTCAAACTTATCAATTATTCTTTGCTTCGCATTCTCTAATTCCACGGTGGTAAATAATTTGTCATACCCCCAAATTTTACCGCCCGCAGAAAATGCTTTTATGTATTGTTCGCAGTATATTTTTGGATTGATTCTCAATAAATTATCACTGATTTCAAAACCTGCTTTCATCTCGTAATCATACTGAATTTCGTAACCCGATGAAGCGAGCCATTGATGAGCTAATATATTTCGCCAACTGTGTATTTTGTCTGAGACAAAAGAAAACTTTATATTCTCTGTATCGCCATCCATAAATGTTTCAAGAAATTTCTTAAACCCCACTTCACCACTGAGATCCCAAAAAATTTCCGAGATTGTTAAAGCAACCGAATGAATACCTAAAAACAATAGAGATGTTTGGTATTTTGCGGACGTTAAAATAATTTCGTTATTAAAGAAATTATCGATTGAATTTAATAGCGTTTCTATTGATTCAACTGGTGAGCCATTTTTAAAACGAGCTAAGCGTTTTTCAAATGGTTCAATCTGGTATGCATTATTTTGCATATTTATACCTCACTCAATACGGATGCAATTTTTTGCTCCATTATTACAATTTTTTTATTGGCTTCAACGATTTTCTATTCTTTCTCAATTTTTGCCACGATTTGCTTTTGAATTTCAAGAGTCAAATTTTGGTGGACTTGAGGGGAATCGAACCCCTGACCTCTGCAATGCGAATGCAGCGCTCTAGCCAGCTGAGCTACAAGCCCGCTATTTCTTAGCTAGTAGCTGTT
>Ga0209211_10003627_pt1 | contig 24899 bp, 25 predicted proteins | sample RifGroA2_FD_183992 | JGI IMG/M metagenome (GOLD analysis project Ga0209211, IMG submission 183992) | Groundwater microbial communities from Rifle, Colorado, USA - Groundwater A2 (SPAdes) (version 2) | ecosystem: Environmental > Aquatic > Deep subsurface > Groundwater | place: Rifle, Colorado...
GGGTTCACCGGCGGCCTTCTGGCAAGTGGCGGAGACTTGTCGTTTGCGATGAAGTCGGGGATTGCCGGTGGCCTGACAGGTGGCATGGGGCAGTTGGGTCAATACTGCGGGCGACTTGGGCTCCGTCTTTGGTAAGACGCTGGGTAGCGGGATCAGCGCGCAGGCATTTGGTGGCAACTTTGCCAGTGGCATCAGATACGGCTTGCTGGGGGCTTTGAAGAGTGAAGCCTATGGCTACATGGCCGGCGAAACGGACAAGTTGGCGAGTGCTTGGTGGGGCAAGCAAGGTGGCCCAAATTACGATGAGTTTGGCCGGATTTGGGCGTATGGCAATCGCGGGTGTGCTAGCGGCGATGGTTCGTTCTGCACCACGGCCTTTCCCAATAGCATGCTGATGCCCCCAGAATATTCCAGCAACCCGGCAATCACGGATAGTTGGCATACGGTCCTACCCGTGTTAGGGACTAGACTTGGAGAAACACCGCTGTTCGGAGCAGCCTTGAACTCCGTGTCGAAGGTGCACGACTGGCTAAACAATGCGTTGACGTCCGTGTACTACACCGACGCCACCTCGGCGAATTATGGTGCCGCGAAGGACTTCGGAAGGGCATGGAATACGGCCATTGATGTAATTAGCACTGCGGGGATGCTCCCTGCCGCAGTCTTTACTTCGGGCGCCATTTATTCCAATCCATTAACCGTGAAACGGCGGTAATCACGAATGCGCAGCACTGGGAATCCTAAGCAAATGATCTGGTCGTTGGTGATCGCTATAGCGCTCTGCGGTTGCAACTGGATGAACGACAGTTACTGGCGACTAGAAAACGAAAGCTTCAGGTTAAGGAAACACTGAATAAGTATCGAACACTGTGAACGATTTCTTTGTCATGGAGTCAGACAAAGAGTTGTGATCACAAGGGACAAGACGATGAAGCAGATGACGCTGGCGGCAGTGAAGGGATTCGAGAAGCACGGCCGGACGACGCGCAAGGCGGAGTTTCTGGCGCGGATGGACGTCTTGATGCCGTGGGCCGAATTCTGTGCGTTGATCGAGCCGCATTACCCGAAGGCGGGGAATGGGCGACCGCCGGTCGGTGTGGAGCGGATGCTGCGGATGTACTGCGTGGCCAACTGGTTCAACCTGAGCGACGAAGGCTGCGAGGACGCGCTCTACGACGTGGCCGTGTTCCGGGAGTTCTGTCGGTTCGATTTTGGACGGGAGCGGGCACCCGATTCGACGACGCTGCTCAACTTTCGCCACCTGCTGGAAGAGCACGATCTGGGCGCGGCACTGTTCGCCAAGGTGGGCGAGTTGTTGCTGGCCAATGGCATGAAGCTGTCGGGCGGCACGATAGTGGATGCCACGCTGATCGCCGCACCTCCTTCGGTCAAGAATCAGGAGAAGAGCCGTGACCCGGAGATGCATCAAACCAAGAAGGGCAACCAGTGGTACTTCGGCATGAAACTTCACATAGGGGCGGACAGCCAGACCGGTTTGGTCCATAGCGCGAGCGTCACGGCGGCGAACGTGCATGACAGCCATGAAGTACCGAACCTGCTGCATGGCGAGGAAACCCGCTTCTACGGCGACAGCGCCTACCGAGGCAAGCAGCAGCGGGAGCGGCTCAAGGACATTGCACCGAAGGCCAAGGACTTCACCAACAAACGTGCCTACCGGAACTGCCCGCTGACGGAAGCCGACAAGGAAACCAACCGGCGCAAGTCCAGTGTGCGATCCAAGGTCGAGCACCCGTTCCTCACCTTGAAGCGTCTGTGGGGCTTTGCCAAGGTTCGCTATCGCGGCCTGGCGAAGAATGCCAATCGGGCATTCGCCATGCTGGCCATGCTCAACATCAACAAATGGGGCCGACCTCTGACAGGAGAGGTGCGTCCGGCATGAGCAGGACGACGGGGGATACCCCGCATTCGGACTCGAAACAGCCCAGCTACCCAATCCAAATGGCATTTCCATCACGATTTCGTCTCGATTTCAGTTCGTCGCCGCATTTTTCGGCGGCTTATTCAGCGCTTCCTTAAGGGAATATCGAGTTGGCAATGAGGATCGGATTCGACTGACGCTGAGCGCAAGGAAGGCGCAGGAGTTGGGAGGAGAAAATACGCCGCAGTTCAAGCGTTTCGTATCGGATGAGTTGCAACGGCGAGGTCTCTGCTCCGATGGGTTCCGTGTTGTTGAAATCGTCAGTGAGCGCACGTTTGTGGACGCGATTTTGGCCTGTCAAGCTATAGGGGTGAAGCTCCCGGGTGAGCTAAAGGTTCCAGGCTCGAATTGAATTGACATAGTCGTTGTCTGCTCGCAAAAGTCGGCGCTGGCGATACGGTGACCGATGTCTCATTCATGGCGACTGTTCCTCCCACCACTGGCGGTGCCGGGCGAAAAATGTCTCAGAGGTGGATGAGGTCTGGGTGCCCTGGCCGTTGCGCGCTCGCTCCAACACCAGAAATTGTCCGGGGGCGTTGTAAAACAATGTTTGACATCATAGCCAATCGGAGTCAGTATTCTGCCTTGGACAGTAAGGAGAAGGCCATGGAAACCGCCATTCGCAAACTGGGTAACAGCGCTGGCATTATCTTGCCGGCCGCTTTGTTGCGCTCGCTCAAGTGCGAGGTTGGGCAAATCATCGAGATCGAGGTTGAGGATGGCCGTCTGGTGGTGACGCCGACGAGGCGCAAGCGCTACACCGCGGCAGAGTTGAATGCCCAATGCAATCGACGGACGCCGATGCCGGAGGATTTGGTGGCGTGGGACCGCGCGCCATCTGTCGGTAGTGAAGCCCTGTGAGGCAGAAGTTCAGGCAGGGCGACATTGTGCAGGTGACGCTTGATCCGGTGCTGGGAAGTGAAATCCAGGGAAGGCGCCCGGTACTTGTGCTATCGAATGCGGAGTTCAATAGAGATGGCCGGGCGCTGGTGGCGGCTATTACGCAGGGCGGCAATCTGGATCGAATCAGAGGCTGGGCCGTAACGCTGATGGGCGCGGGAACAAAGACGCAAGGAGCAGTCGTCCTGAGTCAGTGCCGGATGATCGATCTGGAGGCGCGGGCGGCGAAACGGATTGAAGCCGTGCCGCAAGCCGTTATCGAGGAAGCGCTTGCCAAATTGCAAGCGGCAATTGATTCAGAATGAAGCGACACGGGGCCGGCTTCTATTTGTCGCGCATGAATGCCGGGTATCCAAGGCCCCGTCACGGCCAGCAGAAAGGTTCGTCTAAGAACAGCTTGAAAGACTGATTTCATCCTACAAAAAGCATTTGATCCGCAGATTTCGCCGATTAACGCAGATGGATCAGCGCATTACCCGGTCAGGTCGTACCACCTGCCGGGTGCGCCGTGGGTATCGGCCACTTCGTTGTTTTATCTGCGTAATCTGCGTCATCTGCGGATTGAACTGAGATTTTTAGGTTCATCATCCCAATGGAATCGCCTGCGCACTTTTACAAAAAAACTGTTGCACTGCCCTTTCGGGCATTGCCCATTCACACCGCTGGAAAGCCGGCGATTGGGTGAGGCTTGGTATCGAAAGCGTCTTCGTCCGCCGTTTAGCGATTTTTCCCGCGGTCCCGTCCCGACAGGCTGTGCAGCGCGTTGGCAAGACGCTCCCAGGACTCGCCGAGGTCGTTGTAACCCTTGATCACGCGTTCATTCGACTGATGCAGGCGCGAAACGCTCTCCATGTATTTTTCGAAGGATTCGCCGAGTTGGCTGGAGTCGCTACGGTCGCTCATTGTCTCTCCCCTTTTTTTGGACGGAATGCAACACGACTTCCCTTCAGCAAGTCGGGTGCCAGTGGGGTGGGACTTCAGTCGTGCTTAGGGTGGGGGCCTTAACTCCATAATCTGGATATGGTTTTCATGTGCGGCCGGGACCAGGCCGCAAGCTGGGGCGACGCGCCATTTTCGGGAATTCCTGTTCCCGGAATTCCCGAAAACGAAAAATTTGCGGAATGTGCTTCTCGCTTTGCGCGCCGGGGATTCCCCTTTGGGGGCTGGCGTCAGAACAGGATTACGCCGCGCGCATTGCGCCCTTCGGCGAGATCGGCGAAGGCCTGCGGCGCCTCGTCGATGCGGTAGGTGCGGGTGATCAGCTGATCGAGCTTGAGCCGGCCGCTGCGATACAGACCGATCAGGCGCGGGAAGTCCTGCTGCGGACGGGCTGAGCCGAAATAGCTGCCCTTCAGGGTCTTCTCCTCGAAGGTCAGGCTGGAGGTGCGGATCGTCGTGGTGTCTTTCGGTCCGGCGACGCCGACCACCACGGCGGTGCCGCTCTTGCGCAGGCAGCCGTAGGCCTGCGCCACGATCTCGCCCAGGCCCACGCATTCGAAGGCGTAGTCGGCACCACCCTCGGTGAGTTTCTTCAGCGCCTTGACGATGTTCTCTTCGTTCTTTGGATTCACCGTGTGGGTGGCGCCGAACTGCTGCGCCATGTCGAGCTTGGCATCGGCGGTGTCGACTGCGACGATGATGCGCGCGCCGGCAATCGCACAGCCCTGGATCGCGTTGAGGCCGACGCCGCCGCAGCCGAAGACCACCGCGGCCGAGCCCGGTTCCACCTTCGCCGTGTTGACTGCGGCGCCGACCCCGGTCATCACGCCGCAGCCGATCAGCGCGGCCTTGTCGAGCGGCACGGCGGCATCGATCTTGACCAGGTTGTCGACATGCAGCGTGGCGTATTCGGCCATCACGCCGCAGCCGGAAAAGATATTGACCGGCTGGTCGGCGGCATCCTTGAAGCGCGTGCTGCCGTCGGGCAGCGTATAGCCGGCCTTGGCCGCCTGGTCGCAGAGCTGCGGGCGGCCGGTCTGGCAGTAGCGGCATTTGCCGCACATGCTGACGAAGGAACTGACGACGTGGTCGCCGAGCGAAAAACCCGTGACGCCTTCGCCCACGGCGACGATGCTGCCGGCGCCTTCATGGCCGAGCACCACGGGCGGCGGGAAGGGGATGGTGCCGTTGGTGGCGGAGAGATCGCTGTGGCAGACGCCGCAGGCGGCCAGCTTGATCATTACCTCGCCGCGCTGCGGCGCATCGACGCTGAGGGTTTCGACGACGACGGGTTTGCCGATTTCACGGCAGATTACTGCGCGGGCTTGCTGGGTCATTGCGCTGCTCCTTGAGTAGGCGTCATTCCTTGTACCAGACCAGTTGCTGGGTGGTCGCCAGCAGCGTGTCGCCGCCGGCGCCGCCCCAGACCTGGCCCTGATGGTCGAAGTGGCCGTCGCTGAAGGCCTGGGCCTGGGCCACGGTCAGCAGCGGCGCCGCACCATGGCCGGCGAGGACTTCCTCGCCGGCATGGAAATAGATATTGATCGATACGGTGCCGATCGGCACGAACTCCGGCCGGCGCAGGAAAATGCGCGGCAGGAAGCTGTCGCAGAAGGCCGTCAGCGAAGCGAAGTCGAGCGGTCGCGGGGGGACGTCGGAGACCCAGACGTAGCTCAGGCTGTCTGGATTTTCCGCGAAGGGCGTGCCGCGCACGATGCGGAATTCATAACGCTGGAGGAAGCCGGTGGCCTTGCGTGGTGGCGCCGGCGGACATTGGTCGGGGGGCGGCACCGCGGGGCGCGCGGCTTCGACATGGCTCCACGTGTCGCGGCGCAGGGCGCAGATGGCGATCGCCAGGGCCAGCACGCGCGGCCCCTGCGAGAGGCGGATCTGCCAGTGCTGGCTGCTGCGATTGGCGCGCACCAGTTCGGTCTCGATGACATAGTCGCCGGCCTCGATCGGCGCGATGTAGTTGATGGTGAAGGACAGCGGGCTGCCGCGACGCTCCGGGTGATCGAGCATGGCCTGCATCATCGCCGCCGCCGTGATGCCGCCGTAGGGGCTGACCATGTTCCAGTAGTCTTCGCTGGTGCGGCCGTGCCAGCGGCTGGGCGGCTCCGCGGTCAGCGCGAGGGCGGCGTCGAAGGGGTGCCGGGTCACTGGACTGCTCTCCCCCCAGCCCCCTCGCCAAGCGAGGGGGTGACTGCGGTTCGCCGCTGCGCGGCTCCGGGCAATGACTGGCGCCCCTTCGGGCGGCCGTGCGGGGCGCTCATGTTCATATTTTGCGCGAACGGCCGCCCCAGTAGCCATCGCGGATCTTGCGCTTGACCACCTTGCCGTTGTCGTCGCGTGGCAGGGCGTCGACGATGTCGATGCGGCGCGGCACCTTGTAGCCGGCGATGCGCTCGGTCAGTGCCTGCCGAATGGCTTGTGCGTCGAGCGTGGCGCCGGCTTCGGCGACGACCTGGGCCGCCAGCGCTTCGCCGAATTCCTCGTCGGGGATGCCGACCACGGCGCAATCGGCGACACCGGGCAGGGTGATCAGCACATGCTCGATCTCGGCCGGATAGATGTTCACGCCGCCCGAGATCACCATGTCCGAGGCGCGGTCGCAGACGTAGAGGAAGCCTTCGGCGTCGAGGTAGCCCATGTCGCCGACGCTGACCAGACCGTCGCGCTCGACGGCGCGGCGCGCGGCTTCGTTGCCGTGGTAGCTGAAGTCGGAATAGGCGGGCTGGTGCGCATAGATGGTGCCGATCTCGCCGGCGGGCAGCTCGCGTCCGGCTTCGTCGAAGATGCGGATCTCGGCGCGGCCGACCGGGCGGCCGGCGCTGCCGGGCTTGCGCAGCGCGTCCTGCGGCGACATGACGGTGATGTAGCCGGTTTCGCTGGAAGCGTAGGCCTCGTAGATCACCGGACCGAGCCAGTCGATCATGGCCTTCTTGACCTCCGGCGCACAGGGCGATCCGGTCGAGGCGACGAACTTGAGCGAAGACAGGTCGTAGCGCGAACGCACCTGCGGCGGCAGGCGCAGCAGGCGCACGTACATGACCGGCACCAGGTAGACGGTGTCGATGCGGTGACGTTCGATCAGCGCCAGCGTGGCCTCGGCGTCGAACTTCTCTTCCAGCACCAGCAGCGAACCCTGCAGCAGCGACTGCTGCGCAAAGGAGCTGGGCGCGCTGTGGTAGAGCGGCGCCGAGAGCAGGCTGCGCACGCCCGGGTAAATCCCCAGCGCTTCTCTCGCCACTTGCGCCGAGAGCGCCTGCTGCTCGGCCGTCGGCGGCAGGCGGCGGACGCCCTTGGGCCGCCCGGTGGTGCCCGAGGTGTAGGCCATGTGGCCGCGCGGCGTGCGCGGCGGGCCGGAGTAGGGGGCTTGCGCCGCCAGCCAGGTTTCGAAATCGTTGGGGCCGGCGTGTCCGTCCTGCACCACGATCACCTGTACCTGCGGCGGGACGGCGTCGGCAATCGCCGCCAGCAAGTCGGGCTGGATGAACAGCGTCCTGGCCCCGCAGTCGGCGAGGATGAAGCCGGCCTCGTCGCGCTTGAAGTGCCAGTTGATCTGGCAGTAGTAGGTGCCGGCGATGCGGCAGCCCTGGATGATGTCTACGAAGGCCGCGTCGTTCCTCAGCATCACCGCCACCACGTCGCCGTCGGCCACGCCCTGGCGCGCCAGGCCGCCGGCGAGCCGCGCGGCGCGCTGGTCGATGTCGGCACCGGAACGTTCCAGCGTGCCGCAGATCAGGTTCGCCGTCATGCTGCGCGAGACAGCCGGGCAAAGCGCTGCAAGTGCATGTCCGTATCGCCGAAGCTCATTTCGATGGCGGTCAGGCGCTTGAACCAGTGGCTCAGGATCAACTCGTCCGTCATGCCCATGCCGCCGTGCAGCTGCACCGCGTTCTGGCCGATGAAGCGGCAGGCCTGGCCGATGGTTACCTTGGCCGCCGAGAGCGTGCGCTGGCGCGCCGCCGGATCATCGTCAGTGCAGTGCATGGCGGCAAGATAGCTCATCGAGCGCGCCTGTTCCAGGTGCAGCAGCATGTCCGCCATGCGGTGCTGCAGGGCCTGGAAGCGGCCGATGGGCTGGCCGAACTGCTGGCGGGTCTTGAGATAGTCGGTGGTGGCAGCCACGGTCGCTTCCAGGATGCCGACCGCTTCCGCGCAAAGCGCGGCGAGGCCGATGTCGAGCGCGGCCTCAATGGTGTCCAACGCGGCGTTCAACGTGGCGTCCAGCGTGGCGTCCAGCGTCCCATTCGCCGCAGCGTCAGCGCCGACTGTTGCGCTGCGCAGGATTCTGCTGGCTGGCGCGTCGTGCAGGATCAGGTCGGCCGCAGGCTGGCCGTCGAGCGTCGGGTAGCTGTGCAGCGTCACGCCCGCGCTGCCCGGCGTCACGGCGAACAGACCGCTGCCGCCGCTGGCGAGTCGTGCCGAAACCAGCAGCAGGTCGGCGCAGCCGCCATGGGCGACCACGGCCTTGCGCCCGGAGAGGCGGCCGTCGCGTTCGCTGACGGGCTCGCCGCGCGCATCGGCGTGGGCGAGGATGATGACGGCCTCGCCGGTGGCGATCTTCGGCAGCCAGGTGGCCTGAAAGTCGGCGCTGGCGGCACGGCGAATCAGGGCCGGGGCGACGATCGCCGCGGCCAGATAGGGCTCCAGCAGCAGGCCGGCGCCGAAAGCGTTCATCACCAGTCCGGCTTCCACCGCGCCGTAGCCGAGGCCGCCGTGTTCCTCTTCGATGTTGAGCGCCAGCACGCCGAGATCGGCCAGGCTCTGCCAGGTTTCGCGGCTCCAGCCGCTCTCCGTGGCACGGATGGCGCGGCGCGTCTCGAAACCGTAGTCCCTGGCGACGAAACGCCGCACGGTGTCGACGAGCGCCACTTGTTCTTCGGTGAAGTCGAAGTTCATGCTGGAAACCTCAGTTCGATCCGATCAAATGCTCTTTGCAAGTTCATATCACAATCCCATGATCATCTGCGAGATGATGTTTTTCTGGATTTCGTTGGCGCCGCCGAAAATCGACAGCTTGCGCAGGTTGCAGTAGCCGGCGCCGAGGTTGGCGGCGTACTCCGGGCCGACATCCTGCTGCTGGAAGGGCAGGGCGTAGGGGCCGACCGCCTGCATCATCAGTTCGGCAATGGCCTGCTGGATTTCGGTGCCCTTGATCTTGAGGATCGACGCCTCCGGTCCCGGCGCCTTCTTTACGCGCTCGGCAGAGAGTACGCGCAGGTTAGTGGTCTCCAGCGCCATGAGGTCGATTTCCACTTGCGCCACGCGCGCCGCGAACAGCGGGTCGTCGAGCCGCCCCTCGGCCTCGGCAATGCGCTTCAGGCGCGCCAGTTCGCGCTTGGCGATGCCAATGCCGGCGATGTTGGTGCGCTCGTGGCCGAGCAGGAACTTGGCGTAGGTCCAGCCCTTGTTCTCCTCGCCGATCAGATTCTCGACCGGCACCCTGACCTCTTCGAGCCAGACTTCATTGACTTCGTGGGCGCCGTCGAGCGTGATGATCGGGCGCACCGTGACGCCCGGCGTCTTCATGTCGATCAGCAGGAAGGAAATGCCGCTTTGCTTCTTCGCTTCGGGGTCGGTGCGGACCAGGCAGAAGATCCAGTCGGCATACTGGCCGAGCGTGGTCCAGGTTTTCTGGCCGTTGACGATGTAGTGGTCGCCCTCAGTCGAGTTAACTCGTACTGCCCGCGTTTTCACCGAAGCGAGGTCCGAGCCGGCGCCGGGTTCCGAATAGCCCTGGCACCACCATTCCTCGGCGGAGAGGATTTTCGGCAGGAAGCGTTGCTGCTGGGCCGGATTGCCGAAGGCCATCAGCACCGGCGCGATCATCTTGAGGCCGAAGGAAATCAGCCGCGGCGCGCCGCCGCGGGCCGATTCTTCCTCGAAGATGTACTGCTCGGTCGGCGTCCAGCCGGGTCCGCCGAATTCCTGCGGCCAGCCCGGGCCGCCCCAGCCGCGCCGGTGCAGGATGCGCTGCCATTGCACGTGCTCGTCGCGATTCAGGTGCACGCCGTTGGTCACCTTGTGGCGGATGGCGGCCGGCAGTTGCTCGGCGACGAAGCGGCGGACTTCCTCGCGGAAGGCCTGTTCCTCTGCCGTGAAAGTCAGATCCATAAAATGTCCTTTAGCTGAACGCCTGGATTCCCGTCTGTGCCCGCCCCAGGATCAGGGCGTGGATGTCGTGGGTGCCCTCGTAGGTGTTCACCACTTCGAGGTTGACCACGTGGCGGATCACGCCGTATTCGTCCGAGATGCCGTTGCCGCCGTGCATATCGCGCGCCATGCGGGCGATCTCCAGCGCCTTGCCGCAACTGTTGCGCTTCATGAGCGAGGTGATCTCGGGTGCCGCCATGCCTTCGTCCTTGAGCCGGCCCAGACGCAGGCAGCCTTGCAGGCCCAGGGTGATCTCGGTCTGCATGTCGGCCAGCTTCTTCTGGATCAGCTGGTTGGCGGCCAGCGGGCGGCCGAACTGCGTCCTGTCCAGCACGTATTGCCGCGCCCGGTGCCAGCAGTCCTCGGCGGCGCCCAGGGCGCCCCAGGCAATGCCGTAACGCGCCGAGTTGAGGCAGGTGAATGGCCCCTTGAGGCCGCTGACCTCGGGGAATTCGTTTTCCTCCGGGACGAAGACCTCGTCCATCACGATCTCGCCGGTGATCGAGGCGCGCAGGCCGACCTTGCCGTGGATCGCCGGTGCGGAGAGGCCCTGCATGCCTTTTTCGAGAATGTAGCCACGGATGCGGCCGGCATCGTTCTTGGCCCAGACCACAAAGACGTCGGCGATCGGGCTGTTGGTGATCCACATCTTGGCCCCGGACAGCGAATAGCCGCCGGGCACCTTCCGCGCCCGTGTGATCATCGAGCCGGGGTCGGAGCCGTGGTTGGGTTCGGTGAGGCCGAAGCAGCCGATCCATTCGCCCGAGGCGAGCCGGGGCAGGTACTTCCGCTTCTGGGCTTCGGTGCCGAATTCGTTGATCGGCACCATGACCAGCGAGGACTGCACGCTCATCATCGAGCGGTAGCCGGAATCGACGCGCTCGACTTCGCGCGCGATGAGGCCATAGGAGACGTAGTTGAGCCCGGAGCCGCCGTATTCCGTCGGGATGGTGACACCGAGCAGGCCCATCTCGCCCATTTCGCGGAAGATGGCCGGGTCAGTGCTTTCGTTGCGGAAGGCAAGCTGGATGCGCGGCGCCAGCTTGCCCTGGCAATAGTCGCGCGCCGCGTCGCGCAGCATGCGTTCGTCTTCGCTCAGTTGCTGGTCCAGCAGCAGGGGGTCGTCCCAGACGAATCTGGCTTGGGTGGCGCTCATGGAATGTCCTATGCAGGTTCTGTCTATGCACTTCAAAGAACCGCAGTGCAGAACAGTGTTCTGTAAAAAGCCTACGGCCCGAATTCTTCTAGGACTTGCCCCGAAAGTCAATAAGCGTCTTATATTGCGGCGCAAAATTGCGGCCTGCCAAGGCATTCGCAGCATTGATCGCGCTTGACGTGCCGTTCTGCGTTGTGCCACCATTCGGAACATACTTCCAGTTTGTGAACCCGATTTTGCGTCGCATGACCCCTTCCGCCCAGCCGTCGAATCCCGATTCCGTCCTGCGTGCCGCCGAGGCTGTCGTCGGTGATGTCGCATGAGGAACCTGGCGACCGACGAGCGCCGCGCCGAGGTGGCGGCGATGTTCGCGCGCCATGGCCCCGCCTATCGCTGGTGGGCGGTGCTCACGGTGATGCTGGGTACCGTCTCGGCCATCATGGAAGCCACGGTGGTGAATGTCGCCCTGCCGGAAATCATCAACGTCTTTCATGTCGGCCACGACCAGGTGCAGGTGCTGTCCACCGGTTTTCTCGCCGCCACCACCGCTTCCATGCTGCTCGCCACATGGAGCATGCAGCGCTTCGGCATTCGCCGCAGCTTTGTCGGCGCGCTGGTGCTGCTGGTGATGTTCTCGGTGCTGGCCGCGCTCAGCGACCGCTTCGAGTTGCTGGCGTTGTGCCGCATCGGCCAGGGCAGCATCGCCGGCCTGATCCAGCCGCTGGCGATGCTGGTGATCATCGACGTTTTTCCGCCCGAAGAACGTGGCCGCGCGATGGGCGCCTACGGCCTCGGCATCGTGCTGTCGCCGGCCGTGGGGCCGGTGGCTGGCGGCTTGCTGGTCGACCACTTCGGCTGGCGCGCGGTGTTCCTGGTGACGGTGCCGCTGTGTCTGGCCGCCATCGCGCTGGCGCCGCGCTACGTCATCGCCGGGCGGCCCCTGGCCGGCGCGCGCCAGCGTCCGTTCGACGCCATCGGCCTGCTGCTGGTGGTGAGCGCGCTGTGTGCGCTGCTGGGCGGGCTGGCGGCGCTGATCCGCCAGCCGGCGCTGGGCAGCGCCGCCGTCGTGCTGGGCGTCGCGCTGGCACTGGCCTTCGTGGTGTGGGAGCGCAGCACCCTGCATCCGCTGCTGGATTTCGGCATCTTCCGCGAAGCGGGCTTCGGCGCGGCGGTGTTGGTGGCCCTGGCCTATGGCGTCGGCATTTACGGGTCGACCTACCTGGCGCCGATCTTTGCCCAGATCGGCGCCGGCTTCTCGGCCTATGAGGCCGGCGTGATGCTGGTGCCGGGCGGCATCGTGCTGGCCATCGTGCTGTTGCAGGCCGGTCGGCTGGCCGATCGCTTTCCGTCGAATCGGGTGGCGATGGCCGGGCTCGTCTTCTTTTCGCTGTCGGCGATCCTGATGGGTTTGTCGTCGCGCGCCACCGGCTTCTGGCTGCTGGCGCTATGGGTGGCGATCGGCCGGGTCGGCCTGGGACTGATCATTCCCGGCCTGAACGCCGGCGCCTTGCGCCTGCTGCCCTACGGCACCGAGGCGGCCGGCTCGGCCTCGATCAATTTCTTTCGCCAGCTCGGCGGCGCGCTCGGCGTCACGCTGCTGGCGCTGTTCCTCGAAGGGCGCGAGCGCCAGTTGAATGCCGTGCATGGCCTGCAACCGATGCAGGAAGGCTTCTTCCTGATCGCCTTTGTTTACTGTCTGGCCCTGATCCCCGCCTGGCTGATGACCGGCCGGGCGCAGCGTGCTGAATCCGCTTAGGAGAATCAATGTCCCTGCCCAAAGTCCTGCAAGACAATCTCGCGCTGCCGGTGATCGGTGCGCCGATGTTCATCGTCTCCCAGCCGCAACTGGTGCTGGCGCAATGCATGGCCGGCATCGTCGGCTCCTTCCCGGCCCTGAACGCCAGGCCGAAGGAGTTGCTCGACGAATGGCTGACCACCATCAGCGCGGAAATCGACGCCGCGCGCCGCGCCAGCCCCGGCCGCAAGATCGCGCCCTACGCTGTGAACCAGATCGTGCATCACTCCAACGATCGCCTCGACCACGACGTCGCGCTCTGCGTCAAGCACCGGGCGCCGATGATCATCACCAGCCTGCGCGCGCCGGGCGACGTGGTCCAGGAAGTGCACGCCTATGGCGGCATCGTGTTCCATGACGTGATCAGCGTGCGCCATGCGCAGAAAGCCCTGGAGGCCGGCGTCGACGGCCTGATCCTGGTCGCCGCCGGCGCCGGCGGCCATGCCGGCATGCTCAGCCCCTTCGCCCTGGTGGCCGAGGTGCGGCGCTTCTGGGATGGGCCGATCGCGCTGTCCGGATCGATCACCCGCGGCGAGCAGGTGCTCGCGGCGCAGGCCATGGGCGCCGACCTGGCCTACATGGGCACCCGCTTCATCCCGACCCCGGAAGCCAACGCGGTGGACGCCTACAAGCAGATGATCGTCGAAAGCACCGCGGCGGACGTCGTCTATACTCCCTACTTCACCGGCGTCCATGGCAACTACCTGCGGCCGAGCATCACCGCGCAGGGACTGGACCCCGACAACCTGCCGTTGCGCGACAAGAGCAGCATGAGTTTCGGTTCCGACCGGACCAAGGCCTGGCGCGACATCTGGGGTGTCGGCCAGGGCATCGGTTCGATAGACGAGATTCTTCCCGTGAATGAAGTGGTGGAGCGGCTCGGACGCGAATACCGGGCTGCCCGCGATGCGCTATGCGCGCTGTATGCACTAGAGGACTGACATGAGCAAACAGAACAAGACCGCCGCCGCGGCCGTGACCGAAGTCGTCGCGGACAAGGCCGCCGGCAAGGAAGACCGCCACTTCGTCACCGCCCTGGCGCGCGGGCTCTCGGTACTTTCCTGCTTCAGCTCGGGCGAGAAAATGCTCGGCAATCTCGACATCGCCAAGCGCTGCAAGCTGCCCAAATCCACCGTTTCGCGCCTCACCTACACGCTGACCAAGCTGGGCTACCTGGTCTTCGTCGATGAGACCGGCAAATACCGCTTGGGCACCTCGACCCTGGCGCTGGGCAGCGCGATGCTGGCGCGGCTCGACGTGCGCGACCTGGCGCGGCCGTTGATGCAGGAACTCGCCGACTTCTCCAAGGCCATGGTCTCGCTCGGCAGCCGCGACCGCCTGTCGATGATCTACGTCGGCAATGCGCGCAGCACGGCGGCGCTGACGCTCTCGCTCGACGTCGGTTCGCGCATCCCGATCGCCACCACGGCGATGGGCCGCGCCTACCTGGCGATGATTCCCGAGCGCGAGCGCGAGGACATCATGGAGCGCGTGCGCGAACTCGACGAAGTGGCCTGGCCGGCGATCCGCCAGGGCATCGAGCGGGCGCTCAAGGAATACCGCGAATCCGGCTGCGTCACCTCCTTCGGCGAATGGCAGACCGATGTCAATGCCATCGCCGTGCCCTTGCGTCCCGGCGGCGGCTTGCCGCCGATGGCGATCAACTGCGGCGGACCGGCGTTCACGCTGTCGAAGGATTTTCTGCTCAACGAAGTGCGGCCGCGCCTGCTCGAACTGGTGCGGCAACTGGAGGCTTCGCTGGGGCTGCGCGGCTAGCCGCGCGGGATCGCCATCCTCTTCGGCCTGGTCTACGGCTACCTTGCGCTGGTCCATGGCGCCTTCCTGTTCCAGGCGTCCTTCCTGCTCGCGGTGGGACTGGTCCTGCTGCTCGGTTATCTCGTCCTTGCCCGGCTTTATTGGTTCAGCATCCCCTTGCGCGGCATCGCGCTGGCGACCGCGCTGTACATCGCCGCGCTGGTGGTCAATGGGCGTCCGGGTTTCTGAGCCGGGCATGCACGGCGACGCAGGAGACCCCATGACCGGCCTTGGCCCGAAGTCGCGTGAGATGCTGCGCAGCGCCGGCATCTGCTCGGTCACACAGCTGCGCGAGATCGGCTCGGTCGCGGCCTATGTCCGGGTCAAGCAGGCCGGGTGCAGGCCCAGTCTCAATTTTCTGTGGGGCCTGGAAAGCGTCCTGTGCGGCGAGCATTGGCGCGACGTGGCCAGGAATCATCGAGCGAGCCTGCTGCTGGCGCTGGAGCAGCAGGAAAGCAATGGACAGACCTTGAAAGGAGATTTTTCATGAGCACGGCACTGTTGATCATCGATATCCAGAACGACTATTTTCCCGGCGGCGCCATGGAGTTGGCGGGCAGCGAGGCCGCCGGCCAGCAGGCGGCGAAGCTGATCGAGGCCTGCCGCAGCAAGGGTCTGCCCGTGATTCATATTCAGCATATTTCCACCCGGCCCGGCGCCAGCTTCTTCGTGCCCGGCACGCCGGGCGTCGACATCCATGCCTCCGTGTTGCCCCGCGCCGGCGAAACCGTCATCCAGAAGAATTTCCCCAACAGTTTTCGCGACACGCCCTTGTTGCAGCATCTGCGCGACCATCAGATCACCCGCCTGGTCATCGCCGGCATGATGACCCAGATGTGCATCGATACCACCGTGCGTGCCGCCGCCGACCTCGGTTTTGCCTGTTCCCTGGCGCACGACGCCTGCGCCACCCGCTCGCTCTCCTTCGGCGGCGTGGACGTTCCCGCCGCCAGCGTGCAAGCTGCCTTCCTCGCCGCCCTCAACGGCTTGTTCGCCAAGGTGCAGTCGGTCGACGAGCTGAGCGCCGCGTTGTAGCGCTGCGGCAAAGTCGGCGCCGACGCAACGCCGACCAGCGACGGCGAAACCTCGGTCGTGCGGGTTCCGGTAGCGCCTGCCACAAGCGCATGCCGCTTGCGAAAATGCCGAATAAATCGTTTAATCCATTGCGGGTTGCACTGGCTGGTGCGCGGGCGGCATGCCGTAGCGCCGCTCGTTTTGTGTCCGATCAGCGGATCGGGCTCTACCGCAAGCGCGTTTCGCGCCTGTTGCGGCGCAAAGTTTTAGGCGCTGCTAAATGGAGGCAGGTCATTGATGATAAATGCATTGAAGCGCAACTTTAGGTTCAGAGCGGCACCGTTGATGGATTGTTTTCCATCTTTTCGGCGGCAGACTTTACGTTAGCAGGCTGTTGAAATTCTCCCAATATGCCGCTCATGGCGACTGAAATGACACATATGCAAAATGCGAATTGCTGCAATTCAATAGGTTACGAAGTTTGCCTGAGTTGCCACCGTCATGTCATGGACTCATTGGGTCGAATTTCAACAACCTGTTAGCGCTCATGCTATGGACATGCCGCCACTTATCGAAATTGGTTCCAATCCTTATTGGCTCTTCGGTCTATTCGCAGTATTCCTGCTGATCTTTCACGGCTGGCTCGTTTACTTGAGACCAATCGGTGATATTGGGTGGAAGCGCGTTGACTATCTTTGGCTTGGTGTTGCTGTTATCGGTCTTGTCGGCCAGTCTGCTCAAGTAAGGCAGCACTGGTATGCCTCCTCAAATGAAATGTCGCAATTCAGAGTGGAAGGCGCGTTGATGTCATTGAGGCGGGAAGCAGATTTTTCTATTGGCCCAGCAATATGCAGGACGTTTGTTAGATCAGACTTTTCACCACCGACTTTCGACCAAATGCAAGCTGAGTACAACTTTGCTTGTGATGAGTTCACTAGACTCACCAAAGAAGTTCGATCTACCGAAGGAAGCCGTGACGTTGGCTTTCTCGATCTCTTAGACACTTCGAAAACGCGGAATAAGCTCACCGACTCAATACTCATGAAAACATTAGAGAATTTGGAAATGGCGCATCACCGTTTCATTGATGCGCTGAAAGAAAAGGCGGACGCCAAGCAAAAGACACGACCGACAACGAACGAGTTTGTTCTGATTGTCTTCTCTCCGTTCCTTCTAATGTTTGCTCTCGCACTCAGAATCACAAAGGTCACCGGTGAAATTCGCCTCAAGCGCTGACCCGGCGCTCAACCTCGCTCCCTTCGGTCGCTGGACGCTGCGCGATAAAGCCGCGCAGCGCCGGTTAGTTCTACTACAAGGGCTTCGTTAGAGCCTCAATCCAATCGTCTCTTGAAAGGAGACTCGTATGAACAAATTGTCTGCTACTTGGCTCGCAGTCACGGTTAGCCTCTTTGTGGGCTTGCCGCTAGATGGCGCAATCGCTCAAAGTACATACGAAGTGAATAAGAGTAACGATACTGCCAATGTACCAATTCAGTCTTCCGAAAAATCTGAATCAAAATCACAAACAGAAACGAAAACTATCATGCTTCCTACGTGGCCTGTTCAAGTCCCGGCTCGTGTACCTAAGAACACTGAGGAAAGGCCAGACAATCCACACGCTGGGGAAAATGAAGGCACGAGAGAAGGCCTTGGTGGGCGAAGATAGTCGCCAGTCATGTTGCGAACTGCTGCTTCATTCTCTCGCGATGAGTAACTAACGCACCCTGTCTATGAACCTTTGGGGCTTAACCCGGCGGTGCAGGGGCGCTGCGCGATAAAGCCGCGCAGCGCCCCTGACCTTGAACGTTATGCCTTAACTGCCGCGCTCAGGAGAATGACTTATGGATAAGTACTGGAAGTCGGCTATCGCGTTCACAGGCCTTGGTGGTGTTGGCGCGTTTGTATTCTGGAGTCTCTATCAAGGCTGGTTGCAGCTTGGGATATTTTCCAAGCTTACGAGCGAGCAGACCTTCCAGATAATGATCTTGTTCCTCTGTCTAACATTTTTGGGGCTGATCGTCTTGGTGCTTGCTTATCTAAAGTCGTCTCATTCACGCACGTCCGTTGATTCGGGCGGATATCACCCCGACTTGCCTGATCCAATAGCAGCATACACAAAGGAATTTCCAGAATTTCTCAGAAAGCCAGACATTGACACACAGTGCGTTCACACATCGCGGGAGAGTTTCTTTGCGGCCGTGCGAAAAATACTCTCATCGCTTGGCGCAGGAGCTGAAGTAATTTCTACTGACAACCTTAGCCTTGAAAGAAATTACGTCAAATATTGGTTTTCTGAGGGCCTTGGGTATCTTGAGTTGAACTACCAGGCTGCCAAACGAGGAGTTCGCATTTCCCGGATACTCATCGTCACGAAAGCAGAATTTGAGAAGCATAAAGGGGTGCTTGATGCCGTAGGATCTCTACAGGCAATGTCGGGCGTTACGCCATATGTGGTGTTCTATGAAGATCTGCCAGATATTTGTAAGAGAGAGTTCGTCGTCTTCGACAATCGCTTTGTTGACGAAGCCATTTACGACATGCGTTCTGAGATGGTGATTGACAATTACATTTCTTGGTCGCCAGAGAAGTTAAATCAGTTTCGAGAGAAGATCGAGCTCATTCGATCGCATATCGATTACTCGTGGAAAGTCGATGCGGCTATGTCCGGCGAATTTACAGATGTGAGGCAATTCGCCAACAAGGCCTTGCAGCAAGTTTTGGGCAATGCATCTACCCGGCCGTGAGGCTTTCTCCTATTCCGATTATGCCTATTCAAACTAACCGCGAGCCACTTTCGGTTGATGGCTTCCTTGCGAAGCAAAATCGGGCATTGCTGCGCGACTTCTCCGAGTCTGACCTGTGCTTGGTTGCAGCGTCTCCAGAGAAACTGAAAGACATGCAGCGTTTTTGGGGTTGGACGGTAGAACCGTTGCCGGGGTGTTTGCCATCAAGCGCCTGTGTCGTAAAGAAGGGAGGCAATTTTGAGCCAGAGTGTTGGGTACGCTGGGACTACCGAAAATACCGAAAAGCATTCGCTTCCTATTTGAGTGTTTGCCATCCCGAGTTCAAGTCAATATTGAGTGCGAATTTCCATGTTGATCACCTTGAACCAAGATTTCGTTTTTCGAAGGAAGACAAATATTTTGTTCGTCTTCACCTCATAGAGAGAAACGTCAATACTGCGTATGGTGCTGGTTTTGAAAGAAAATTTTACCGGGCCGAGCGTGCGAAACCATTGCAAGGAGCAATTCACATGTCGTGGCTGGGCTTTTGTAAGGCATACGGCATCCTTCCTCCTGGTAAAAGTGTCGGTACTACTGCATGGCAAGCGTGGGCGCGAAATCAAGCCAGAGAGTTTGCCCAAGAGTCTGGCGAATCAGCACCGGACGCATATGCTGGGTTGCTCGGCGTACTGCAACTTGGCTACACCGGATACTACTCAGGTGAGGCCCAGCACTTTGACTTTGAAGCGGTGCGCCACGCCTATCAATGAATAGCATACCCATCATTCCACCGGACGTTGCGCGATAAAGCTGGCACGAGGGGCTGGCCTATATGCGCAACGTGACCTCGCGCTTCAATGCGCGGCACTTCGGCCGATCCGACTACGAGTTCTTCTTCCAAAAGGTGCCGCCGGTGGCGGCGCACGAGATGGGCATCCTGGCCTGTCATCTGGCGGCGCGCATCGTGGGCGCCGAGGCGGCGCACCATTACCCGCGTGATTATGCACAGTGGATTATTCAGGGGGCCGGGAAGCAGGGGCATGCGGTATGTCCGCAGGGTGTCGTCGGTCTGCCGCCAGCGGGCTGAAACAAGGCATTATTGACGTCGCGGCGGCCGATCCGGTGCGGCCGCCGGCGCTCGATGCAAGGCAACCATCATGATTGAACGCTTCGCCGCCGACCTCATTGTCATCCTGCATTTCGCCTTCATCGTCTTCGTTGGCCTCGGCGCGTTGCTGTCGCTGCGCTGGCCGCGGGCGGCGTGGTTGCAGGTGCCGGCAGCGGCATGGGGCGCGGCAATCGAGTTTCGCCAGGGCGTGTGTCCGCTGACGCCGCTTGAGCAGCGGCTGCGACTGGCGGCGGGGGACGCGGGATATTCGGGCGGCTTCATCGAGCACTACCTGCTGCCGATCATTTATCCCTCATGGCTGGATGAGTATTCTCGAATTGCGCTCGGCACGCTGGTGATAGTCATCAATCTTGCGGCCTATGGCTGGGCGCTGTGGCGGCGTCGCCGCCAAGGAACCGCCCAAGCCTAGGCGCGGTCGAAGCAACGCAGGTGCCGGGTCGATTGGCGAAAGTCGGCGCTGGTGAGACGGCAAAATTGGGATCAGAATTCCGCTCCATGGCAAGCCCGCATGATGCCGCTGCATGCGAACCGCCGTTCCTGCACTGGTAGCCGACAGGAGCATCAATGAAGCAAACGGATCAGACGCTGCTTGAACAGATGCGAATTACCGAGTTCGACGTGGAGCATCGTCAGGCGCTGCTTTCGTTCACTCATGCGGATGCCGAGGCGCTGCGCGCATGCAAGGCGGTCATCGAGCAGAGAATCGATGCGCTGGTGGCGGAGTTCTACCGCTTGCAGACCGGCATCACGGAAATCGCGCTCCTGATCGGGGATGTAGACACGCTGAATCGGCTGCACGATGTGCAGCGCAGATATGTTCTCGACCTCTTCAGCGGCGTCTATGACCTCGACTATGTCAATAACCGGCTCCGCATCGGCCTCGTGCATAAGCGTATCGGCGTCGAGCCCAAGCTTTACCTTGCGGCCATTCATACCCTCAGGGAGTTGCTGCACACCACGATCTGCGAAGCATTTCCCGCTGGGGACGAGCGCGAGACCGTGCTGGTGGCGCTGAACAAGCTGCTGCTGTTCGATGTGACGCTGGTGTTCGAGACCTATATCCGCAGCCTGGTCTCGGAAATCGAGATGGCCAAGGAGAAGTCGGAACGCTACGCGCGGAGCATGGAAGAAAAGGTCAAGGAGCGCACGCAACAGCTTGAGGAAATGTCGCGTACCGATTCCCTGACCGGATTGCTCAACGTCCGGCATTTGGAGGAGACAGTTACCAAGGCCTTGCGCAGCGCACAGAGGCGCGCCGAACCGGTCGCGGCGGTATACATCGACGTGAATGATTTCAAGGCGATCAACGACACCGAGGGGCATCAGCGCGGCGACGAGATCCTGCGGGTGATCGGAAGCGCCATAAAGGACCTGTCGCGAAGTGAGGACAGTTGCTTCCGCTATGGCGGCGACGAGTTTTGCGTGCTCTTGATCAACTGCCGGGCAGAGCAGGCGCAGACGCAGTTCGTCGATCGCCTCAACGAGAGAATCCTACGAAGCCTGGATGCGGTGAGCTTGAGTTGCGGAGTGGCGCAGACCGGTCCCAGCGAGTACGTGGACGCCGGTGCGCTGATTCGGCTGGCCGACCAGAACATGTATGCGGCAAAGCACGCCTTCAAGGCCGAGCGGGAGGCGCCGTTCGACTGAACGACGCCGGCGTTGTGCGTCGATAATTCATGTCATATAGACTTTCGCGCAGGGAGAATCCGTCATGTCCGACCCGAAACAGCATACCTACGCCACCCGCACCGAATGGACCGGCAACCTCGGTGAGGGCACGAGCCACTATCGCGCTTATGCGCGCGACCATGTGCTTTCGGCGGCTGGCCGGCCGGATCTGCCGGGTTCCTCCGATCCGGCGTTTCGCGGCGATGCCTCGCGCTGGAACCCGGAGGATTTGCTGGTTGCCTCGCTGTCGTCCTGCCACATGCTGTGGTACCTGCATCTGTGCGCGCAGGCCAAGATCACGGTAGTGGCCTATCGCGACGAGGCGCAGGGCACCATGCTGGAGACGGCCGATGGCGGCGGCCGTTTCGCGCAGGCGGTGCTGCGGCCGATGGCCACGCTCGCCGCCGGCAGCGACGCGGCACGGGCGACGGCGCTGCACGAAGAGGCGCATCGCCTGTGCTTCATCGCCAACTCGGTGAATTTCCCGGTGTCGATCGAGCCGACGGTGATCGTCGCCGGCTGAAGGCGCCGATCAAGCGCTTCATTCCGCCAGGGCGCCGTTTGGCGTAGCGAATCTGGCGGGCTTCGGCGCGGCGCCGGCGGCCAGTCCGCGGTCGATCTGGAAGCCGCACTGCCGGGTCCATTCGAGCACCGAATCGACCGCCCGCGTGGCGATCGTGAAGTAGGCATCGGCGCTTAGCGCGATGCCGGCACTGGCCAGCAGCTTGTCGCGTATGGTCTGCGCCATTTGTTCGACCGCGAGCTTCGCCTGCTCGCCGGCGATACCGAGATCGGTTCCGGCGCAGGCTTGTTCGAGCAGCGATTCGGCGCGTGAAATGAGGAACATCAGGCGCACCCGCGCCACCGCGGAACAGCCCTTGCGCGCCGCGACGCTGCTGCCGATGGCGCGCGCCTGGCCCAGGTATTCGGACAGCGCCGGCAGCCGGTTGGCATAGTTGCGCACCAGGCCCGGCGTCAGCACGCCGCCGGCCGCCAGTTCGATGCGCGCCTCGCCGACCGAGGCCAGCCAGTCGAGTACCTGCGCGATCAAGTGGCTGTGGAGGGCGATGTTCTGCTCGACATTGCCGCTGGCCAGCGTTTCGATCAGCGTGCGCCACTGGAAGCGGAACAGTGCCAGGTCGTTGCTGGTAAGGCAGGGGCGCGTCTGCGCGGTTTCCCCTGCGACAAATGGCGCGAGTTCGGCCTGGAGCGCGTCGATTTCCAGGCGCTTGGCCATCATGCGCTTCTCGAAGGCGCGGTCGCCGGCCAGCCAGCCGCTGCTCAGGCCGCGGTGCTGCTGCAGGCTGGACATCACCCGCAGCAGGCAGTCGCAGAAGCCCAGGGCCTGCTTTGCCGCTGCCCCCGAGCCGTTCCGCTGGCGGCGATGGCGGACCAGCCAGACGCTCACGCTCAGCGTGCTGGCCAACAGAAGTACAAGCAGTGTCGAGGTAGTCATGTTTCACTCGTAGCGGTAGTTTTGAAGCGCTTCGGTCAGTTGTCCGGCCAACTGATCCAGATAGCGCGAGAGATCGCTGTTCTCGCGCACCAGGGTTTCGTTGCGGTCGGCCAGTTGCGCCACTTCTTCGATGCTGCGCGCGACGCTCTGGCTGGCGCCGCTCTGTTCCTCGCAGGCGCTCGCGATCTCGCTGATCAGGTCGCGCGTGCGGCCGGTGTGGTCGGCCACCCGCGCCAGCGCGCCGACCGCCGCCGCAGCTTCGCCGACGCTGGCCCGGGCCTGGAGATTGGTCTGCTCCATCGACTCGACCATGAGCCCGATGTCGTCGCGAATTTCGTCGATCCGCCGATGGATGTCGCGCGTCGCCTTGCCGGTGCGCTCGGCCAGCTTACGCACTTCGTCGGCGACCACGGCAAAGCCGCGCCCCTGCTCGCCGGCCCGCGCTGCCTCGATCGCGGCATTGAGGGCGAGCAGATTGGTTTGCTCGGCCACTTCGGAAATGATGGCGACGATCGAGCCGATCTCGCTCGAACGCTGCCCGAGTTGTCCGGCGCTGCCGGCTGCGTTGTCCACGGCGGCCACCAGGCTCGCCAGCGTCTCCGACAGCGTGCCGACGCGCCGCGCCGCGTCGGATGCGGCTTCGCGGGTGGCCTCGGCCGAGGCCGCCGCGGTCTGCGCATGCTCGCTGGTGGCGGCGACGCTCACCGACAGCTCTTCGATGGTCGCCGCCGAGGTCAGGGTGACGTCGCGCTGCGCCCGCACGCCCTCGTTGCCGCCGCTGGCATTGGCGCTGGTTTCGTGGGAGACGCTGGCCATTTCCTGCGCGGAGCGCGCGAAGGCGGCGAATACCCGAACCAGCGAGCGGGCCATGGCGTTGAGGCGTTCGGCCACCGGGGCGTAGGCGGCCGAGCGCGCCAGTTCGATGCGTCCGGTGAGGTCGCCGTTTTCGAGCGCCGCGGTGAAGCGCTGGAGTTCGCCGTCCCAACTGCGGCGTTCCCGCTGCTGGCCGAAGCCCAGCCAGCAGGCGGTGCCCAGGCAGATTGCCCCGGCCAGCCAGTAGCCGGCGTTGTCCGGCTGCTGCCAGGCGAATGCCAACGTACTTCCGGCGAAAAAGGACAGCAGCGACAGCGCGAGTCCGCCGCCACTGCGGCGCGGGGTGACTTTCACTGGGGCCGCGGGCAGTGAATGGTCCGCCATGGTGTTCATGATTTATGTTTTAGGCATTTGACTGGATGTTTGATGTCTAGCAATTGCCTTGCCAGCCTCGGTCCGGGCCGGCCAAAAAGTTCTCAAGGGATTGTTTTCATGAAGATCGCAATCATAGCCATGCTTATTACATGGTCATTGGTGGCCATGCCGCTGCGTAGGGGGCATGGCACCATGCCGGTGCAACGCGATGCTGCCTTGCACCACGCGCGCACCAAGAATGCCGGCCGTGCCAGTCGGGCGTCAGCCTGGCGCCAGAAACTCCCGGATCGCGGCGCTGATCTGGCGCGGCTGCTCGTGGATCACCCAGTGGCTGCCCCCGGCGATGCGCGTGATGCGCAGATCGGGCACCACTTGGTCGAGGCCATCGAGCAGCACGGTGCCCAGCGCGGTGTCGGCTTCGCCCCAGATCACCAGCGTCGGCACGCGCACCGTGAGCGCCGCGGCGTCGAGCTTGAGCGCGGCGGCGCCGGGATCTTCCGGTGTCGGCGGATACAGCGGCGAGGCGCGGTAGAGGTTCAGCGCGCAGCTCAGCGCACCAGGCTGCGACCATGCCGCGCGGTAGAGCGGAATTTCCTCGTCGCTCAACGCGCAGCGGCCATCGACCGTGCGGTTGAACATCTTCAGCAGGCGTTCGTAGTTGTTTTCGGCCAGCACGCGCTCGGCCTTGGCGTGGCGCAGCAGCAGCATGTAGTGGCTGGCTTGCTGCTGCACCGGATCGTGCGCCAGGGCGCGGGCGAAGGGCACGGTGTGCGGCGCGTTGACGATGACCAGCTTGTTCACATATTGCGGGTGGGCGGCGGCGAAGGTCCAGGCGATGGCGCCGCCCCAGTCGTGGGCGACCAGGATGCAGGACTTGTCCTCACGGTCAGCCTGCAAATATTCGATCAGTTGCCGCAGGTCTTCCAGCAGCGGCTTGTGGCGGTAGGCGGCGACGCCTTCGGGCTTGTCGGAGAGGTTGTGGCCGCGCAGGTCGAAGGCGACCGCGCGGTGATCCTTG
>Ga0209211_10003629_pt1 | contig 24881 bp, 27 predicted proteins | sample RifGroA2_FD_183992 | JGI IMG/M metagenome (GOLD analysis project Ga0209211, IMG submission 183992) | Groundwater microbial communities from Rifle, Colorado, USA - Groundwater A2 (SPAdes) (version 2) | ecosystem: Environmental > Aquatic > Deep subsurface > Groundwater | place: Rifle, Colorado...
TGATTTGAAAATCAGGCGTATTTTTTCAATTATGCTGGCGCCATTATAGACGAGAATCGTCTTTAAAGGCGCTGACTAATATTGAAAAATTCGCTTGAAAAGCGAATTTTTCAAAGTTCTCTATACTAAGTTTTAAATAAGAATCCGTTAACCTTGTACAATGTGACAAAATGAGTGTAGATTTAGAATACCAACCGCCAGGTAAGGCTTATGCTTTTTGGGATATGGAGGAAAGGAAAAAGGCTCAAGAATTCTTAACAGAAACATTTTGGCAACAATCAGGTTTGACTAATTTTCTTTATACAAAATCTTCTTCTCTTGACTCATTTGACGGCAATGGAACGTTATTAATGTTTCGATTGGGTTCATTAGGCTTAAATGATATGTTTATTAGCTATTTAGGCATTGGCACATTTGCCGGCAGAAAAAGGTTTGACGAAATTCTGCAGTATCATGCTATAGGAAACCAGCATCTGGATTTAATGGATAACCCTGGACAAATTTTAAATCAGCCCGTCTTGGTAGTCTCAAAAGAAGGGCATTATGAAATAAGCTATACCCATCTTGATAACAATTGGAGATTTATGCCTTTTACTCCAGAGGAATCGCATAGTATTGCCTCAAAAATTCTAGAAGGATGGACTCAGCAACCAACTAGGACTACTGACGATCTTGATGATGTGCATTATCACGGAGTAATTTCTGGGAAAATCACACTTTTTGAATTAAGAGCCCATCTGATTACTGATTTGAGGATTATTAAAAGATTCTTAGAGCATCTTGAGGAGATTATTGCAGAAAAATAAAATACCAAAATATGGATAATATAGAAAAACTAAAACAAGAATACGAGCTGAAAAGGCACAAGATAAAAGAGCGCCTCAACGATTTCAACAAGTTCTTCAGCGAGCCTTATTCATGGTTCTACACAAGCAATGAGATGAAGCTTGTTTCTGTTGAAACCCCAGATGACCGCAGAATTTTTGAGGAATTGTGCTTCTGCATCCTGACAGCAAACACTTCTGCGGAAATGGGAATGAAGGCAATTGACAGCATAAGGAATGTACTGATAAGCGGCACACCTGCAGAAATGGCTAAAAGGCTGGAAGGAGTCTATAGGTTTAATAACGTCCGCCCCGAATACATAGCCCATGCAAGGAATTATCTCAGCAGCAGCATTAATTTCAAAATCAAGGAAAAATTATTGTCCTTCAAAGACAAAAACGGGATGAGGGATTTTATTGTTGAAAACATAAAAGGAATTGCGTATAAGGAAGCCTCTCATTTTTTGAGGAACATTGGCTTCAAGGGCTACGCAATCCTTGACAAGCACATTATAAATTCCCTTTTTGAATTTGGAATTATTGAAAAAGCTGATAGGCCCAAAAATCGAAAGGAATATCTGGAAATGGAAGAAAAATTCAAAGAGTTTTCTGAAAAAGCGGGGATTGGCATGGACGAGATGGATTTACTGCTATGGAGCAGGAAGAACGGAAGGATTTTAAAGTAATCACTTTAAATCATTTAATTGCTTAAGCAGCAAATCAATATTTTCAGCGCTTGTCCCTATAAGATTTTCTTTTGCTATTAATTCAAAAAACTCAAAATATCTCAACCCTGCAATTTCAGCAGCTTCTCTTATTGTGCATCTGCCATCTTTATAGCTGTTAAGTGCTTTTTCTATCATAAGTTTTTTAGATGCATAATTAACCAGCCTTTTAATAGCTTCAGATCTGGTTATTTTATCTTCTTTTGCCAGTTTTTCAACAAAATCAAGTTCCTCATTGTCAAATCTTACGTAGACTGCTTCAGACATTTTTATCCTCCTTAATTACTTTTTCCTTGATTTTCAGGCATATCTCCTTATTATAGCCGTTCCTGATAAGCAAATCAAGGAGCAGTAATGTTTGCTCATTGCTGAACTCATTTCTCTTCCATAACAGGTATATCAAAAGAGCAGTATTGGTTATTTTTGTCTGTGTTATAAGGCATATCTTCTCAATTTGCCTGTCTTCTGTAGCCAAAAAGCAATCCATTTCCTGAGCTAATGAAATAACGCTGGCATCTGTCTTTTTGATATTAAATTCTTTGATAAAATTCTGTGTTTTCTTGGTTTTGAATATCTCGATCTTCTTATTATCAAAAAACTGCATCAATATCTTTGCATCTCTAAATCCGAGTTCTTCTCCTTCTCTGATTTCATCGTATATTTCTTCACTTGCAGCCAACTTAAATATTTTCAATAAATGAGGTATCAAACCTATCTTTGTGAAAAATAAGCTTGAGCTTGTATTAATTACTAATCTATTCATAACATATCATTACATATGTAATGTATTGTAATATTTAAAATTTTCGGTTTTGAGAATTGTAGGCGAGCTATTGATAGGGCTTTATAATTACCCCATGCCTAGAAGAGTATTCATCACTATATAATAGTTAAAAATAGAAATATTTAAATAGGGCTTTTATTACCTATTATTCAATTAAGGTATTAGAATGGAAGAACAAGATATGCCACGAAGGGATGCAATTAGAAAGATTCCCCTTTATTTTATAGGATTAGCAGCATTAGTTGCCAATGCTCAACCAGCTTATTCTGGACAAAAAAGTAGGTTAGGTACAGGTACATCTGAAATGCTAATGCCTACTGAAACCCCAAAAGATTCGATGGATATACGCAAAACAGAAAAAATAGACTATGAAGGCCGCAAAATAAAAGTTAATTGGTGTGGTGAGAACCATGCTGATGTTAGGCTTGAAAGAGAGCATCTTCTTGAAGCTATAGCGAAAGTAACCAATATTCCAAAAGATAGGCTTCCTTCAAAGGATTATGATTATAGGGTAATTGATTCACTTGTTGAGGATCTGTTAAAAAGGTTTGATAAAATGTATGATAAAATCCCGCTTGATAAAATCCCAACTAACGGAGAAAGTTACAAAGAAGGTGGTATTGCTTATTATAGAAGTATAGATGATTATAGTAAATGGGAGAGAATCGTTAAAAATATGGAGTTTGAGTATGGAGATACAACATTAAAAGTTGTATATAGTGCCATAAATGGTGATCATAGATTTCCGACAGAAGAAATTACGCCTTTGGTTGTTATATCCTGGTATGTAAATGATGGTAATGAAACTAGGATTTTACAAGCGGATTTCTCAGGAGATCATTTAACAAGAACTGGAACTACTGAATGGTTAATTGGTGGAGAGGTACATTATTATGATAATGAGAGAAGGATATTTCAACCTTTTACAGACCGAATGACGGGATACAAAGGATCTTCGTTATCCAGAGAGGAACTTGATAGAATAATAGTAGACCCCCATAAAAAAGCTGAACATCTAGGGATGTGGTATCCAGATGGAAGACCAGTAATTATCCGTAATAATTGGCCCACAGAATTAAAGGAAGTGCCAGAGAAGGTATTATTAAATGAAAAGGAAGTAGCCCTTTTTCTTGAAAATTATAATGATGGTTTAAGGAGATTTGTTGCAGGAAAGGCATTAGATAAAGCAATAGATACTCTTATGAAATACAATAAATAGTTAAAATTGCCCTCTTAAATAATTAAGCCAATTAATCCGGCTCAATATGCACCAGCACATCGCATACCTTCAGATTTGACCTGCATAGTGCTGCCTTTACTTTATGCGAGATTTCATGCCCCTTCCTCACTGACATTCTGCCGTCAACTATGACATGGAGGTCAACATAATAGTTAAATCCCATTTTTCTGACGTGGCATTTATCCAGATTGACGACTCCATTGACAGACTTTGCGATTTTTCGTATTCTGCCCTCAATGCTCGGATGAGGCGCCTGGTCCATAAGCTCCCCCACAGCAGGCTTCAAAAGCCGGAATCCATTGAAAGCAATTATGGCAGAAGCAAACAACGCAGCATAATCATCAGCGCTCTCATATCCTTTTCCACCTATTAATGCTATGGAAATGCCTATAAAAACCGCGGCAGATGTCAATGCATCGCTCCTGTGGTGCCACGCGTCTGTCTTGACTGCAGTGCTTTCAATTTCCTCTGCAACTTTGAAAACAAAGCGGAAAAGCATCTCTTTTACAGCGATAACCCCTCCAAGGACAATAAGAGTATAGCCTGCAGGGGCATGATTAGGCATTGCTATCTCATTAGCGCTCTTCACAGCTATAAAAACAGCAGCTCCAATAAGCCCAAGCGCCACAATCATAGCAGCCATAGGCTCTGCCTTTCCGTGCCCGTAAGGATGGTCCTCATCAGCAGGCTTTGCCGCAATCTTAAGCCCCGCCAGCACTATAAGGGAACTGAATATGTCTGAGAAAGATTCTATTGCATCGGCAATCAGCGCATAGGAATTTCCAAGAAAGCCCGTTATGCCCTTTACTATAACCAGCAGAAAATTTGCAATTATCCCTATGAAAGCAGACTTCATTCCTATTTTTGCAGGATGGCTTGGCATATTGCGGATTAAATTAATCCAAAACTAATTTAAATTATATACTTTACTGTTTTTGAATATGGACAGCATTGAGAATGAGAATTCAAGGCAGTTTGACTATCTGAAAGTCCTCAAAGCACTTGACTCAATGCCTTTCAACATAGGAAAAAACCTGCTTATAGATTTTCTCCATGGCGATGACAAGAATGAGTCTATAAAGAGAAACAGGTTAAATAAAAAGATATTGTTCGGCATACTTCAGCTCTACTCAAGGCAGGAAATCAACGACTTCATTGAAAATCTGCTGCATAACAGCCTTATTGAGCACAGGCAGCTCGAGAACAATAAGTTCGTCAAAGTCCTTGCGCTCACGGAAAAAGGCAGGCTGGAAATATCAAATCCCTCATTGCACAAAAAAAAGCTGTCAAATAATTTTGCAGTAAAAGAAACCGTAATAAGCGAGCATGACAGGATGGTTTTTGCGTCATTTGATTTCTTCCTGAAGCCATACAATGAGGAGCAGAAAAAAGCCGTTGTAAGCCCATCCAGCAGCATCTTATGCATTGCAGGAGCTGGCTCAGGCAAGACATCTGTTTTGACAAAAAGAATCGAATTCCTTGCAAAATTCCGCTCTGTTGCGCCTGAAAAAATTCTTGCCGTAACATTCACAAGAAAAGCAAGGAACGAAATGGCTGCAAGGCTCTCAAAATATCCATACTGCAATGGCGTCAGGATAGAGACATTCAACTCTTTCTGCGAGAAGATATTGAAGGAGAATAATGATATTATCTACGGCAGGCCTGTCAGGATTATAAGCTACGGGGAAAAAATAAGGCTTTTCACCGTCGCGCTGAAGGAAAACGGCATAGACCCAAGCTCTGCAATAGAGCAGTATTTCTCATTCGGACAGCGAAGGGGAAAAACAGATGAAGAGCTTATGAGAATGCTGATGAACGACTGCTACTCTGTGATGGAGATTTACAAAACAGGCAATAAAAAACTTGAAGAATTTCTGAAAGAAGCTGATAACCTTGAGCAGAAAGACAGGAAAAATGTGGAAATGGTGTATAGCATATCCTCCTATATCGGCTCATTCATGAAGAAATTCGGCCTGAGGGACTATTCCGACCAGCTAATCCACTGCATTGAGTTTTTTAAAAACAATCCTGACAGGATGCCCAAATTCGAGCATATACTTGTTGATGAGTACCAGGATGTAAACCTGATGCAGATTGAGCTTTTGGATTTGCTGAATGCAAAAAATCTTTTCTGTGTCGGCGACCCAAGGCAGTCAATTTTCGGATGGAGGGGCTCAAAAATCAAGTACATCCTCAATTTCGAGGAGAAGTATCCAGACAGCGAGATAATAACCTTAAGCACGAATTACCGCTCCTCAAGGCAGATTGTTGATTTGATGAACAAGTCATTGGAGAGCACAAAGCTGCCTGAGCTAAGGCATTCCTCCCCAAGCCAGGCGGAAATAAAGATAATAAATTTTGACTCTGAAAATGAGGAGATGGAATTTATAATAGCAAAAATCATGGAGCTGGATGCGCCGAAAAATGAGATTTTTGTGCTCGCAAGGACAAACAGGCTTATCTCAGAGCTTTCCGACAGGATGAAGCTGAGGAACATCAGGCACATAATAAGGACAGAAGACCACAACAGGGATATAGAGGCAGCAAGGGATGAGGTCACTCTTGCAACAATCCACTCTATAAAGGGGCTGGAAGCAGAAGCTGTTTTTGTCATGGGCTGCTCAAGCATAAACTTTCCGTGCAAAGCCTCCGATCATCCTATAATAGAACTTGTTAAATTTGACGACTATGATAGGGAGGAGGAAGAAAGAAGATTATTTTATGTAGCATTGAGCAGGGCAAAGAGCAGGCTGTATATCACGTATTCGGGCAAAAATCACACAAGATTCATCAATGACCAAATGCTGGGAATTCTGGATAATGCAATTGCAAGGCCAGAATTAAAACTGGAAAATAACTATAAAATTCAATCAGCAAAAAACAGCGATGTTGATATTTTAGCAAGACTCAAAATGTGGCGCACCGATACGGCAAGAAAGCTTAATTTGCCTGCGTATATTGTAATGCATGACAAGACTTTGATTGAGATTGCTTCAAAAAAACCGATGGGTATGGTGGAACTGGGCAATATCAGAGGGATAGGCCCTGCAAAGCTGAAAACTTACGGGCAGGAGATTCTGGAGATAATAAATGGCTAAAGAGATTAAAGATGTTGAAGTTATAATGCGGATTTTGAAGAAAAAAGCCAAAAATTTTGAAAATCCAATAGTCACTGAAATAGGCGAGAAAACAAAAAGCCCTTACATGGTTCTTGTCTCGTGCCTTCTCAGCCTAAGGACGATGGACAAAATCACAGGTCCTATTTCAAAAAAGCTTTTTGAGATTGCAGACACTCCTGAGAAAATAGCAAAAATGCCTTTGAAAAAACTGCAGGAGATAATAATGCCAGTAAATTATTACATTACAAAGTCAAAGAGAATAAAAGATATTTCAAAAATCTTAATAGAAGAATACGATGGAAAAGTTCCTGATGATTTTGATGAATTGATGAAATTAAAAGGCGTTGGAAGAAAAACCGCTTCAATCGTCATGGTTTATGGGCATAGAAAGCCGTATTATATACCAGTTGATTCCCACGTTCATATTATAGCCAATAGAATTGGATGGGTAAAAACCAAGACTGCTGAGCAAACCATGGATGAACTAATGAAAAAAGTTCCTAAAAAATATTGGAGGGATTTAAATGATGTATTTGTTATGTATGGACAAAATGTTTGTACTAGTTTATCTCCATTTTGTTCTAGATGTGTCATAAGGAAATATTGTCCAAGAATTGGAGTAACAAAGAGTCGGTAGGTGTGTAATATCAGGACATTTATTATACAAACTAATTTTCCAAAAGCTTTATAAATGTACTTATGAAACTTGCACTCGGCAAAAAATGTCCAAAAAATCCAAGGATTATTCTGAAAACAAGGAAGAAAATAAGGCAAAAGAGCCTGAAAATAAGGACGCAAAATCAGCAGAAGATGCTGCATTGGCAAAACTGCCTCCTGATGTCCAGGAAAAGCTTAAGGGAATAAAATCCAAGCTGGAAAAATTCCAGAAGAAGGCGCTTGAGAAGTTTGACAAATATATTGTAGGAATTGCATTGCTGCCTCCGCCAAGGCCCGTGCAGCCGGGAATGCCCCAGATGCCTGCAATGCCGGGACAGCCGCCTCAGCAGGATGTAAACCAGCAGCAGCCTGAAAACAAGGACCAAATTCATGTTCTTGTTCTTGTAGACGACTCAGACAGCCAGAAAATGCCTAAGCAGGAGCTTAAAGAGAAGCTCACTGCAATAATAAACACCATCGCTGCAGAGATAGACAAGAATTTTGTTGTGCAGACTGTCATTCTCTCGGAACTGTGGCAGAACTGCTACGATGGAAAATATGACATATTGCAGATGATAGCAATGTCCGCATCTGTTTTTGATAAAGGCATGGTGCAGGCCATCAGGATAGCGGAAATCCACAAGACCATGGTTCTGAAAAAATTTGAAAAGTATATCATCTCTTATGTTCTTGCAGGCAGCCTGACTCAGGGGAGAGCTACGCCAACTTCAGATATTGATGTCTGGATTGTGATAGATGATACCGACGTCAAGAAAATGACAAGGACAGAGCTGAAGGATAAGCTTAGGGCGATAATAATCGGCATGGGCATTGAAGCAGGAGAAATCACAGGCGTCAAAAACAAAATTAACATTCAAGTCTATATTTTAACTGATTTCTGGGATTCGTTGAGGGAGGCAAACCCTGTCATATTCACTCTTTTAAGGGACGGCGTTCCGTTCTACGACCGTGGAATATTCATGCCATGGAAGCAGCTTCTTAAGATGGGAAAGATAAAGCCCAGCGCAGAGGCAATTGATTTGTTCATGGGCTCAGGCGAGCAGGTATTGAGACGGGTCAAATTAAAGCTAAATGAAATTGGAATGGAAGACACCTATTACGCAATCTTGACTCCAAGCCAGGCTGCATTGATGCATTATGGCATCCCGCCGCCTGCTCCAAAAGAGACCGCAGAAATAATGAGGGAAGTGTTTGTCAGCAAGGAAAAAATGCTTGAAGAAAAATTTGTCAAGATTCTCGAAAGAAACATACAGGTAAGGAAAGCAATAGAGCACGGCGAAAAAAAAGAGCTTACAGGAAAGGAGATTGATGAGCTTACTGATGATGCTGAAAAGTACTTAAAGAGAATAAAAAGGCTTTTCACGCAGATTGAAAGGATAAGGGAAGAGAAAGATATTGTAAACATTTATGATTCTGTAACAGCAATAGCAAGAGATGCTCTAAGATTAGAAGGCATAGAAAAAGTTTCAAATGAGGAGTTATTGAAGGTTTTTGAAGGCGAACTTGTAAAAGAGGGCAAGGTCCCGACAAAACTGTTCAAGACATTTGAAATGATTGTGAAGGCCAAAAAAGACCATGACCAAAGCAGGATTTCAAAAGTTGACATGGAAACTCTGTACAGGGAATCCAGCCCCCTGATAAAATTCCTGGTTGAGTTTGTGCAGAGGAAGAGGGGAAGGGAACTTGAAAGGACAAAAATCAAGGTTAAGTATGGCGAGAAATACGGCGAAGTGATCTTGCTTGAGGACCATGCATTCATAATCCATGACATTGACGCCAAGGAAAAGGAAGTAAGCAAGGCAAGGATAAAATCCAACGGCTCCCTTGAAGCTCTGGAAAAGGCAAATTTGGAGGAGATGGAGAAGCACATTGCAAACATCCATATCCTGCCAAAAGTCTTCATCAAAGAGCCTATTTTTGAAGATCTTAAGAAAATTTTTGGGCCTGGCGTTGAGATTCTGGTGAATTATTAAGAAAAATCTCACTCCCTTTGCGATTGAGATTTTTCAGATAGAAAACTTAATAAACTTTCAAAACAAGATAAAATCCGCAATGAAAACAGAATACACTGTCCACGACTGCATGACAACAAAGCCAATATCCGTGGCGATAAGCGCTTCAGTGCAGGAATGCGCAAAGATAATGAGAACAAGCCACGTTGGCGCTTTGGTTGTCAGGGAAGGCAGCAAGGCTACAGGAATTCTTACAGAGCAGGACATCGTGAGGAAGGCAGTGGCAATGGGCAAAAATCCGCTTGGTATGAAAGTCAGCGAGCTTATGGATAAGGGCAAGGAGCTGATCACAATTTCCCCTGAGGAAGACATCTATGATGCACTTATAAAAATGCGCGATTACAATATAAGGCACCTTCCAGTCATGGAAGACAACAACATGGTAGGGCTGCTTACTCTAAAGGATATCCTAAAGATAGAGCCCCATCTCTTTGAGCTTCTAGTGGAAAAATTTGAGATAAGGGAAGCATCGAGAAAGCTCTCAGCAAAGCCTCTGCCGACAGAAGGCATTTGCGAAGGCTGCGGCGAGTACGCCGAGAAGCTAAAAAAAATAGATACTTCTATGCTCTGCGACGAATGCGCTGCAGAGCAGGCTTGACAGCATAACAAACTTTTTATAGTAGTAACTCTACGATAATGCAATGGTTGACTTAAAAAAAGAGCTTGGCTCGTCTCAGGTAATACTTTCAATTCTTTCTAATGAGTATTACAATGAATCGCTTATAAAGATAATGAAGCAGCTCGAGAACGGCAAGATATGCTATGTAACTCTAAATAAAACCTCCGAGTCATTGATTAGGAATTTCAAATCAAATAAAATAAGCACCAAGAATATTTTCTTTATAGACGCCGTAACAAAATCAGTCGGGCCAAACAAGGCTCTGGACAACTCAATACTGATATCATCGCCTTACGCGCTCACAGAGCTTGGCATTGCAATATCAGAGATACTGAAGACAAAGGCTTTTGGCATAATAATTTTTGACTCGCTCTCGACATTGAGCATCTACCAAAAAGACAATAAGAATGTGACTGCAAAATTCACTTCCCAGATAATCAACAAGATCAGGTCGAATGATAACAAAGGGGTGTTTACATGCCTTGAGGATGACGCAGGCTCTGAACTGATAAAAGAATCATCAATGTTCGTAGATAAGGTTGTAAGGATGAGTGAAATAAAGGGGGAAGTGAACAGGAAAATGGCAAAAAACGCCGCTGCCGCGGTCCTGACTGTGGTTGGGCTGGCTTTTGCTGCGGCTTTCCTGCAGCCCTCGGGCGATTTGACAGGAATGACATTTGCTGAGCAGACACCTTCAGGCGGAATTGTAAATCCTGCATTGATTTCCATCTTGATAGGCGGGCTGCTTGCAGGCTCAATATTTCTCATGTATCACTTAAGCAGGTCTGCTCAAGATATAAAAATCCCAATTAAGGCAGAAAGAAAATTATCAAATCCGTCAAAGATAAAAAAGCAGTTCAAAGGCAAGATAATGCAATGGCTTAACGCAGGCAAGGCATTTTTCTTTTAAAATGGCTGAATTTGAATCGGTGAGCAGGTTCAGGAAAGAGCTAAGGTCAAATAATTTGTTCAGGCTGAGCGTGATAGTGTTCATAGCGCATATCATAGTTTTTTTCTTTGTCGAGCTGAGAAGCCTGAAAAGCAGCTCTTTCATGGCGGCATTCATAAGCACAATAATGCTGGCATCCATGATACTATTAATGGGAATATTGACTGTTGTGCCTAATTTCAGCCTTTATGTCGGCAGAACGCTGATTCTTTCATCGGCATTGATATTCCTGACAAAAGTTATCGAGCTGCTGGCGGGCAAATTCGGCATTTTCAGCATGATTGAAATTCTAATCGGATTTGCCTCGCTGATGTATGGAGTGGAGCTTGTCAGGAGATTCAAGCCTCTGGCGCAGGAGGAGCATTTCCAAAACAAAATCATTTAATTTCTTCAGGATTCTCAAGCAGCCCAATCAAATCATTCATGAACCTTGCAGCCTGCGCCCCGTCAACTGCCCTGTGGTCATAAGTCAGGGAAAGAGGCATCATCTTCCTTATCTCTATCTTCCCTTTCCTTGCAGCAGGCTTTTCCATTATTCTTCCAACACCCAAAATGCCTGTTTCAGGGTAATTCAGTATCGGGGTGAAGAATTCAGCTCCTATCGCTCCCAGATTAGTGACTGTAAATGACCCGCCTTTCAGGTCCATAAGATTGATTTTTCTGCTCCTTGCCTCGTCAGCCAGCTTCTGTATTTCCTGCGCAATTGACTTCAAATCTTTTTGATTGACTCTTTTGATAACAGGCACAATCAGCCCTTCTTCTGTGTCGATTGCAATTCCGATATTGTAATATTTTTTAATGACAATTTCCTCTCCCTCAACGCTGGCATTCAGATTCGGGTTTTTTTCCAGTGCAATCTGAACTGCTTTTACAATATAAGGCATAAATGTCAGGTTTATTCCTTCTTCCTCGTGCTTAGCTTTCTCTTCTTCCCTCAATTCTGCAAGCTCTGTAACATCAGCTTCGTTCATATTCGTAACCTGCGGAGCTGTATAAATTGATTCAGTCATTTTATTTGCTGTAATCTTCCTTATCCCTTGCAAAGGATGCCTTTCCAGATACCCATATAAATCATATTTTTTTATGACTTTTATTTCTCCAGAAGATTCTTTTGGCTCAGAAGGAGGCTTTGCACTGGCAAATGTCTGTACGTCAGAAGCGGTTATAACACCCCCCAGACCAGTGCCTTTTATCATCGCTAAATCAGCATTAAGTTTTTTCGCAAGATTCCTGACAGCAGGCGTTGCCTTGATTTCAGAAACCGCCTGTTTTGATGCCTGATGCTGTATTATTGGCTGGACTTCCTTTGCCTCTTCCAAAAAGCCGACAACAGAGCCAGTGTATTTTTCAGAAAAAATTTCTTCCTTTTGGGAAGAAATTTTTTCCTTATTTATTTCTATATTGTCTATTTTTTCACCTTCTAAAAGTATTGTAACCATTGCCTCTCCAACATGTATGATGCCTCCTTCTTTTACATGAATCTTCCCAATAGCGCCTGTCTTCGGGCACGGCATCTCAACAACAGCCTTGTCAGTCTCTATTTCCCCCAAAGGCTGGTCTGCCTTTACCTTGTCACCTTCCTTCACAAGCCACTTGACTATGGTGCCTTCGTGGATTCCTTCTCCAACATCTGGGAAAATAAATTTGTATGGCATGGGAAAAAGTGAAAATTAAAGGTTTATATGTGTTTCCATGTTATAGAGAACATTATTACCAGTTCAGAAAATCATCACCTGCTGATGGCGATTTTCCCGATTTTTTCTCAAAAGTCTTAAATAAAATGATTCCAATTCAGGATATAATGCCAGGTGAAAAGTACCATAGGTTTGCCTTACTGGTTTTGTTCATAGGCACAGTTATAAGCCTTGGAGATTACTGGAAATTTATAGAACATTCCCAAAAATTCGGGATATCCTTTCTTATTGCTTATGCAGTTTCGCTTTTATTGATAGGGCTTCCAATCATAATGCTTGAGCTTGGAATAGGTATAAGGCACAGACCCGGCATATTGGGCGCATTCCTAAAAACAGGATATTTCAGAGGATTGGGATTGTTTGTGTGGATAATAGGAATACTCGCGGCAGTTTATTATTCAGTAATGGCTGCATGGAGCATAATTTATTTTTTTGTGTCATTCGGCATACCGTGGAAATCAAATCCCCCTTTATATTTTCAGGAAAATGTGCTTCAGCTCTCCCCTTATATATGGAGATTAGGCACGATAGTCCTCCCTGTGTTCATCGCCCTTCTTATTGGATGGGTGGGGATATTTTTTACGATAAAAAACGGCGCAAAAACATTGAAAAGGTCATTTATGATTCTGCTGCCGCTGGCCATAATTTTGATTGTGGTTTTTCTTATTCAGGCTTTGACTACCGATGGCTCGCTTGAAGGCATTTCCCATTTTCTGGACTTTAGGCTAAACAGCTTCTATAGTCTAATGATGTGGAAAAGCGCCGCAATTAACGCGTTGTTCTCTATTGGAATAGGGTTGGGGCTATTCATAACGCTTTCAGCAAACGCAAAGAAAGTTTCTGCAATGAGCTGCTCGCTCGCTGCCATTGCCTCGAAGATAATATTTACAATACTGATAAGCCTTGCTGCATTCGGCTCAATTGGAATATTAGCCAAAGGCGCGAATATGCAGATGGAAAATTTTGAAATGGGCGGATTAGGCTCGCAGTTTATCACGTTTCCGGGGGCTATAATCTCCATGTCAATGCCAACTCTCTCAAGCTTAATCTTGTTTCTGTCATTGTCAGTTATTTCAATACTTGCAGCAGCTTCAATAGTTCATTTCCTGTCAAGCGCAATATCCAGCAGGTTCAAAATTCCGCATCAAAAATCAGCCATCATGGTTTGCGGGGCGGGTTTCATTATAGGCATATTATTCACAACAAAATCAGGCTATTATTTCATGGACCTCCTTGAGCACTTCGTTTACAGCTACGGCATTTTGATTATTGCCATGCTGGAATGCATTATCGCAGGATGGATGTGCAAAAGCTGGATAAAGCCAGATAATATAAAACAAGGTAGTTTATGGAAATTATCAGTCAGGTTTTTTGTGCCTGCTGTATTAATTATATTGCTGTTCATTTTGCTTTTTGAAGATATTAGCTCATTCTACAGCAGCTATCCATTGTCGGCAATGCTGGCAGCATGGAGCATTGTTGTCGTCCCGTTGGTGATTGCCTTTATAGCATCAAGAAAAAGATAAGTATGATGCTATTCTTCCAAAAATTTCTCAAGCTTTATTTTATTGGTCATTCCATAAGGGTATTTTTTCACTATCTCAAGGGATTCAAGCCTCTTTACAATCCTGTGCACTTTGACTTTCGAAAGGCTGGTATTCCTGACAAGCTCAGATTGCGTCAAAGCGCCGTCATTTTTTTCCAGCTCCTTGATAACAAGCTTCTCGTCAGGCATTATCATTGAGTCTATAACCTCCCTTTTAAGCTCTTTAGTTTCCCTTTCTCTAACCAGCCTGAGCAATGATATTCCAGCGCCTATTGAAACCAAAGAGCCTATAAAAGTAAGAATGGATATTATAGTCGGTAATATAGAAAACATATGCCTGAATCTTGCTGCCTGCCTGCCAACCTCATAAGAAGAGGCATTGGCAATCTGGGCAGGAGACGGAACAAATTGTGGCCTTGCATGGTTAAAGTATAAGGAAAATATAAACATCAGCAAAGTTATTCCGCCGTAAATTAAGCAAATTATAGCTATAGCCCAGTACACCCTTCTTTTATTTTTTGCGTTCAGGTTTTGTCGTTTCACGTTGTTTCGTTTCAGCTGGTTTCAGGAAGCATTTATAAATGGTTTCGTTTCACGTTGTTTCAGATAAGTTTATAGATATATAAATTTTATGAATAAAATGCAAAAATCAGATATAATCAGGCTCAGGGAAGTTTGGAAAACCTATAAAATGGGTGAAGTGGAGGTAAATGCATTGAGGGGAGTGAGCCTTGCCATAAAAAAAGGGGAATTTGCGGCTATAACGGGCTCAAGCGGCTCAGGCAAAAGCACCATGATGAATCTTGTCGGCTGCCTTGATTTGCCTACAAAAGGCTCAATTTTCCTTGATAGTAAAGACATATCAAAATTAAACGAGTCTGATCTGGCTCAAATCCGCGGGAAGAAGATAGGATTTATCTTCCAGCAATTCCATCTGATACCTACTTTAAGCGCGATTGAAAATGTTATGCTGCCTCTGGAATTCCAGGATTTGCCTACCGAGACTGCAAGGAAACAGGCGGCAGGAATTTTAGAGAAAGTGGAGCTTGGGGACAGGGCAGGGCATCTTCCTTCCCAGCTTTCAGGAGGGCAGCAGCAGAGAGTCGCAATAGCAAGGAGCCTTGCCAATAATCCTGAGGTTATTCTTGCAGACGAACCAACTGGAAACCTTGACAGCGTCTCAGGGGCCAATGTCATAGGCTTGTTGGAGAATCTCTGGAAAAAAGAGGAAAAAACAATTATCATGGTGACGCACGACTTAAAGCTTGCCAGCCATGCAAAAAGAATAATACAATTAAAAGACGGCCAAATCGTCAAAGGAGGATAAAAGAAAATGAAAAAGACAATTTTACTATTGATTATTTTTTTGGCAGCAGTGTTTGCAGCGCATGCTGTTGAAAATGAACCTTCCATAACAAAAGTGACTTTGCTCAATCAAAATCCCGATCCGGCGCGGGCAGGGGAAATTCTTGAATTAAGATTGAGGGTTGAAAATACAGGGGGAGGGGTTGTTGAAAATCTTGAGATGGAAGTGCTCCAGAACTACCCTTTCACAGTTGCGGACGGCACGGCCATGCAAAACCTTGGAACGCTGTACGCATATCAGACTAACAGGAACTATGTCAACGCCCAATACAAATTAAAAGTTGACAAAGACGCAGTTAAAGGGCAGCATGAATTAAAAGTAAGGTACAGGCAAAGCAATGAGCCGTGGGTCACTGTAAGTTTTAATATTGATGTGACAAGCAAGGAGTTCGCCCAGATAATATATGTTAACAAGGCAAAAATCGAGCCAGGCAAGGAGACAGAAATGAAGTTTACCATAACAAACATAGGAAATGCCCCATTGCAAAACATGGTTTTTTCATGGTCAGAAGCTGACGGAGTTTTGCTGCCTGTCTTCTCAGACGACACAAAATACATCAAATACCTCGATGTTGGAGACTCAATAGAATTAAAATATACAGTAATAGCGGATGTGAACGCAAATCCGGGCTTATATCAGCTTGATTTAAGCTTAAAATATGAATCAATGACAAACACCACTTCAACAGTAATAAAGACAAAAGCAGGGGTATTTATTGGAGGGGAAACTGATTTTGAAGTAGCGTTCTCTGAAAGCACGCAGGGCCAGACTTCTTTATCAGTCGCAAATACAGGGAATAATCCGGCTTTATCAGTTTCTGTCAGGATACCTGAGCAAAGTAATTTCAGGGTAGTGGGCAGCAACTCAGCTATAATAGGGAATCTTGACAAGGGTGATTATACAATTGTCTCTTTCCAGATAGCCCAAAGCGGAATGGACAATTCCAACAGAACCGGCAGGCAGTCTCAATCCCAGCAAAATGCGCAGAATTTAAGAGAGCAGAATGGGAAAAGCAACAATCTTAAAGTTACCATAGATTACACTGACACAACAGGAGAAAGAAGAAGTGTTGAAAAAAGCGTGCCAATCCAGTTCAGGGTGGCTTCTGGAGATGCTACGTCAGTGATGAATCATTCTTCAACAATGCGGCAAACAAGCTGGTGGCAAAGCAAGACGTTTTATGTCCCTGCAATAGTTATTGTTTTGGTTGTAGGTTTTGTTCTTTACAGGAAAAAGGGATTAAAGAAGCATTTTCCATTGAAAAGGTGATATTAATGAATGAAAAAAAGATAGATGGAAAAGAAGTTTCGCTGATAGCGAGAAGATATTTTGAAGAGATATTTAATACAAAATATGTGTATTTTGAGGCAATTAAAGTCAATTTCGATAAACAAAATAATGTTTGGCACTTAGATGTTGAAATTGGTCCTTTCTATTCAAATAAAAAAAGATACGAATTAGAAATTAGTGCAGATGGTGATGTAGGAAATGTTGAACAAATATCAAATGCCACAGGAAACTAAAACTAATAATTTATTAATTGACGCTGGACCACTATCTTTAATTCTGATAGGTTTTTATGACTCTAATAAATTAGATAACTTCCTAATAGGCTCTAAAAAATTTGATAAAGAAGATTTTAAAATATTACTTCAATTCTTACAATATCCTGATTTATTTGTAACTCCTCAAATCTTAGCAGAAGCTAATAACATTGTTGAAAATTCTATTGGAAGAGATGAATTTAAAGAATTGAAGTAACATTTTAAATTAAAAATCAAAAAATGAAACTCAAAAAATCCCTGAAGCTGGCCGTAAATATTCTGCTGCACAGCAAATTAAGAAGCTGGCTTACAATTATTGGAATTGTCATAGGAGTTGCTGCGATAGTGGCAATAGTGTCTATAGGGGAAGGCGCTCAGCTCAATGTCCAGGAAAGGCTTAGCGGATTGGGAGCTGACTTGATAACTGTTTCTCCGGGATTTGAAAGGGCGTCTGGCGGCTTTAGGGGAGGATTTGGAGGGGGAGGTCATGTGATGGCATCAGGATCATCATCAATAACAACCAAAGCAAAAAATCTGACAGATAAGGATATGAGGATAATCAAGGCAGTTGAAGGAGTAAGTTTTGCAAACGGGATAGTCTCTGGAAGGGCTGATGTTTTCTATCTGGCTGAAAGCGCTTCTGTCTCAGTGCAGGGAGTTGAGCCTCTGGCATGGAGGAATATTATAGCAACAGAACTGGAGTCAGGAAGATACCTGAATCCAGGAGACACAAATGTTATTGTAGTCGGAAGCAGGGTTGCAAAATCCACATTCAAGCAGCCTCTTGCATTGAACAGGGGCATCACAATTGAAGGAAGGCTGTTCAAGGTTGTAGGAATATTAAAAGAATCTGGCGGAGATGACAATAGGATAATAATGCCCATAGAGCAGTCCAGAGACATCATAGAAGATGCTGGAAGGGATAAATTAGATTCAATTGTAATCAAAGCCTCCAGCCCTGACTTAGTCGATCAAATTGTAAGCGAGATTGACTCAAAACTCACATTATCCCGCCACGTTACTGCAAAAAACAAGGACTTCAGCGTTACATCTTCAAAGGCAACTCTTGAGAGGGTTGAAAGTGTCACCCAGACGTTTACCCTATTTCTAGGGGCAATAGCAGCAGTCTCATTGCTGGTAGGGGCTGTCGGAATAGCAAACACAATGTTCACCTCGGTTCTGGAAAAAACAAAAGAGATAGGAATCATGAAAGCAATCGGCGCAAGAAACTCCGACATAATGAAGGTATTTTTGCTGAACTCGGGCTTGGTTGGATTGGTTGGAGGGGCTTTGGGAATCTCACTAGGCTCTGCAATCTCAACATTACTGCCAAAGCTGCTTACAGGGCTTGGGCCCGGAGGAAGCGTCAAGACAGTTATTCCAATAAGCCTTTTGGTTGAAGCGCTGTTTATCTCAATAATTATCGGAATGCTTGCAGGGGCGATTCCGGCTTATAGGGCATCTAAGCTTAAGCCCGTGGACGCTTTAAGATACGAATAAAAAGAAGAGTCAAATAATTTATCTTTCACCATTCAACACTCTTAAAAGCTCTCTCCACAACTTCTGACAAGGCAGGATGGATATGAACGGCATCAGTTATTGAATCAACACTCAGCCCCGACTTCATCACCACAACGACTTCATGTATTAAGGTGGAAGCATCCGGGCCAATTATGTGACACCCCAGTATTTTCCCGGTTTTTTTGTCAGCCAGAACTTTTACAAACCCTTCTTTCTCGCCAAGCGCAGCGCCCATGCCAGTATTCCTATAATAGCACTTTCCAGCAGCATAACTTATTCTATTGCTTTTCAGTTCCTGCTCAGTCATCCCCACTCCAGCTATCTGCGGAGAAGAGAATATTGCATGGGGCATTGCAGTGTAGTCTATTTTTTTCTTTTTAGAGGGGTAGAATGCATTATTGTAAACATATTTCGACTCAAGATTCGCGCTGTGCTTGAAAAGATAATTTCCTATAATATCTCCTAAAGCCCACACATTTTTTGCGGTGGTTTCAAGATAGGCATCGGTCTTGATGTAGCCATTCTCATTGGTTTCAACGCCTGCCTTTTCAACTTCAAGAATATCAGTGTTTGGAATCCTTCCAACAGCAACAAGCAGTTTCTCTGAAGTAATATTCTTCTTTTTTCCTGTTTTATCTTCAATTGTAACAACTACGCCTTTGCCTTTTTTTGCAGCCTTAACAGCATTAGCATTATAACCTATTAGAACATTGTATTTTTTCCTGAAAATTTCTGTAAATGCAGATGCAATTTCCTCATCCTCATTCGGCACAAGCAACTCCCTTTTCTGAATTATTGTTACTTTAGTTCCCAAACTGCCAAAAAAATGAGCCAACTCGGCGCTTATATAACCCCCGCCCAGTATAGCAAGGCTTTTTGGCTGCTTAGCAAGCCTTAATGCCTCGTTGCTTGTTAGGTAATCAACTTTATCAATCCCTTCAATTTTAGGTATCAACGGCCTTGTCCCGGCTGCAATAACTACTTTATCACCATAAATTGTCTCCTTGCCAACCTGCAATGTCCTTTCTCCGATAAACCTGCCCTTTGCCTTGTAAAGCGTGGCGTTTTTGTCTTCCCTGATGCCTTGCTCAATTTCCCTTGCATCTTTGTCAACAATCTTAGAAACTTTCGAAACAATATTCTTGAAATTAACAGAACAGCCTTTTGTTTTTATCCCAAAATTTCCTGCCCCGCGTATGATTTCAGCAACATCAGCGCTGTGTATCAGCATCTTGGAAGGAATGCATCCTCTATTCAGGCATGTCCCGCCCATAGGCCCTTCCTCTACAATTGCCACTTTATAGCCATCATCGGAAGCGGCAGAAGACACATTCAAGCCAGAGCCTGCGCCTATGACTATAAGGTTATATTTTTTCATAAGACCCCCATTAAATAATTAATATTTAAGGTTTTACTTGAAACGGCATAAAATTTAAATATAAGTGATGATTTTATATGCTTAGTAGATGTAAAGTGATGATAAATGATTATTTCAAATAGCTCACCATTAATACTTTTAGCAAAAATAAACAAAATACAAATATTGGAAAAATTATACAAGAAGATATATACACCTTATGAGGTCTATAATGAAACTGTAATCAAAGGAAAAAAAGAAAACTATAGCGATGCAGCAGTGATAGAAAAACACATAAATGAGTTTATTTTTGTAATTGACTTGAATAGCCAATATAAAAAAGAGGCAGAAAAACTTAGAAGTATTTTAGGGTCGGGTGAAAGCGAGGCGATTGCTTTATGCACGCAGGAAAAAGCAAAACTATTGCTTATGGATAATCTTGAGCCAAGAAAAATCGCCCAAATTAAAGGCATAAAATGCAGAAGCACTCTAGGTATACTGCTTGAGGCGCTTAAAAATAAAGTAATGTTATTTGAGGAATATGAGTCCTCTATTAAAGAACTGTCAAAATATGCATGGCTATCTGGAGATATTGTTGCATATTTTTTGGAGCAGGGCTATAAATTCAAATATGGTGAGAAAAAATGAAAGTAAACAGAATAAGTTTGACATTGCCAAATGAAATATTGGATAAATCTGATAAAATAGCAAAAGAAAAATTAGAAGGTAGGTCAACGATATTAAGAGAATTATTATTTTTGGGATTAAAGCAATATATAATACAAGATGCTATAAATATATATATTGAAGGCAAAGTTTCGATGGAAAAGGCAGCAGAATTAGCAGACATATCTATTTGGAAATTTTTGGATGTGCTTAAGGAAAGGAAAATACCTATTAGATATGACTTAGAAGATATAAGAAAAGAGATTAAGGAAATATAAAAATGGAAAAACCCACCATAGACGACATGGCTGTTTTCTGCAAAAGAAAGGGCTTTGTGTATCCAAGCGCCGAGATTTACGGCGGTGTTGCAGGATTCTATGACTTCGGGCATTTGGGCGTTGAATTAAAAAACAATATAAAAAATGAATGGTGGAATTCATTTGTCAGGCAGCGCGATGATGTTGTAGGGATAGACGGCAGCATAATAACCAGCCCAAAAGTGTGGAAAGCGTCAGGACATGTTGAGGGCTTTACGGATGTTCTGTTGGACTGCAAAAAATGCGGCATGCGCTACAGAGGCGACCATTTGATAGAGGACAGGCTCAAGATTGACACAGCCGGAATGTCAATGGATGAAATCTCAAAAGTCGTAAAAAAGCACAACATAAAGTGTCCAAAGTGCAGTTCGCATCTTGAAGAGCCCAAAAAGTTCAATCTGATGTTCTCGGCTAATATCGGCCCGATAGTGACAGATTCCTCCTTGTCGTATTTGCGCCCGGAAACAGCGCAGCTTATCTTCACGAATTTCAGGCTTGTCCAGGAAAACGCAAGAATGAAGCTTCCGTTTGGGATTGCGCAGATTGGAAAGGCTTTCAGGAACGAGATAAGCCCGAGGGATTTTCTTTTTCGCATGAGGGAATTTGAACAGATGGAACTCGAGTATTTTGTGCATCCAGACAAGACGGATGACTGCAGTTATATTGACGAAATAAAAGATTGTGAGATGAATGTTTACACAGAAGAGATGCAGAAGAACAGCAAAAAAATGCAGAAGTTCTCCGTAAAAGAGTTGCTTGAGAAGAAGATAATAAAATCAAAATGGCACGCTTACTGGCTTGCCCTGATGCACAAATGGTTTGTCGGCTTGGGCGCAAAACCAGATAATTTCAGGCTCAGGCAGCATATGAAGGAGGAATTGAGCCATTATGCCTCTGAAACATGGGACATGGAGTATAATTTTCCTTTTGGATGGAAAGAGCTGCAGGGACTTGCAAACAGGACAGATTTTGACTTGAAGCGGCACATGGAGCATTCAAAAACTGACTTAAGCCTTTTTGACGAGGAAGCGAAAAAGAAAATAATTCCTCATGTTATATGCGAGCCCTCCCAGGGAGTGGAAAGGGCGTTTCTCGTGTTTATGTTTGATGCGTATAATTTTGACAAGGAAAGGGGCAATGTCGTATTAAAACTGCATCCTAAATTAGCTCCTGTAAAGGCTGCTGTATTCCCCCTAGTTTCAAACAAACCAGAACTTGTCAATAAGGCAAAAGAAATTCACAATGAATTGAAAAAAGAATTCACCTGCCAGCTTGACTTGTCCGGCAGCATTGGAAGAAGGTATGCAAGAGCAGATGAGATTGGGATAATAGCATGCATTACAGTTGACTTTGAGACATTGCAGGATAATTCTGTAACAATAAGGTCCCGCGATACAACAGAGCAGATAAGAGTCAGGATTTCTGAATTGAAGGAAACTATAAAAAGAATGATGGAAGGGAAGGAGTTAAAAGGGTTGGGGAAGATAGTAGGATAGATTAATAAAAATAAGAACTCCCAAAGAGCAAAAATATTTAATATTATCACCATTCCCTAGTGATTATGAATCGTGGCTTAAAAATACTTTTCCTGGGCGGCCATTATCCTTATAAGGCAGAAGGGAATATTATAGGTTATGGAGGGGGAGAGATAAGTGAGTATAAGCTAGCGACTGCCTTGAAAGAAGCAGGCGCCAAGATTAAAGTAATCTCTATGGATAATGATCCTTTGCCTCCTGATGCAAATGAAATCGATGGCGAAATAGAGATTGTAAGGACTTCAAGAAGGTTTACAAATCAGGTTTTAAGAGGGATAGAGGGAAGGTATAGAGGGATACCTATAGTATTAGGAGAATGTAAAAAAGATAACCCCGACATAATCTTAGCTTACAGCATAAACAGGGGAATAGAGGCATCAGTTGCGAGAATAGTCCATAATGTGCCTTTCATTGTAGCAAATTCGTGGGGTTATCCGCGCTTTAACATGTCAAGCATGAATGACACATTGCTTTATGCTGTTTCTTTAGCATGGAGAAATGCAGATGCTGTGATATTTCCAAGCGCAATATACGCTGAGGAGGTCCAATCAAATATCCTATGGATGAAAGAAGTTAAGGTTATACCAAATGGTGTTGACCCTGATTTTTTTAGATTAAACAATTATAAAACAGAGCATAACGGAGTAGTTAGATTCATCAGCACATCAAGAGTTATAGATGGGAAAGGGATTGAATTTTTGGTGGAAGCGTCAAAAGGGCTTTTCGATAAAAAAGTCGCCCATACTCTCGATATTGTGGGAGAGGGCCCTCTTGAAGAGAGAATCAGAGGGCAAGCAGCAGGTTACGAAGAAGCTATAAGATTCCATGGCCATCATCCATATAATCTTATTCCTGAATATCTCCAAAACGCAGATGTTTTTGTTCTTCCCAGCAAAAAGGAAACTTTTGGAAATGTGGTTCTAGAAGCTATGGCATCCGGGCTTGCCGTAATTTCAACTCCTGTTGGTATCTGTCCAGAGATATTGGATGATAAAGGAGGACTGGTTGTTGAATATGGGGATGTCAAAACTCTATTTGAAGCTATGGAACAGTATTGCTTGAATCCTGATTTACCAAAAAATCATGGACATCATAATAGTATAAAAATAAAAGATTTCCCTACTTGGGAGCAGGTGGCGGATATGTACATGAGTCTAATGCTTGAAATTCTAAATTGAAAACAAAACAAACATTTAAATAAGTTATGATATAACTTAATGGTAAATGCTAATAAAAGAACTACAGGCAAAGCAGGGAAACGTCAATATAGAGCTTGATGTTGTTGAAGTAGCTCAGGCAAGGGAATTCCAGAAATTCGGAAAGGCAGGAAGGGTTGCGACAGCATCTGCGAAAGATGAGTCCGGCGCTTCAATAAACCTGACATTATGGAATGACGATGTTGACAAGGTAAAGGCAGGCGACAAGATAAAGCTTACAAACGGCTATGTGAATGAATGGCAGGGCGAGCTTCAGCTTACAACTGGCAGGATGGGAAAGATGGAAGTAATAGGAAAAGCAGACATTAAAAAGCAGGAAAAAGTGTACACAAACCAGCAGCCTGAAGAAGATGCTAAAGTTGATGAAGAGTTCGTTGATGAGATTTAGGAATTCTTAAATTCTTATTTGGATAATATTTAAATATAACAGGTTAAATGAGATAAGAATGGTAAATATAACAGGCATCCCGCAGTTAGAGCCATTGGTATTGCCGATAAAAAGCCTTGTCGGAACTGTGGAGGTAATTGTTGGAGGCATTTTTGGGCTTTACCTGATATTCGCCCTTTTTCAGCTTTACTACGCAAAAAGAAAGGACAAGCTTCTTAAGGAGATTCTTGAAGAGATTAGAAAGCTGGGCGGAAGTGTTGCAGGCGGTAAAATTAGAAAGAAATAAAAGATTTGCTAGAGAGATATACAATCTTTTTAAGGTTAAAGAGAAGGTAATGAATTGTAAAACAAATCACTACGGCACTATGAACTATGGAGTGAATTGCAAACCTCTAGTAAGAGTATTAAAATTAATTGGTGTTCCAAGTTATAAAAGATAAAATATTTTTCTCGAGATTTGTCAATAGATTATTTAGTTGTGAAAGTCATGTAGATATCCCAAATAAGACCATAGAAATCCAGATGTACAAATCAATCGAACTAATTGAAAGTGGGATAGATTTTTTCCAGCTTAAAATTATGTAGGTATTGAAGATTTATCCAAAAATTTAAAGCTGGAAAAATTGTCGGATGAAATTACCCTATAACCAACATACAGTGTTGCACAAATAACAAAATAAAATAATTTCCCCTTTAATCACCCCTATGCACCTATTCTTAAATCTGCATATCTCTTCATTCGTTGATATGCCCAGAACTTTCTTTTTACTTCTTTAATCA
>Ga0209211_10003636_pt1 | contig 24856 bp, 23 predicted proteins | sample RifGroA2_FD_183992 | JGI IMG/M metagenome (GOLD analysis project Ga0209211, IMG submission 183992) | Groundwater microbial communities from Rifle, Colorado, USA - Groundwater A2 (SPAdes) (version 2) | ecosystem: Environmental > Aquatic > Deep subsurface > Groundwater | place: Rifle, Colorado...
AGAGATTGATAAAAAACTATCGCGTATCTAATTTTTTAATATTTGATAGATTAATTGTTAGAATCCTAGGTTTTTTATTTGAAAAATCGAAAGGGCTCATCATTAGATTTTTAAATGAGGTATCACGTGATCAAAGCATAAAATAATCCAAGCCTTATGGACAAAAAATCAAAAATATTTCTCATTGTTTTTGGACTACTGATTGTTGCTGTAATCGGAGTGACGTATTGGCGGATAATGATCAAAAAAGATTATATTGTCGAAGCCCAGACGGATTGCGATCCTTATGTGGAAAAATGTTTTGTTTGGGAATGCGATCCGGAATCCAAGGAAGATGGGGAAGCTTGCACCGGAGACCCGGAAGCTGATACTTGGTATTTTCAGGTTATAAAAAGAAACGCCAGCCGTATTCCGCTTTGTGATTCAAATACAGACGAAAATTGCGAAGCACTAGTTTGCGGTGAGAACGAACCGGAATGCAAGTATGAATTTTGCACTGTGGAGAACATGGAAGGTCAATACGCTTCCGCTTGCAATGATCCGGTGAAATACACGGAGGAAAATCCAGTGGAAGAAGAAGCGGTGGAATGTGAGGAAGATGATGCTGAATGCGAATCCGCCCAGCAAGACGAAGATTCAGAGCCTGCTGATGCAGAAACACCAGATTCTGGCGATACCGAAAGTCAATCAGAATAGAAAAAGCTTTGCTTGAGCCAAAAATCACCACCTGTGATTGACAGAGTGGTTTTTTTGTGCTAGGATAGTAAGTCAGGATGGCAATAGGGTCATCTTGAGGAAGTTCCTTACAAAAACATACAGGAGGTGTCGCAATGAGCGGAATCGGGAAGATTGCCGCGTTCATAGCGGCACAAAAGAAGCAGATTGCAACAATCGCCTTGGGGCAAACATTCAACCAGATTTTTGATTGGATGTTCAATTACCCGTTGTATATGTTCGCGGTTGAGCAAATGGGCTTGACCAAAGGATATATTGTAATGGCGTTTGCTTCATTCTTCACTTGCCTGGCTTTCATCAAGTTTTACGACTGGTTGAAAGTCGACTGGCTGGGGATTGAGGTTGCCAAGGAAGCAAAAGAGTATGGTCCGACATTCATCAAAAAAATGAATGTCGAATCAGGGATTGGCCGCATTCTGTGGTGGCCGTTCTCCAGGATCATCCTCTTCATTCTCTGGGCAGTGAACAAAGGCGGACTCGTTGCCTTCATGGCTTTGAGTATCTACACCGATCCTTTTATCACGACGGTGTATATGCGCAGGGGCTGGGGAGAATACAATGGTCTGAGTCGCAGAGATTGGGCGGTGTTTCTGGCTAGTACAGCCGTAGGCAATGCCTACTGGGCTATCAGAACATTTGCCATTCTCGAAGTGGCAAAATTCTCCTGGAAATCTCTCGTCAACTAAGGGCGTCTTTCATTATCACATGAAAGCGCCCTTTTTCTTGTCAAAAAATCAAATTGGGTGCATAATAAAGATAAACGAGCCCCTTTATTATTGGTGATGTTAAGCTTAGGTTTATGAGTGATAAGGAAATTGAAAATAAAAAAAATGAGAAATTTAATATACGAGAAATTTACACGCCTTTATTTGTGGCGGAAAAGGAAATTCGGCGACGCTGGAATGATAAAAATCTTCGCAGAAAAGTGGAAAAATATCTAGGCGGAGAGATGCCTGGTCCTTTTAAAAAAGAACCGCGAGCGGTTTTATCGCGTAGCATGATAACCCCCAATCGAGAGCTATTTTACTTTCTTGATTTAGTTCATGATATTAATTTGATGCCAATTGGACTGGAGGGCGTTGAAGATAAATTTTGCACTAAAAATTCAGACAAAGTCTCCTTTGGCAAGCTATCTTTCTATGAAGATAGACGCGGTAGCAGGACTCAGAAAATGGAAGATGGAAAAAGTAATGTCAGAATAATAAATATGATGGATGCTGATGGAAAAAAAATTTGCGATGTAAGTACATTGTGGGGTGAGAAATTAACGGATTTTCATCATAGGATGCTGGATTTATATGGCGTAAAAATTGAGACATTCGATGATTTCAAGTGGTTTTCTAAAAAAAATAAAAGAAGCAATCCATATCAATATTATGAAAACTTTCTTGCATTTTTTGTGTGTCACGGGATACTTTTTGAAAATTTCCATGCGAAAGGAAAAGAAGAAAATTTTACCAACGATATAATTATAGAAAATTACAAGAAAATAACAGAAACGTTCGGACTGAAGCCATTGATCGTTCCCCTGGTTCCGATTGAGGATGAAGAATGCTTGGATTATTGGAATGGTTATCTGATTAAATCAGGAGAAAAAAACATGGCGGAAAAATCAATTTTTTAATATCTTTTGTGTTAAAATAAATTATGCTAAAGAGGACTAAAAAAGTAAAACCAAAAAAGACTTTTTCATGGATGAATCCTGAATTGGAAGTGCGAGAAACTGGGAAATATGGAAAGGGAGTCTTTGCTATGGGAAAAGTAAAAAAGAATGACCTGCTTACTATTTTTGGTGGCTATATATTGACTGCAAAAGAAGAAAGCTTATTGCCGGATAAGTATAGTGATACAGGTGTTCAAATATCCGATGATTTTGTTTTAACAACTCGAGAAAAAAAGGAGGATACGGATTGCTTTAATCATAGTTGTAATCCAAACGCTGGATATAATGGTCAAATTTTTTTGGTGGCGATGAGAGATATTAAAAAAGATGAAGAAGTAACTTTTGATTATGCCATGGTTTTACACAAATCTAAGAATAGAAAGGCCTATAAAATAAAATGTTTATGTGGTTCAAAAAATTGTCGGGGTATTGTTAGTGATTACGATTGGAAAGACTCAAATATCCAAAAAAAATATAATGGGTTTTTCCAATATTATTTACAAAATAAAATAAATAAAAAATATGGATTTTAATTTAATCACAAACATAGAATCTTGCCATATAACAGTCCCTACACTGCTTTATTATTCGCATATTCCAACTGCTGCACTAGCCCTGCTTATAGGTTTTTTTGTTTACTTTAAAAATAGAAAAGAGCTCATAAATAAAATTTTGTTTAGCATAGCTATAGTTTTTTCCTTGTGGGTAATGTTTAGCTTAATAACATGGCTTGGGTATGACAGTAGGATGATTATGTTTGTTTGGTCATTTTTTGGAATATTGAGCTCATTACTTTTCATTTTGTTTGTTTATTTCGTTTATGTTTTTATAGACAAAAAGGACATTTCATTTGGAAAAAAAATAATTTTTGGCGTATTGCTGTTACCTGTTATTTTTTTATCCGCAACTAAATTTAATTTGGAAGGATTCAATAATATTGATTGTGAGGCAGTAGAAGCTAGCTACTATTTGAGCTATTATTATTTCCTAGGAGCAATAAGTTTTATATGGATATTGGGATTATCTTTTGCCCGGTATCGGAAGGTCGATATTAATCTTAAAAAGCAAATTATTTATCTTGCCATGGGCGTTGAATTCTTTTTGCTTTTATTTTTTCTATCAGGATTTTTTGCAAGCTATCTGACAGAAATTGGATATAGTAATTCATTTAAACTTGAACAATATGGCCTTTTTGGTATGACGTTTTTTATGGGCATGTTGGCTTTTATGATTGTCAAATTCAAAACTTTCAATATCAAACTTCTCGGTACTCAAGCGCTGGTTATTTTATTGGTTTTTCTAATCGGCGCATTGTTGTTTTATGTCCAGGATACTGGAGGAAGGATATTGATTGCCGTAAATCTTTTATTCGCGCTTTTCTTCGGATGGTTGCTGGTAAAATCCGTAAAAATAGAGGTTCAGCAAAGAGAAGCCTTGGAAGTTGCTAATAAGGAAATTACTGAACGAAAAGAAGAGTTGCAAAAGATGGCGGATTCACTGTCTATTACCAATGAGAAATTAAAAATCGCCTACGATAAATTGGAAGAATTGGATCGTGCCAAGGCAGATTTTATAGGTCTTGCCAATCACCAACTGAAACATGCTCCGACAACAATAAAGAGTTTCATGAGCATGCTTTTGGATGGCGATTATGGTGAAGTTCCGGAGAGTCAAATAAAGGTTTTGAAAAATGTAAATGATGCGAATGACCGCCAGATCCGCTTGGCTGATGATTTGCTGCAGATTATCAAAATGGAATCTAATAAGGTGCAGTTGGATTTCCAGAAGCAAAGCATCGAAGATGTTTGCCAAGGCGTTTATGACAACCTGTCGGCCGCTGCGAAGGAAAGAAGTTTGAAGCTTAGTTATGAAAAACCGGAGCAGGCATTGCCTGAAGTTTTATTTGATAAAAATAAAGTCTTTGAGGCGATTTTCAACTTTGTTGATAACGCCATAAAATACACAAAAGAAGGCGGGATTACTGTAAAAGCTGAAGTTTCTCCTTCTTCCAATTATAAACCGCAGAATTCGGATGATGTGGACAAAAAGCCGATCCATGGATCGGTTGTGCGTGTTGTCGTCTCGGATACCGGAAGTGGAATTTCAAAAGAACATTTGGGTCAACTTTTCGCTAAGTTCTCCAGAAAGGATACCTCAAATCTTAACTCTGGCGGTACGGGACTAGGCTTATTTCTGGTGAAGCTCATGATTGAGGCTCATGGCGGTCGCACTTGGGCGGAATCAGATGGTGAGGGCAAGGGATCTCGATTTATTATGGAACTTCCAATCGAAACTCCAAAAGAAATTTTGGATCAGATTGGTGCTAAGAAATAACATCAAAAATTCAACAAAAAAACAATACAGTTGCTGTTGTGAGAGATATTGACATTTTTTGTGGATAGCCTATAATATTGATATATAGAGTGGCTGAAATAAATTGCCAAACAACACATTTTATTTATTATTTTTGGTCTGTAAAATAGTTTATAATTAAGTTTAGATAATTAATTAAATTTTATAATTATGAAAGCAAAAACGGGAAAAAAGATTGGAGTCAATAAGGCAAAGGAAGTGGTAAAAGTTAGAGTTGGAAAGCACACTTGCTCCACATGTTCTGGTGGACATAAATAATAAGCACTTATGTTTTTGTTGGCCAGTCATAAAGCATAGGTTCGAACCTATGCTTTTGGTGTAATTGATTTATTTTTTTTGGTTCTCCTGCGAGTAGAAAAAGTATAAAAAATCGCTATATCTAAGTATAAAAAATATGATTATAGATTGCACAGACAAAAAATATGAGGTTTTTTTCGGCATGATTCAGCTCGAGATTACAGGAAAGTGTAATATGTCGTGTGACCATTGCCGGGCATGGAAGGAGCCAAATAATCATATGACATTGGAGGTTGTGGAAAAAATATTAGATTTTGCAGTGCCTGAGGCTGAATCTGATATTCGATTTACTATATCTGGCGGAGAGCCATTGCTTCATCCTCAGTTTCTTGATATTTTGAGGTTGATAAAGAAAAAGATCATTCAGTATGGAAAGAGGCTCGATCACGCAGTCATCACAACTAACGGATCTCTTTTGACTCCGGAAATTATTAAAGGAATAGAGGATTTAGATTTTGGAGAGATGTTTCTGCAGGTTAGTGTTGATAGTTTTAACGCTGAGCAACATGATAAATTCCGTCATTTCCCCGGCTCCTTTAAAAAAGCTATAAATGCCTTAAAGATGGTTTCAAGCTCAAAATTGATTCCATTGATGAGGACATCAATTACTTCAAAAGATGCAATGGATGATTTTGCTGCCATTGAAAAAATCATAAAACTTGCCGGGGAGAGCGGAGTCAAAAAGATTAGCTTCGGACCAGTTATTCCTACGGGAAAAGCACAATTAAATCAAGATATAATCTTAAAACCACTTGAGAAGAAGGCCTTTATAGAAAAACTTTTGGCGCTAAGGTCAAAATATCCTGGCATTAGCATATCAACAGAAGATCCAGTTAAATTTTCTATTTGTCCGAAGGAGTGGGATTTTGGAGAGTTTGATTATGCGGCTTGCGATTTTGTTGGGGGCTGTTCGGCTGGTATTAATAATGTTAATATTTTTTCAAATGGAATTATTACCCCATGCTCCATGTTGCATGAACCAATCGTAAATGTTACAGACAAATCTCCAGATGAGATTTTAAAGGCTTACACATCCTCCGACATTATTAAAAATTTGGTTGAGAGAAATGTTAAGGGCAAATGCGGAAGCTGTGAATTTAAAAGATTATGCGGTGGTTGTAGAGCTGCCGCGCATGGAATAACGGGTGATTATTTGGCTGAGGATCAAACATGCTGGCTAGGTTAGATTTTATAAGGAGCATTCCTGTAGCAAGCTATGGATAAAATTTTTAAGTAATCCTTGTATTTTGAAGTAATTTTGATGAAATGCAAGATCAAGTTCATGGATAATAAAAAAAGTTGTTCTTCTAGTGAAAAAATAGATATTATGCGCCACTCCACTGCCCATATATTGGCTGCGGCGGTTTTGGAAATGTTCCCGGAGGCCAAATTCGGCACCGGCCCGGCCATTGAAAACGGTTTTTATTATGATTTCGACCTGCCAAGAACCTTGATTCCGGAAGACTTGCCGCTGCTAGAGGAAAGGATGAAAGAAATTATTAAGGCTGGCTACAAATTTGAAGAAGCCAATATTTCTGCTACGGAGGCTAAAACTGATTTTTCTAGGCTGGGACAAACCTATAAATTGGAACTCATCGCTGATCTAGAGAAAACCAGCGAACAAGTCTGCATTTATAAGGCTGGTCAATTTGTTGATCTCTGCGTGGGTCCACATATAGACTCTACCAAGGATATTGACCCGCGCGCTTTTAAACTGACCAAAATTTCCGGCGCCTATTGGAAGGCCGACGAAAAAAACCCGCAGATGCAAAGGATATATGGAGTGGTTTTTGAGTCTAAAGAAAAATTGAAGGAATACTTGCATATGATGGAAGAAGCGGAAAAAAGAGACCACAGAAAGATTGGCAAAGAATTAGATTTATTTCACATTGATCAAAAAGTTGGACTCGGACTTCCGCTCTGGCACCCGAAAGGGGCTTTACTTTGGAGATTGGTTGAAGATTTTTGGTACAGTGAACATTTGAAAAATGACTATGACTTGGTTCGCTCGCCACATATTGGAAATAGAATCTTGTGGGAAACATCAGGACATTGGGGATTTTATAATGCGAGTATGTATCCACCGATTGAAGTTGGGCAGACACTTGAAGAAAAACAAAATAAACGAACCGCAAAAGAATCGGAGGAATATTTACTAAAACCGATGAATTGCCCGTTTCATGTTCAAATTTATAAAAATAGCCCACGATCATATCGTGAATTGCCACTCAGATGGGCTGAATGCGGAACAGTTTATCGCTATGAGAAAAAAGGAGAACTTTCCGGGTTAACGCGAGTTAGGGGCTTTACTCAGGACGATGCTCATATTATTTGTCATGCCGATCAAGTTGAGAATGAATTAAAAAAAGTTATAGATTTTATACTGTTTATGTTTAAATCTTTTGGTTTTAATACTGAGCTGATTAATGTCTATCTTTCTTTGCGCGACCCAAACAATAAGAGTAAATATGCCGGCAATGACGAGGGATGGGAGTTTACTGAAAATATCTTAAGAAAGGTTGCTACTGAAAAAACCTTAACATTTACAGAGGAGAAAGGCGAAGCTGCTTTTTATGGTCCAAAGTTAGACTTCAAATTGAGAGATGTTATCGGTAGAGAGTGGCAGTGTTCAACACTTCAATTTGATTTCAATCTTCCAGAAAGGTTTGATATGACATTTATCAACAATAAAGGTGAAGATGAAAGGCCATATGTTTTGCATAGGGCATTGTTTGGATCATTTGAAAGATTCATTGCGCTTCTTATTGAACACTACGCTGGTGCTTTCCCAATCTGGCTTTCCCCCGTACAAGTAGTGGTCATTCCGGTCTCGGAAGAAAACTTTGGCGCGTATGCTCTTGAAGTGAAGGGTAAATTACTGGCGGCTGGCGTACGCGTTAAGCTCGACTCTTCCGCTGAGGGACTAGGCAAAAAAATTCGTGATGCGGAAAGGCAAAAAATCCCCTATATGTTGGTGGTTGGGGAAAAAGAAGCAACTGATGGATTAGTGGCCGTGCGTAAACACGCTGACAAAAATCAGGAGGTTTTGAAACTGGATGAATTTTTGGAAAAGATAAAAAATGAAATTGATAAAAAAGTTAACATAAATAAATAAATCTCGAATCAATTTAAAACCAAGTTAATGATAAAAATAATTTTTTATGAACAAAACGGCAAACGAACAACAACTGGACACAGCTAAATCGGATTTCATATCCATCGCTTCGCATCAATTGCGCACGCCACTGACGGCTATCAAGGGATTTGTATCGTTGTTGCTCGAAGGTTCGTATGGAGAGGTTGAGTCGAAACAGCAGGATGTGCTGAAAAAAATCTATGACAGTAATCAAAAGCTGATAAATTTGGTGGACGATTTGCTGAATATCTCTCGCATGGAAACCGGGCGGATGGATTTCGCTTTTGTTTCGGGCCAGTTCGAAGATATTTGCCAAAAAGTAATTGGCATTTATGACTCCAAAGCAAGAGAAAAAGGATTGTACTTGGAATATGTCAAATCGGTAATAGTGTTGCCGGAAATCATGATTGATGGCGATAGATTAGGAGAAGTTATTTCCAATATGGTGGACAACGCGATTAAATATACAGCTAAGGGCGGCGTGAAACTAAAAGTCGAGGAAAAAGATGGCAATATCAGGGTGGTGGTTTCCGATACCGGTATGGGCGTACTGGATGACGAAATGCCACATCTTTTCACTAAGTTTTCCAGAGGCAAAGATACAAAGAGATTGAATGTTAATGGCATCGGATTGGGTTTGTATGTCGGAAAATTTGTAGTTGAAGCTCATGGCGGACGCATTTGGGCGGAGAGCGAAGGGGAGAACAAAGGATCAAGATTTATTCTGGAGCTGCCAATCAAAACTTCGCTTACAATAACTTCATAATTTAGTCGAATAACAATATGCAAAAAATGATTATAGCAGAAGATGATCCGATGCTTCAGGAAGTCTACAATATGAAGTTTTCCAATTCAGGCTTTGAGGTATTCATGGCAGAAAATGGCAAAGTGGCTTTGGAAATTTTGAAAAAAGAAAAAATTGATATTGTGATTACCGATTCGATTATGCCGGAAATGGACGGCCTTGAGCTGATAAAAAATTTGCGAGGCGGAGATTACGATTCAAATCTTCGGATTATTATGCTCAGCAATTTGAGCCAGAAGGAAGACCGCGACAGGGTAATGCAGTTGGGCGCCAATGGTTTCATTGCCAAATCTGATTTTACCCCAGCTCAACTGATAGTTGAAGTCAAAAAAATACTAAACATAGCCTAATAAAATATATGAGCGATAGCACAAAGAAAATTTTAATAATCGAAGAGAAGAAGGATGATCTGTCGACCGTTATATATCAAAAGGCGTTTTCTGACGCCGGCTTTGAGGTCGCTGTTGCCCATAATGGGGAAGAAGCTTTGGAAATGATTAAAAAACAAAAACTCGATCTGATACTTGCCAATCTATATACTAGTGAAAAAGACGGGCTTGAAATTACCAAGGAAATTCGAAAATCTGATAAGGATATAAAGATTGTTGTTATAGCTTGTGTTGATATGAAAGAATATATGGGCAAAGCCTTGGAAGCAGGTGCTAATGATTTTATTGATCGAACCCTATTCAGTCCATTCGAGCTGGTGGATAGAATTAAAAAAGTATTGAACAATGAAAAGCTGGATATTCCTGAAAGATTATTTGTCGGCAAGGACAAAGCAAAGGTTGGCGATGCAAGCGTTCTTTTGGTGATTAATAATCCGTTTAAATCAGATAGCAAATTGACGATAGATTTTTTTCGGGAAGGCATAGTGGCTATCGCTACTGACAATGAATATGACACTACTTGGTTTATGAGTGGCGACCAATATGATTTGGTTCTTTTTGATATTGCATTGGGCGGAGATGAGGGTATGAGAATTTTGAAATGGATCAAGTATGACGAAAGAACAAAGTGTGTCCCAGTCGTGATATTTACCGATAAGGCTGATGAAAAAATGATTAAACATGCCAAGGAAATTGGCGCGCTTGATTTTGGGCTTAATCCGAAATCCACAACGAAGGAATTGGCAGAACAAATTAAAGAGATATTAAGCAAGATTAAAAAATAATAATATGGAAAATTCAAAGAAAATTCTGATGATTGAGGATGGGGAAGTATTTATTGAGATGTTTGGCGATCGTTTGAAACAGGATGGCTACGAAATGGAATTCGCGCGAAATGGTGCTTGGGGTCTCAAAGAAGCAACAGCTAAGGAGTTTGATTTATTTATCATGGACATGCTGATGCCAGCGATGCACGGGGAAGAGATGATTGCCAAGCTGAAACTGGATGAGAAAAACAAAGATAAGCCGATTATAGTGTTGTCTGCTTCAGTTGATCACGCAACACAAAGACGAGTGGAGGCTATGGGCATCAGCGCTTTCTATGTCAAAACACATGTCACACCAAGCGAATTGGCGCAGAAAGTTTCCGAACTTCTGAAAATTAACAATGGAGCTAAAGAATAAATATGACTGAAGAAGAAATCAAGAAAGCCGAAGACAGTTTGAATACTTCCAATATCAACAATCTTTTGCAATACAAACAAAGCGGCGCGGTCGCCAAAGTTGAAATTCTGTCCAGCGACAACTCCTGTGAAAATTGCCAAGGCCAAAACGGAAAAATCTATACCGTTGAAGAAGCTATCAAAACTCGACCCCTGCCTTGCAAGGAATGCAACCACGAAATGGGTTATTGCCGGTGCGTGTATGTGCCGGTGGTGGAATAGCTGGACTTGAGACAAATTATTAAAACCTGACGGAAACTTGCTAGCTTCCGTTTTTTATTGCTAATACCTTGCATAATCAGTTATTTTGCCGTATTATCGTTATAGTAATGTATAAAAATATGAAGATCATAGGGATAAATATGGGCATCAGCAGTAATGGTATGGGGGCAAATGATGGAGGATGCGCCTTGATTGATAATGGATTTCCGATAATAGCTATTGCAGAAGAGCGGATAACAAGAAAAAAATATGATGGCGGGTTCGTTAATTCTCTTAAATATTGTCTGAAAAACGCACATTGCTTGGCCAAGGATATCGACCATTTCGTTTTTAGTAATTGCTGTGATGAGCCGTTGAATATTGATTTTGTTAAGGATATTTTACAAAAGAATAATTTATCTATACCAGAAAAGAAAATTATCATTAACAAGTCTCACCATCTTGCACATGCTGCTGGTGTTTTTTATCCCTCGCAATTTGATAAAGCTCTCATACTTGTCGTTGATAATGAAGGGAATATTTTGCAGAAAACGAGCGATAATTATTGGGAAAATAGTCTTGAGAGGACATCAATGTATATCGGAGAGGGGACAAATATTGAGCTCTTGGAGAGATATAATGATGCGCCGGGAGATTTGGGCATAGGAGGCGCATATAATTTTTTTACTCATTGGCTGGGATTTAATTCGTATAAGGATGCTGGAAAAACAATGGGATTAGCTTCGTACGGAGAAGATTTTTTCCAAGGGTTAAAACTTTTCTCAGGCGGGAAATGCTGCCTTGAAAATACAAATAAGGATAAATTGGGGTCAGTAAGGAGATTTTTTAGTGAGAAGGCTGGTGTTGATATAGGTGAGCGTGGAAAATCAACAAAAAACCCAGATAAAATTCAAAAAGATGTGGCGTTTTTCATACAAAAGGAAACGGAAAGGATCCTAATTGAAATAGTGAAAAAGGCTGTAAAAAAATATAAAATTAAAAATCTTTGCATATCTGGTGGGGTAGCGCTTAATTGTGTTGCAAATTATAAAATATTTGAAAAAACAGGAATTGAAAAGATTTTTATCCAGCCCGCATCAGGAGATGATGGACAGTGTCTGGGAAATGCATATCTAGGGTATTTCAGTAAAAATAAGCTTGGCAAGAGAAAGTCAGTAAGCTCTTTCTATCTTGGTAAAAAATATTCAAAAGGAGATATTAAGCGAGCTATCAATTCTTATTCCGACAAAATAGAACATATTGAATCAAAAAATTTATATAAAACAGTTGCAAAACTGATTGCAAGCGATAAGATCATTGGTTGGTTTCAGGGTGGGAGTGAATTTGGCCCGAGGGCGCTTGGAAATAGAAGTATTTTTGCCAATCCGAGAAATCCTAGGACTAAAAGTTATATAAATGGAAAAGTAAAATTTAGAGAATCCTTTAGGCCATATGCGCCAGTTGTCTTGGAAAAATATCTTAATCAATATTTCGAATTGAATTTCCCTAGTCCGTTCATGTTGTTTGCTCCTAGAGTTTATTCTAATAAGGCGAATTTTATTCCAGCAGTTACCCATGTAGATGGAACGGCAAGGGTGCAAACGGTAAATAAGATGCAGAATTCCAGGTTGTACAGCCTAGTCAGTGAATTCGAAAAAATCACCGGAATTCCAATTATTCTTAATACCTCTTTTAATGTAAATGGCGAGCCCATTGTTGAATCTCCGGAAGATGCCATAAAATGTTTTATGGGAACGAATATCGATGTGTTGGTGATTGGAAATTATATTATAAACAAGAAGTAATTTTGCAGATAAAGTTTTTTAAAAGATTTGTAAAAATAAAACAATATGAAGCAGTCTAAGAGGAGTGCGATTAGTCAAAAATTGATAAGGTTTACCGAAAGGGCATTTTTTGAGTATGTTTTGCCAAGAATAGAAGAAAAATATCCGGCCACTATTGGAAAATTTTTTGTTATTTTAACTTCATCTGTCGCTTATGGTATTGCGGATAAGTATTCCGATTTAGATATTTTTGTTATTTTTCCAGAGCATAAGGATTATTTAAAATATCATAAAAAAATGCAGAGCCTGGCTGACTCAATAGAATATCCGGCCAATTATTATGATATTTGTGATAAGGGGATTAGATTTGAATTTGAAAGTTTTTTTAAGTCAGACATACTCAATATTGTAAAAAATCAGTCAGATAAGAATTGGCTGAACCAAACAGAGTGGTTGCTATGCTGGTTCATCAACTCAGTGGCTATTTATGATCCTATAGAAGTCTTCGCAAACATTAAAAAGAAATTACTATTTTTTCCTAAAAAAATAGTTGAAATTAAGGCAAATAATGGTTTAATTTCTGTATTGAAATATAGGCAAATTCTGTCATTAACTAAAGATAAATATGTTTTCGATGTTTATTACTTTAAGTCATTGAAGAAAATCATGGATTTAATATTTTGGAGCGGTGGATTATATGTCCCTCATCCAAAATGGTCTTTCTATTTGTCAAAACAGGTGAGTAGTCTTGGTAGGCGATTCCATCAACGCGCATCATTGATGGTGAATGACAGTGAAAAAAACAAAATTTTGTTTATTGAAAAATGGATAAATATCATAGTCAATAAATACGGTGATGAGCTTTGTGTAGACGAAAGATTGATGGAATATATCATCAATGAATACAAGCATGAAATAGAAAAAAAATATCTTGTTAATAACAATTTTTATTTTGAAAACTATTTAGATCCGATAAAAAAAATAGATCTGATATTTGCATATCTTGGTAAAAAAATACTTGATAAACAATATTATTTGATTGAAGAAACAGGATTGAATTATAAAGGGAAGATAAATTATGATAAATTATTGCGTAGGCAAGATAAGTATTTACTGAACCATAGCGGCAATTATTTTCCAATCAATAATAGCGGCATATATAAAAAAGTAATTTTGTATTTAGTATTTATAATATGGAGAAAAATAAGAGTTGCTACGAAAGCACCCCTTCGAAAGAACTTTTTGAACCAACGGTGGTATAATTTACAGGTTTTCGAACATTTCATTGAGCTTTTAGCTAGACTTGAAAAAAGAGCTTTTGTGCATGAAAATAAGCAGCTGGAGTTTTTGAGGTCAGACAGAAAATTTAAAAAGGTTGCAGATTTACTGCTAAAAAGTCTTGAATTATCTCAGGAAGAGAAAATTAAAATTTATTGGGAGTGCTATGATGATCTGACGAAATATATTTTGGAAAATAATATACTAACTGAATTTCAGGTTAGAAATCCGTTAATTATTCAGTTTGATATTGAATATTGGAAATACGAGAATGTGCGACTTTAATTTTGGGCAAACCATCAATTATTGAAAAAGGCCATTACGAGAGATCTCGTAATGGCCTTTCAGCTACTTCTTTGTTATTACCTCCTTGCCATTTATGAATGGCCTTAGCGCTTTAGGAATGATTACATTTCCATCAGCGGTTTGGTTGTTTTCGAGGATGGCCAACAGAACGCGGTCGGTTATCATGGTTGCGGAAATTGTGTGCGGGAAGAAGTTCTTCTCGCTCCTGACTCTAATTTTCAATCTCCTTGTTTGAAAATCAAGGAGATTGGTATTGGAGTGCGTTTCCCGGTATCCATCATAACCAGCGAACCAGGCCTCTATGTCGTACTTCTTGTATCCTGGGGCGCCCATATCTCCCACGCAAACATTTACCACGCGATAAGGAACTTCCAGGAGCTGCATGATGCCCTCCTCATTCGCTAGGCAAATTTCGTGAAATTTGGGGGAGTCATCTGGGTGGCAGAGTATGATCTGCTCAGTTTTGTGAAACTGATGCACTCTGAACGCGCCTTTGGTCGCTTTACCATATGAACCAGCTTCGGTTCTAAAACACGGCGTAAGCGCACAATACTTCAGGGGCAGGATCGTTTTGTCAAGAATCTCATCCATGTGGAAAGAAACGAGTGTCTGTTCAGACGTGCCGATCAGGCTCGTATCTGTGTCAGAGATTCCGTAAAATTGATCCTTTGAGAACGGCAGGTAGCCCGTACCAAACAGGGTTTCCTTTTTCGCCACGATGGGGGTTAACATCAGAGTAAAACCTTGATTCAGCAACATTTGCTGGGCAAGCTGAAAGATTGCCATAGCCAGGATAGCTCCGTCGCCGACCCAGTAATAAAAACCTGCGCCTGCTACTTTGCTCCCTCTGGCCAAATCAAGTATGCCGAGATTAACTCCGATAGTCTCGTGAGTTTGAGGTTTAAAGTCGAAATTTGGAACCCGTCCCCATTTTTTGATTTCGACGTTATCAGCGTCGCTTTCTCCATCCGGGACGTCGTCCGCAAGAATGTTGGGCAATTGCCTCCACATCTCGATTCGTTCCGCTTCGAGTTTCCCTGTGGTCTCTTTCAGAATCCTGAGTTCTCCTTTCAGGGAGTTGTCAGCATTCTTGCCCAAAACTTTCCTTTGATGCTGTAATTCCTCCAGTCTTACCTTGTTCTTCTGAAGTTCGGTGTCTATTTCGAGTAGCTTATAGACATCAATCTCCATCTTGCGTCGCCTACAGATCTCGGCAATTAATGCCGGATCTCTTCTTAACAGTCCAAAGTCTATCATGGTACACCTCCTTGGGGTTTTAGTTGTAAAGGTTCAGGCTTTCACTAACTTTACATTATACTCCCAAAGGCCAACTTTGTCAAGGCATCGTCACACCTCGGCGGCAATCTGTCAAAAAGCCATCAAAAGGCTTGATTTTATTATGTATTTGTGATAACTTTATAAAATAATACAATTGGTCAACATATTATGGCAAAATACACAACAAAAAAGGGAAAGCTTAATAATCTGATTGATATTATGCAGAAAAAGGGAGGAAATGAGAGGAAGAGAGAGTGTGAGGTAGCTACTTTTCTGAAAAATGTTCCAAGAGTCCCTCATGATGAGATGATTCAAGATAAGATGGACTTTCCAACAAAAATTGTTTTTGATGTAAATTCAGCATGCAATCTGCAATGTAAAATGTGCTATGTGAAAGGGAGAAATAATACCCAAGTTCCATATAGTGATTTTACTCGTATTTTAAGGGAGATAAAAAGCAATAACTCTCGGGCCATACTTAGTTATAGTTCGCTTGAGCCATTCCTGAGAAAAGATTTTTTGAAAATAATAAAAAAGACTCATGAATTGGGGATTCCATTTTCCATTTTTACAAATGGAACATTGATTGATAAAAAAATAGCAAAGCTATTAGTGGAATATAATCCAATTTCAATCACATTTTCTTTGCATGGGCTAAAAGACACACACGAGATGATTAATGGGGTTCAAGGAAGTTATGATAAGGTTATTGATGCGATAAAGAATATAAATTATTACAAAAAAATACTTAAGAAAAAATTGCCATTTATTAGGGTTAATTGTGTTATCTCATCTCTTAATTATCGAGAATTGCCAGAATTTGTGAATATTGGCAAAAAGCTAAAATTAAATATGCGCTTCTCTCATTTAATTTGGGAAGATAAGAAGACACATGATGAAATTTTAAATTTCATAAAGAAAAATCTAAAAACTGACAGTAAGGATATAAGAATTGATTTTAGCAGCCAACTCAGCAAGGAAGTTGATGTTAAGGATTTAATAAAAGTTATCAAAACAATAAAGAAGGACAAAGATATACAGTTTCTGCCAAGCCTCAGTGATAATGATTTGATTAAGTGGTACACATCGCCAATATTTTTTAAGGAAAAAAAGTGTTTTTATCCATTTGAATCCATAAATATACGGTCCGATGGAGAGGTTCATCCTTGTGCGTTTATCGATTTTTCTTATGGGAATATCTTTGATAAGAATATAAAAGAAATTTGGAAATCAGACAGGGCTTTATTTTTCAAAAATTTATTGAAAAAGAACGGTGTTTTGCCACCTTGCAATAAGTGTTGTAAGTTGTAGGTGCATTTTATGGAAAAATAATTTTTTAATTCTAAATATGCAATATAAAGTTTCAAGATTCGTAAAGAGCTACGAATTAGGGGGTTATAAATGTCTGTATCACACTCTTTTGCAAGAGGTTTTATTCGTGAAAGATAATATTTACGAGAAGGATTTTATTGATAAATTGACCAAACAAAATCCCAAATTACTTAGATTAATGAAGAAACTTAAGTTTGTAATTTCCGATGATGAAGACAATGAGGTACTAAAAAATGTAGTACTGGAAAAAAAGAAATATGATAACAACTATTCTTTACTGAGAATTTTAATGACTGACCTTTGCAATCTTAATTGCAAATATTGTAAGGTGGAAAACAACATAATAGATAGACACAGCACCACAGTAAGCACAAATGATGTAACTGAAACTCTTAAATTATTTCAAAAAGTTTCACCTAAAAGGAAAAAATTAGTTTCTATTACGGGTGGTGAGCCATTATTATTTCCGGATAAGGTTAAGGAAATAATAGAACTGTGCAAGGCTCATCTGGATAATTATTGGATTATATTATTCACCAACGCCATATTGGTCAATGCTGACATGGCAAAATATTTAAAAAAGGAAAATGTATCGATTGTCATATCGTTGGATGGTAGCGAAAAAGTTCATAATAAGTTACGCGCTTTCCATAATGGAGAGGGTAGCTACAGTAAGGTGATGGCGGGATATGAATTATTGAGAAAGAATAAATGCCGGATTGGGTTTTCTTGCACTGCAGGAAAACACAATATAGATAATTTAGTTGAAGAAATGATTTTTATAATGAAGCATTTTAAGCCAGATAGTCTTGGTATAAATCCGCTTAAGTATCCTTCGCATAAGACAACTATTTTTTCTCATTTAACCTCGCCAGTTAAATATGCGCAACAGTTGTTTGAATTATACAGAGAAGCTACAAAAAATGGTGTTTTCGTAGAACAGATATATAGGAAGATCGCGCCTTTTGTAGAAAAAAGATTTAAGTATTATGATTGTGGGGCATGTGGAAAAAATATCAATCTAGATGCTAGGGGAAATCTCGGTCCTTGCAAATCATTTCTTATTTTGAAGACTCTTTATCAGAATAATAAGGAAGCTCTGAATCCCGAAGTTTTCGGGAAGCCGTTGACTCGATCTACACTGAACAATGAAAAATGTTTAGAGTGCGAAGCATTGGGAATATGCGGTGGCGGATGTGCATACGAGTCATTTGTTGAAGTTGGAAAATATGATGAAATATCTGAGAAGGGTTGTCTTATTTCTAAAACACTCTTGTCTCAATTGTTGAAATATTTATATGAATTAAACAAAAAAGAAATAAAGGATGGGATAAAAAGTAACAGTTTTTATTATATTAGTAACTCAGACAGAGCGAAGATTTATGGAAAAATAAAAACAAAACAAGGGACATTGGCATATTCTGTCGGGCATGTAGTTTAAATAGATCATTTAAGAAGTTAAAATAAGAAGATATGTTAGATATAAAATTTATTCGTGAAAACATAGAGTTAGTCAAAAGCAATTGTAAAAATAGGCTAGCCAATGTTGATATTGACAGTTTCATAGAATTGGATAAAAAAATTCGAAGAATGGAGACAGAAATGAACGAGCTACGCACGAAAAGGAATGCTACATCAAAAACAAAACCATCAGATGAGCAAATTGAAGAAATGAAGACGGTGGGTAGTAAAATTAAAATAATCGAGGATGAATTAGCTTTGTCTAGTCAAAAACTCAAAGAAATATGGCTGGCTATTCCAAACATGACGCATCCGGATGTAATTGTCAGTATGGACGAAAATGACAATCCAGTAACTGATACTTTTCTAGAACCGACAAATTTTAATTTTGATTCGCGGGATCACATACAACTCGCGGAAATTAATGATTTAATTGATTTTGATCGTGCGACAAAAGTTAGTGGTGCAAAATTCTATTATCTAAAAAATGAGCTAGCATTGATGGAGTTTGCGTTAATTCAGTATGCGCTAGAGACTGTGATACGACACAATTTTATTCCATTTTCTACGCCAGATTTGGCAAAAAGAGAGGTTCTTGAGGGATTAGGATTCAGTCCGAGGGGTGAATCCACCCAAATATATAATGTTGAAGGCACTGATTTGAGCTTGGTTGGGACAGCTGAAATAACAATGGGTGGTTATCATATGGATGAAGTTTTGAGTGAAAGCGAGCTGCCGAAAAAATATGTCGCCGTTTCACATTGCTTTAGAACGGAGGCCGGCTCATACTCGAAATTTTCCAAGGGTATTTTTAGAGTACATCAATTTACTAAGATTGAGATGTTTCAATATGTGATGCCTGATAAAAGTGAAGAGGCTCATAAAGAACTATTGGCAATAGAGAAAGAAATTTTCGAAGGATTAAAAATACCTTTTAGGGTTGTGGATCACTGCACGGCTGACTTAGGATCTCCGTCTATACGTACATATGACCTAGAAGCTTGGATGCCTGGCAAGCCAAATAAAGAGGGTGGCATGGGTGATTGGGCAGAGATTACCTCCACCTCAAACTGTACAGATTATCAGGCGCGTGGTTTGAATATTAAATACAAGGCGCTTGATGGAAAAAAGGATTATCTTCATATGTTAAATGGAACGGCAATTGCAGTTAGTCGGGCAATTATTGCTATTATAGAAAATTATCAACAAGAGGATGGAAGCATATTGATTCCTGACGCGTTAAAAAAGTTCATGCCTAATAATATTGAGATAATTAAAAGAATGCGCTAAGTTAAAAAAGGGGATGAAAAAAATAGGTCTCCATTTTTCATAACATATGTTATATTCGGCTTTACTGGGTAATCCAGTTGATCATAGTGTTTCGCCTGTGCTTTTTAGAATTTTTGCTGAAAAAGCAAATATTGAGTATGCGCATTTGAAAATAAACATACCTTCCAAGGATAGACTTCATGATTCTCTAGTGAATTTAAAAAAGCTGGGTTTTTGCGGTATTAATATTACATTACCCTATAAGCTGGATATTAAAAATGAACTGGATGAAATAAGCGTGGAAGCAAGGAAAATAGGGGCGGTAAATACTGTAGTTTTCAAAAAAAACAAAATGATCGGTTATAATACTGATGCTAGGGGTGCGCTATTAACAATAGAAAAAAAATTAAGGCCAATATTGAAAAGCGATAAGATTTTGGTTATTGGCGCTGGGGGCGCGGCCAGAGCTGTTATTTTTGAATTGTTTAAGAAGTGTAAAAATGTGACAATTTTGAATAGAGATATTAAAGAGGCCAATAAAATATCTAGTGACTTTTCTTTTGAAGCAAATAAAATAAATGTTGAAATTTTAAGTGATGAGAATTTGAAAAAAAATTTGAAAGAATGTAATTTTATTATAAATACAACTCCAGTGGGCATGTATCCCCAAAATGATGATAGAATTATAAGTAAAAAAGTGTTTAGTCAGTTTAAGGATTTAAAGGGCAAGTATTTTTTCGATGTGATATTTAATCCATACAAAACAACATTTCTCGTAGATGCAGAAAAGAGGGGTGCTAAGATTAGTTCAGGCACTTACATGATGATTTATCAGGCAATATACGCCTTTAAGCTCTGGACTGGAATTGATTTAAAAAGATTAAATATTGAAGAGATAAATAATGAGTTAATTGTTGCTTTGCAACGACACTAGACTATGAGCAAAATATCAATAATAAATGATGAGATAAGTGATGATATTAAAGAGGTAGTCCGTTTTCTGAAAGAGCATGATCTTAATTATGTTGAATTGAGGTCTATCAATAAAGAGAATATAATAAACATTCCGCTGCCGAAGATAAAGGAATATGCGAAATATTTGCAGAAAAATAGGATTAATGTGTCATGCATATCCTCTCCACTGCTGAAATGGCATCCAAAAAATGTAAAAAGTGTAGTTGATAAAAATTCAAAAGTCGATCAGTTTAATTTTAAAGAAAAATACAATAATACCAATGAAACAATTTTTCAAATCGCAGATATCTTCAAGGTTGAATATATTAGAATTTTTTCTTACCTAAAGTACGAAGATTTTAAATTAAGTCATCTTAATTTTGAGCTAGAAGAATTGATTGATTTAGCTGAGAAGTATGATAAATTATTGCTGATTGAAAATGAACCGGTTTGCAATATTGATACCATCGATGAATTAGCGGCGTTTGTTGCTATTTGTAAAAGCGATCGAGTGCAAATTCTTTTTGATCCAGGTAATTTATATAAACAAGGAAGCGATATAAATTATGATAAATTATCAGAGATAAAGAATAAGATTAGATATATTCACGCAAAGGATTATTCTTTGATGCAAAAAAAGTATGTGATTTTTGGTCATGGCGATATTAATTATAAAAAACTTGTTTCATTCTTTTCTAATTCTATTAATAGCGACGATGATTTATTTTATTCGATTGAAACGCATGCTGGTGGCGATGATAAATATAGTAATTCCTCAATTTCAGTGAATAATCTTAAGGAGATGCTAGGAGCCCAAAGGGTTAAATATGGCATTGTTGGCTGTGGAAGAATATTTAAAAAACACGCACTATCGATCAAGGATGATAAGAATTCTGAATTAGTTGGGGTATTTGATATTGATATGCAAAAGGCAAGAGAAAAGGCCAGTGAGTGGGGTTGCAGTTGCTATGGTAGTTTGGATGAATTAATTAATAGTGTTGATGTCGTAAATATTTGCACTCCGCATAATACACATACTCAAATAATAGAAGAGGTTTTAAAAAATGGGAAAAAGTGCTTGTGTGAAAAGCCAGGATGTATCAATGTCGCTGACATGAGCAAGATAAAAAAATATAAAAGATACAAGAGTGATGCATTTGTTGTTTATCAAAATCGCTTTAATAAGCCAGTATTGGAATTTAAGAATTTTATTGAAAAAAATAAGCTTGGAGAGTTGCTGTATGTTTTTGGCAGTGTGAGGTGGTTCAGGGATCGTGAATATTATGCTAATTCGTGGCAGGGAAAGAAACATATAGAGGGCGGAATGTTATTCAATCAGGGCACTCACCTAATTGATATAATGATGCAGCATTTTGAATCAAATAAAAAAACTGAGATTTTAAGTTCTTTTCGAGAAAAAATATATCATAAAAACATTGACACAGAGGATATCTTTTTGGCTCAGTTTAGGTCTGGAAAATCAATTTTTAATCTTGAGGTAATGGTTTCGGCTGCGCCTTGCAATCTTGAAAGTAGTCTGTTATTTATTTTTGAAAAAGGAAGGGCTATAATTGGCGGCAATTCATTGAATGGCTTTTTGAACATTCATTTATTTGGCAATGATAATAAGGAATTTATCTACGATACTGAAATTAGCGACAGTGTCTATGGATATGGGCACAAGACATTAATAAAAAAATTATCAGAATATGTATTGGGCGGAAAGAGGGATGATAATCTTGTTGATTTTGAGGAAGCGTGTATGCGTGTCAAATTCATGAATGAATTATATGATGCGTCTGATAAGTAGTGTTGCATGAAAAAAACAATTGTAAAATTATTAATACCGGGCATACCATATAAAACTAAACATGGGGGTTTTGGGTATTGTTCAGTCTCTTTGATTAGTGATGGTGATGACATGATTCTTTTTGACACTGGTCACTATGCGGTCAGGAATGAGGTATCGAAAATATTAGAAAAATATAGAATAAACAAGGTGTTCATATCGCACTTGCATTACGATCATTGTTTGAATGTCGATCTATTTATTGATAGAGGTATTGATGTGTATGTAAATAAAAAAGAAGTCAAATATCTTGATAAGATTAGTAGGGGTGATAATTATACTTTTAAATTTTTCAATAAAATAGTTGATAAGAAAAAGTTGATTTTATTTGACAAGGAATTTAATATTTCAAAAAATGTTCGCGTTTTGAAAACTTATGGACACTCTGCCGGACATTGTTCGCTTACATTTCAAAATGGAACAAAGAAGTATTTAGTAGCAGGGGATGCTATTAAGACATACAAGGATTATAGAAATATTGAATTGGCAGACACTAAGCCATATAATTACAATCAGCTGGTTAAGACTAAGAGGTTTATAGTCGATAATTTTGATGTGATAATACCAGGACATTCTGGAATTATTGAAAAGGGCAAGAAACCATTAAATAGGTTTAATTTTTTTGAATTTTGAGACGCATGAAATCACAAATATACAATCAAGCCAAATATTATGAAATCGCTTTCAGTTTTATAGACCCTAAAAAGCAGGGTAATTTGTTTGAGCAGTTTATAAAAAAGTATAGCAAGATAAAAGTCGAGGCTGTTTTGGATTTGGCTTGTGGAACTGCGTTGCAACTCAGGGAAATGGCAAAAAGAGGCTACGAAGCAATTGGATTGGATGCCAGCTCTGGGATGCTTGATTTTTTGAAAAAAGAATCATTGCGTGAGGGTGTGAAAATAGACACAGTGACGGCTGATATGAATAATTTCAAGTTGAAACAAAGGGTTGATTTTGCCTATATAATGATGGGATCTATTGTTTATACCAAAAATAATGATTCGCTTTTGTCTCACTTGAACTCAGTTGCTGATTGTCTAAATTCCGGCGGGCTGTATCTTATTGAAAACCTGAATATTAATTGGGCAAATCCGAAATTTTGGAAACCTCAAACATGGACAATGAAACAGGGGAAGATAAAAGTCAAAACTACCTTTAAGCTAACACCAAAAGATCTTTTATCTCAGCTTGTAACTCAGACGATTAAGTTGGAGATTGATGATAATGGAAAAAAGATGGAGTTCATGGATAAAGATGAGGTGAAGATTATTTCTCCAGAAGAATTTAAATTGCTTGTGGAAAAAAATGGCAAATTTGAGTTTGTTGGTTTTTTTGAAAGAGAAAAAGCTAAATTACTCAAAGAAATATCCCCAAATAACATTGCGTTATTGAGGAGAAAGTAAAAATATGAATAAGGCATTAAATTTATCAGAAGCAAGGAAGGTCGCATTGGATGTATTTGAAAAAATAGATTCTGTCGAGTTGAGAGAATTTTTACTGATTCATTCAGAAAAGGTTGGCAAAGTTGCCAAAATAATTGCACGGAAAATGGAAATAAATAATGAAATGCTTGAAATTGCCGGATGGGTTCATGACATAGGATATTTGAAGAACTTTGAAAATCATGCTGATTTTACGATTCCAATCCTAAAAGAAATGGGCTTTGAATTGAATGAAGTACTGGAAGATTGTATCTTGAATCATGGTAATGGAAAAAACCCCAAAACAATCGAAGGAAAGATTTTTCAGGTAGCGGATAAACTTAGTATCTTTGATGCGGATATAATTGAAAACATGCTCAAGAATGAGGGTCTTCCATTGAAAGACGATGATATTAATTTCTTGAAAATGATGTCAGAGAATGCGCTAAAATTGGTTAAAAATTTTTCAAAATGAACGCTCATAAATTATACAACAAACTAGACACTGACTTTGAAATAGATAACCTCAAGGATGATTGGGATGGCATTGACCTTGGTGAATTTATTCTCCCAGAATTTATGGGAAAGTGGATGGGTTTGGCTTTGGATAATTCTCAAGAAATCGAAAAAGTGTATACTGCTGTTTTTCCATCTGATAAAGTTATCAATGAAATTTTGGATTCTGGCGAAAAGAATGTTCTGTTGTTTACGCATCATCCAATGATTTGGGATGCAAGTCTTTCTGGGTCTCCATTCAAAAATATTAGCCCAGAGCTTCTTGTTAAACTGAAAGACAAAAACATTTCTTTGTATAATTTGCATGTGCCACTGGATAAAAACGGAGAATATTCAACAACAGTTAGTCTAGCGCGAGCATTGGGCATTCCGCAAGACGAAGAATTCTGTGAGTATTTTGGAGTGAACTGCGGAATAATCGGCAAGACAAATTTCAAGACAATAGACGAATTAGCTGGGCGTGATACCTCATTTAAAAATCTAATGATGAGCCCTTTCGATTTTTCAAATAAAAAACCTAGGATTCTAACAATTAATCTATCAAATATTAAAAAATTAGATACGCGATAGTTTTTTATCAATCTCT
>Ga0209211_10003637_pt1 | contig 24855 bp, 22 predicted proteins | sample RifGroA2_FD_183992 | JGI IMG/M metagenome (GOLD analysis project Ga0209211, IMG submission 183992) | Groundwater microbial communities from Rifle, Colorado, USA - Groundwater A2 (SPAdes) (version 2) | ecosystem: Environmental > Aquatic > Deep subsurface > Groundwater | place: Rifle, Colorado...
CGGGCCCCGGCCCCTTCGACCCGGGCCCGGGCGCCGACAACGACAAGCCGGCCTACAGCGTGAACGACGTCACCGTCAATGAGGCTGCCGGTACCATGACCTTCACCGTCACCAAGAGCGGGCTGACCGCCCTGGCCTCGTCGGTGGACTACAGCATGAGCGACGGCAGCGCCGTTGCCGGCGCCGGCAACGATTACACCGCCGCCAGCGGCACGCTCACCTTTGCCGCCGGCGACACCAGCAAGACCATCACCGTCAGTATCCTCAACGACACCCCGGCGCGCTTCGAGGGCGCGGAGAGCTTCAACGTCGCGCTCGCCAGCGCGACCAACGCCACCATCGGCGATGCCACGGGCGTGGGCACCATCCTCGACGACGGCACCGGCGGTGGTGGCACCGACGACGATCGACCGGTCTTGAACACCCCTTCGCCAACCCCAACTCCGATTGTCATCGCACCCCAATCCGAGTCAATTTCCAGCCCAATTGTCAGCCCGATAAGTGTTGTTCCCGCGTTCAGCAGGATCAGTTTTGACCCATCCCAACACGTGCTCGCTGCCGTGGCCGAGTCTCAACAGCAACAAGTGCAATTGGCCGCAGTAGCATCGGGATCGATTCCCGATGCAGGCGACCTCGAAACCCGGTCTCCGGCCACGCAGATGGCCATGGATCCATCGCTCTACGTATTGCCTGCTGTCGCCGGCGCGCGCCAGGATGGTCAAGCGGTCTCTGCGGAAATACGCGCGCGTACCGGAAGTTCATTTTCGTCGCCGCTGCTTCAGGCGGCATTCGCCGGACAACCGGTTATTGCCACGGCATTCGCCAATTCATTTTTTGGAGAGTCGATCGACACGCCGTTGTCCACTCCGACTCCGGCAACACAGGGCGTCATGCCTGTGCCCATACCCGATTTTTCGCGCCCTGATCCGGCCGGACCCGATGACGGTACCGATGACCTGGAACTGCGCCTGAAATCGGGGAGAGGATCGACTAGCGACGCCACGCCAGCGCCGATAACGCGGTCCCCGCTGAGTTACCGCAGCTTCAATGAGCAGATTCGATCAACCGCACAGCGCATGGATACCCGACTGCAGGCGGCAAACCTGGAGCGCGCATTGGCGGCGCGGCAAGTGTCCGTCGGGCGTGCGGCGTAGCCCCGATATTGAACACTACTTGAAGCCAATTTTCTTAAGAACTTACAACTCACCATGCGTCATATCCTCAGACTCTCCGCCCTGGGTGCTGCTCTCCCGGGAATACTCTTCATCACCGGTTGCGCCGTTACGCCGGTACCCATCACGGAGCTCGAAGTACGTACGCGAGTCCAGGCGGATCAGTTCAAGATTTACAGTGGGCAGGATCCGCTGTTCAAACCGATTTCCTTTAACGAAGCCCTTGCCCGCTCGTTCAAGTACAACCTTGACTACCGCCTGAAACTGATGGAATCGGCGCTTAGCCAAGGCCTGGCAGACGTCGCGACTTACGACATGCTGCCCAACCTCCTGACCTCGGCGGGCTATACGTCGCGCAACAATCTTTCGGGCTCCAGATCTTTCGACATCGTCGATGGAAAAGCGGTAGATCGCACTCCTCCTTCGTATAGCGGCGGTCAGGATCAGCAGCGCCGTACTGCCAGCGCCGAGTTTTCATGGAACATCCTTGATTTTGGCGTCGGCTATTACCGCGCCAAACAAAAGGCGAACGAAGTGATGATCGCTGAAGAAAGGCGGCGGCGCGTGGTACAGAACATCCTTAGCGACGTGCGCTCGGCCTACTGGCGGGCCGTCGGTGCCCAGCGCCTGGCCCGTGAGGCCGACCGACTGATGGAGCGTGTGCGCCTGGCGCTTGAGAAATCGCGCGAGGCGGAAGCCCAGGGGCTACTGAGCCCGAAGGAATCCCTGACCTATCAGCGGCTGTTGCTCGACGCCGTCAGTCTGCTGTCCAGTCGTCGCATTGAACTTGATTTTGCCAAGCGCGAACTCGCCGCTTTGATGAACGTCACGCCAGGGACCGATTTCACGGTTACCGAAGAAGTCGAGGCCGAATTGATGCCGGTCCCGATCAACATTGCCGAACTTGAGGAACTGGCACTGGTCAATCGCCCCGAATTGCGCCAGGAGGATTACCAGGTACGCATCACGGCCGCCGAGGCGCGCAAACAGATGCTCTACCTGCTGCCCAACCTGAGTCTCAATGTTGGCGCACAATACGATTCGAACCAGTATCTCTACAAGAATAACTGGGTGGACGCCAGCGCGCGCATCAGCTTCAACCTGTTTCGCGCCCTCGGCATCGCCGACACCGAGCGCGCCCAGGAAGCACAGTTGCAAACCGATACGACGCGGCGCATGGCGCTCTCCATGGCAATCCTGACGCAGGTTCGCGTTGCCATCGAACGCTACCGTCTCGCCTTGAACGAACTCGAACTCGCAAAAGAATCGAACCAGGTCGACCAGCGCATGGCGGCCTACACTCGCGCGGCACTGACGGCCAACGCAGAGTCCGAACTTGAAGTGATTCGTGCCGAAACCCGTTCGCTCAATTCGGAGTTCCAACGCTATGCCGCCTATGCCAGCGCGCAGGCGGCCTTTGGTCGGATATACAACTCGGTCGGCCTGGAAGTCATGCCCACCGGACTGGATGCCGCGTCACTTGCCGAAATCGGCGACAAGGTGGCGGAAAACATCGCCCAGATCGAAAACGAAACTTTTGTGCGGATTGTCTCGGTGGCCGAGCGCATTCCTCCGCTGATGGTGAAGTTCGAGGGCTCGGAAACGGTGGCACTGCCGGTTCCCGCCGCGGTGGCGGGGATGAAGATGTCCACCGGTATGGCCTCGATGACGCCCAGGTCTGCCGCGCCCATCAAGATTGATCCGGCTGCGGAATCCCTCATGCTTGCGGCAGTGGAAAAAGCACTCAAACGCAACCGGCTTGATGTCAGCGCCGGCCCGGGGCGCCATACGCTATCGATGAAACTGCTTGCCGACGCCCCGAATAATGGCGTTCGCCGCGCGCAATGGCTGATTACCCTGTTTTCTCCCCAAGGCAAGGAACTCGGTCAAACCCGTTACACCAGCACATTGTCCGCTGATCCCACCGTGCGCTCAATCATGGCTTTTGCAGAAGCATCGATTATTGCCAATCTACGCAATTTTTCGACATGGATGAATCCGCAAACATCAAACTGAAATGAATATACGTCTTCTTCCTGTCCTCCTGACACTGCTCTCACCGCTAACTCTTGCGCAGGGAGCGGGATCCACCCAACCGTCAGCTCCGGGCGCTAAAGCCGCTGCCAGTCCAACTCCGACCGAAGCCGCCGATAGCATCCGCTTTCTGCTCGCACCGGCCATGGAAACCACACTGGTGAGTCCGTTCGTCGGCCGGGTTAGCAGCGTAGGGGTGTCGCTCGGCCAGGCCTTTCCCCGTGGCAAAGTTCTGGTTGGCTTCGATTGCGACGAGCAATCGGCCCGCCTGCGCATGTCCGAGGCGGAACATTCTTCGGCGCGAGAAACCCATGAGGCAAAGCTGCGTTTGCAGGGTTTGCAGCAAGCCGGCGAACTCGAGGTTTCACTGGCAGCAGCGGCTGCAGAACGGGCCAGAGCGCAAGTTTCTTTGTATCGCGCGCAGCTTGGTCAATGCAGTGTCGTTGCTCCATTTTCCGGCCGCGCGGTTCGGATTGCGGTCAAGCCGTATCAGGGGGTCTCACAGGGGCAACCCTTGCTCGAAGTGGTCAGTGACGGCGCACTGAAGCTGCGCCTCAACGCCCCCGCCAAATGGGTGACCTGGCTCAAGGCCGGCACCCCTTTCGAGGTCAGGGTCGACGAAACCGGCAAGACGTACAAAGCCAAGGTCACGGCGCTCAATGGCCGTATCGATGCCGTCAGTCAGTCCATTGAATTCGAGGCGGCGATCAGCGAAAAAGCTCCCGACCTGCTGCCCGGCATGAGTGGCATGGCACGTTTCAGCCCGCCCCGGTAGGCGGGCACACCCGAGGACTTCACCGGGGTGGCACCATTGATTGAAAATCCGTCGGTCTGGCCGCTGTTGCTTGGGCTGCAACAGCGCTGCATGCGCGCTCTCGACGCCGCCGAACTCGGTTTCGTCATCACCAATGAGACGTGGCATCTACTTCCCTACCGCCAGGCGGCCGTGTTCCAGATGGATCGCCTCAACAATCCGGTCCTGAAAACAATCTCCGGACTGGCGACGCTCACCGATGAAACGCCGTTTACGCTCTGGATAGGCCGACTTTGCCGTATCGCCAGCGCCGACTTTCTGAGTGGCGATCCAATGCGCCTGGACGCCGCCATGGTGGAGCACGAGTTGGCCGAAGGCTGGGCCGAATGGTGGCCCGAGCATGCGCTTTTCGTGCCGCTTACCGCGCCGTCAGGGCGACGTGTGGGTGCCGTGCTGCTGGCACGGGAAGGCAGGTGGAATGATGATGACCTGCAATGGGTCGGCATCCTCGCCGAAACCTGGGGCTACTGCCTCCATGCCATGATTGGTGACCGTTCGACCCTGGCCGACTACTGGAAACGGGCAAAATATCATCCACGGCGCACCCCAATCCTGATCGCGCTTGCCCTTCTCACCGTGTTTCCAGTACGACTCTCGGCCGTCGCGCCCGCCGAAATCATTCCCTTGCAGGCCCAGGCCATTGCAGCCCCAATGGAAGGCGTGGTGAAGACTTTTTGGGTTCCACCCAATTCGGTCGTCAAGCAGGGGCAGCCTTTGTTTTCACTCGACGACACGACATTGCGAAATCGTCGCGATGTTGCGCAGAAAACACTTGCGGTGGCTCAGGCCGATGCCCTCGCCGCACAACAAAAGGCTTTCGATAACATTCAAAGCAAAGGTGATCTATCCAATTTGATCGGCCGTGTAAAGGAAAAGGAAGCTGAACTAGCCTATCTTGACGAGTCCCTTGCGCGTATCGACGTCAAGGCTCCGCTGGACGGCATCCTTGTCTATGGCGACCCGAACGATTGGCTTGGCAAGCCGGTCGTGACCGGGGAGCGGATAGCGCAGTTGGCTCAACCGAACGATCTTGGCGTACTGATGTGGCTGCCGGTGGCCGATGCGATTAGTCTCGAAGCCGGGGCCTCGATGCGGGTTTATCTTCAGGTATCACCGCTTTCATCGCTTGCCGCGGAACTGGAGCAGACCAGCTATCAGGCGACCGTGTCACCGGGCGGTGTCGCCTCCTATAGGATTCGAGGAAGGCTCGCCGCGGGTGAAGAGGCGCGAATCGGTCTGCGCGGCGTGGCCAAGGTTTATGGTGCCTGGCGACCGCTCATCTATTGGGTCATGCGCCGACCGCTCGGGGCATTGCGGCAATGGCTGGGAGTATGAGTTCCGACGCTACGCCATCCGCCGCCGCCCCCGCTGCCCGGGCTTTGCCGGAAACACTACCTCCGCTGCGCGACGATCTGCATCTGCATGAGGCGGCGCCTCACCCGGATGGGTCGCCTAGCTGGACCATACAGGATCCGGTGAACAACATCTTCTATCGCCTCGGCTGGCTCGAATTCGAACTGCTCTCGCGTTGGCACCTGGGGTCACCGACAGAAGTGCTTGCCGCCGCAGAAGCAGAAACACTCCTCAAGCCCACCGAAGACGAACTTCAGGCACTGCTTCTTTTTCTGCAACAAAACCACTTGCTGGCCTTGCATGGACCGCGCTTCACGGAACATCTGGTCGAGATCTATCGCCGCGCGAAACTATCCCGGGCGAAATGGCTGCTGCATCACTACCTGTTCTTTCGCATATCCCTGTGGCATCCCGATCTCTGGTTGAGGCGAGCACTGCCTTGGGTAGATTGGATATTCCACCGCAGTACCGCGTATGCGGTAATCGCCCTGGCGGTGTTGGCCCTGATACTCACCGGCCGACAGATAGACGTATTTGCGGCCTCGTTCGTCGATACCCTGTCGCCGGGGGGACTGATAGGCTATCTCATAGCGCTGGCGGTCACCAAGAGCCTGCATGAACTCGGTCATGCGTTCACCGCCACGCGACTGGGTGTGCGCGTGGCCCACATGGGCGTGGCTTTCCTCGTTCTCTGGCCGATGCTCTATACCGACACCGGCGAATCCTGGCGCTTGCGCCACCGCCACCAGCGCCTGGCCATTGCCTCGGCCGGCATCCTGACCGAACTGGCGCTGGCGGCGCTTGCGACACTGGCCTGGAACCTGGTCGAACCCGGTGATCTGCGTCAATCGTTGTTCTTCCTTGCCACCACAGCCTGGCTGCTCTCTCTAGGCCTGAATGCGAGCCCATTCATGCGCTTCGACGGCTATTTCATTCTCTCCGACCTGCTCGACCTGCCAAATCTGCACGAGCGCTCCTTCGCGCTGGCCCGAACATGGATGCGAAATCTCTTGCTGGGTTGGGATGACGCCGACCCCGAGCAGTTCAGTCCCGGTCGTCGCCGTTTCTTGATCGCCTTTGCACTTCTGACTTGGCTCTACCGGCTGGTGATTTTCACAAGCATTGCCGTAGCCGTGTATTTCATATTCTTCAAGTTGCTCGGCATATTTCTGTTGCTGGTAGAGCTTGCCTGGTTCGTGATCCGTCCGGTGGCCAATGAGTTGAAAATCTGGAACCAGCGCAAGAGCGAAATCCAGTCGCTGCACGCTCGCGTGTTTGCACTGGGTCTCGGTTCCCTGTTCCTGATTGCGCTCATCCCGTGGAATCTCTCGGTCACCGCCGAAGCTTGGGCCCACGGTGAATCGGCACACGTAATCTACAGTCCGCTACCGGCGCGGGTCGAATCGATTGCGGCGGTTGCCGGCGCAGTCGAGCAAAACGCGCTGCTGATCGCACTCGAGTATCCGGAATCCGAATTGCGTGCTCGCGTCGCGGTGGCGGCAAGCGATGCGCTGCAACTTCAACTTGCCGGATTGAGTGCAATCCCCGCGGGTGAAGAAAAGCGCATCAGTCTCGAGCAACTGCGATCGATGAAACAGGCTCAGGCAGGAGCCGAGCACGACGAACAAGCTCGCCTTAGACTGCGCGCGCCGGTGGCCGGGATACTGACGGATCTTGATCGGCAATTGAAAGGCGGGGTTTGGGTATCGCCGCAACAAGCGCTGGGCGTCGTCGTCGCGCCGGACAAATGGGCGGTGGAGGCGTTTGTCACCCAGCATGACCGGCCACGCATCGCAGCAGGCGACCGCGTCCGTTTCTACCCTGCGGACGATAGCCTGTTTCCGTTGCGCGGAAAGGTGGTCGAGGTCGATCACCAGCGGCTCGCCAGCCTGCCCCATCCGTTACTCTCAAGCCGCTATGGCGGGTCGCTGGCTGTGCTGCAGGATGAACGCGGCTTGACGCCGCGCGACTCGCTTTACCGCGTTCGCATCCACCTCGACGAAGTACCGGATCGACTCGCCGTCAGGCAAGGCGTCGCCGTGATCGATGCTACCCCTCTCAGTTGGCTTGCCCAAGCCGCAAAATCAGTTCTTGTAGTCCTCATTCGTGAGGCATCGTTTTAACCAATTGTTGATCCACGCTTACGGAGCTCACCATGAAACGTCGCACCCTTCTGACTTTTGTCCTGCTCGGGATGCTTTCCAGTGCGGCACTTGCCGATCCGCTTGGCGGACGTCTTCAGCGCATCAAGGATACCGGCGTCCTGGTGATTGCCCATGGCGAGACCGGCGTACCGTTCAGTTATGTGGGCAAGACCGGCCCAGTCGGCTTTGGTGTCGATATTTCAAGACGTGTCGCCGACGAAATTCGAAGACAGGTGGGCCTGAACGAGATCAGGATCCGCTGGAATCCAGTTACGCTTTCAACCCGTTTTCCAATGATCGTGACCAATACGGTCGATCTGGAATGCATTACCACCACCAATACCAAGGCAAGGCAGCAGTTGGTGGCGTTTTCAAATACTTTCCACATTTCGGAAGAAGGGATCGCCACCCGCCGCGATTCCGGCATCAAGGATTATTCCGACCTCGTTGGCAAGCGGGTTGCCGTCGTCCGCGACACCAGCACGGAACGCGCCCTGCTGGCTAGGGGAATCGCCCTGACATTGGTGCCGGAGCGCAGTCACCTCAATGCCGTGAAGGCCCTCAATGATCGTCGCGCCGACGCCTATGTGCAGTCGGCTTCGATCATTGCCGGCGGTTTGCTGGGCCTTAAGGATCCGGCCCCTTTCCATATCGTCGGTAGCGGCGGCTACAAGGAGGCTTTCGGCTGCATGCTGCCCAAGGACGATGCCGCCTTCAAGAAAGTTGTCGACCAGGCCTTGGTGTCGCTGATGACCAGCGGCGAGATGGAGCGCCTATATAACAAGTGGTTCATGAGTTCGATTCCTCCCTACGGGCGCAATCTCGGCTTTCCCCTCAGCGAAGAGAATCGCAAGCTCTATGCGGCACCTAACGATATTGCCTTTGAGTAGGCTTCGGTTTGCTGCCAGCGCCGCCTCGAAATTTACCGAAGGTGCGACGGTTATCCCGCGTGCTACGCAGCTATTGCCGACTGTCCGGTTTGACGTGGAATACGCACTCTTTGCGCAGCAGCCAGCCGTTAAGCGGTAACTTACGTCAGACACTTGCCCAGCAGCCGCAGAAAGTTTCCTCCGACGCAGGCAGCAATATCTTCCTTGGTCAAGCCGGCTTTTTTCATTTCGGCCATCAAATCCGGAAGCGATGCAATCGATCTCCAGCCCTCGACCAGGCGCGGCAGACGTCCAGATTTTGCAGCTTGCCTTCCAGTGCGTCGCCGCCCTCGATGGCCATCAGGCCCGCGGGCGCGGTGCGCGATGCAGCGAGCGTCTGAAGATCGGCGGACTTCAGCGCCAGGCGAACCTGCCCTTCCTCTTCCATGCGCCTGATCTTTCCCAGTTGCTCTTTCGTATCCGCGAAAGGCGCCCCGGATCGACCCCGCATGTAAGCCATGTCCCCGACCGCCGAAAACGCGCAGAGCGCCATGTTCAGCGTCTTCATGATTTCGATCGTCGGCGTCGATGAATCGAACGAGCGACTGCCTTGCAGCGGATAGGGATGGGCGTGCGGGTCGGCAATCAGCAGGTCAGTTGCATCGATTCCCGCATCGAGGGATGGCTCCCCTGGCTCCCGGCCGAGACTCTGCCTGCCGAAAACCGCCGACAGGCCGGTTGCAGCGCAATGGCTCAGAAACTTTCTTCTTTTCATGGTTTTCCCCGAAAGGCAGGAAACACCGTATAGCGCGGATCGTGGCCGCTGTCCATGCCGAAAGTCGGCGCTGGCGGTACGGCGACCACCGTGGCTGTGCCTACCCGCTCGCAAGCGGGCGCGGTAACTACTTGCCGGCGATCTTCTCCAGCTTTTCAGCCCGGATCAACTGACCGTTGAGCCCCGCGTCCTTGGCGCTGCCGCCGTAGGCAATCGTCATCAACTGTGAGTAGTAGAGCACCGGCATGTTGAACTTGGTGCCCTGCTTCTTGTTGATCTCCGACTGATAGACCTCGACGTTGGCCTGACACAGCGGGCAAGGGGTGACGATCATCTCGGCACCGGCATCGTAGGCCGATTCGACGATGTCGCGAATTTGCTTCTGACTCTTGTCCGGCTCGGAAAACGCCAGCGCGCCGCCGCAGCAGGTGACCTTCTGATCGTAGGCGGTGAGGGCTTCGCCGCCAAAGGTTTCGACCATCTTGTCGAGATACAGCGGATTTTCGAAAGACTCGCCGACGATGCCGAACGGACGGTTGGTCTGGCAGCCGACGTAGCCGGCGAACTTGATGCCTTCCAGCGACTTCTTCATCGGCTGCTTGAGGCCGTCGTAGCCGAAGTCCTCGATCAGCACTTCGACCATATGACGCACATTCGCGCCGCCGCTGTAGTGCAGTCCCGCGGCGGCCAGGGCCTCGTTGGTTTCCTTCATCAGTTGTGCCGAGCCGTCGAGACGTTCCTTCGATTCGCGCGCGCCCAGCCAGCAAGCGGCGCAGGTGGCAACTATGTCCTGCCCCGGCAGGTGCGTTTCGGCCTGCGCAAAGTTGCGCGCATTGATGGCGATGCGCGGCAACTCGCCGCCCTCGCAGTAGCCGATCGAGGCGCCGCAGCAATTCCAGTCGGGAATCTCGGTCAGTTTGACGTCGAGCGCCTTGCACATGGCGTTGGTCGACACCAGATAGTTCGACGCCGAAGCCTTGAGCTGCGAGGAGCAACCGGGGTAGAACGCGTATTCTTTCTTTGCCATTTTCCGTCTCTCCGTCAGGCCGTGAAGCCCTTCTTGCGGTCCTCGATTTCCTTCGCCTTGGCCACGATGGCGTGGAATCCCTTGAGATCCTTGACGCCGTGACCACCGAAAATTTCCATGGGGTTGAGGCGCTTGGCCAGCAGCATGCCGAGGCCGATGCTCTGCATTCCGAACGCGGTCTTGATGCCGGACACCAGCCCGTCCTTGAAGTAGAGGCCAAGCGTCAGCGTCAGCTCATTGACGCGCCCCTTCCTGATCAGGTTGTTCCAGAACTGGGTGGCGAACACCCGCGTCGGTTGCCCTTTCGGCGCCAGTCCGAGGCGATGGGCGTAGTTGGCCAGGCCGTGCATGATGTGGGTGATCGGCAGTTCTCGCGGGCAGCGCACGATGCAGTTGTAGCAGGAGGTGCACATGAACATCGAGTCCGAGCCGAGCACCTCTTCGCGCTTGCCGGCGCGGATCATCATGAAGATCTTTTGCGGCGAATGTTCCCAGTCCGGGCCGAACGGGCAGGAGCCGGCGCAGACGCCGCACTGCATGCACATCTTCACCATGTGGCCTTCTTCGACGCGCTCCTCGACTTCCTTGAGGAAGTTGTTCTGATAGCTCATTGTCGTTGCTCTCCGTCGGCCTAGTTGAAGCCCTTCATGGGCGACATGCCAAGTACATTGATCTGCGCCACGTAGTCGTTGATCAGCGTGACCACGCGCTGGTTGTCGGTGATGGCGACTTCCTGCGTGACGACGCGCTCCGGTTCGAGTCCCAACTGGGTCAGCGTGTCGCCGATCTTGCTCATGCGGTAATGGGCCAGTTCCGAACCCTTGACGAAGTGGCACTGGTAGTCGTCGCCTTTCTTGCAGCCCATCATCATCACGCCGTCGAAGCCGGAATTGAGCGCGTCGGTGATCCAGATGGTGTTGACCGACCCGAGGCAGCGCACCGGGATAATGCGGACAAAGGCGGAATACACGGTGCGCGACAGACCGGCCATGTCCAGCGCCGGATAGGCGTCGTTTTCGCAAGCCAGGATCAGGATGCGCGGCCGCTCCGAGAACTCGTCGGGCATGTCCACGGCCTTGATCTGGCTGCCGACGGTATCGACAGAATAGTTGTCGAATGAGATCACCCGCACGGGACAGGCGCCCATGCAGGTGCCGCAACGGCGGCAGCGCTGCTCGTTGAACACCGGAAAGCGCTTTTCGTCTTCGTCGATGGCGCCAAAGGGGCATTCCACGGTGCAGCGCTTGCACTGGGTACAGCCTTCGAGGCGCACCAGCGGGTAGGACAGGTCGCCCGAGCGTGGGTGGGCGGCACGGCCGAGGCTGGCGTTTTCGACGGCCTGAATGGCTTTCAGCGCGGCGCCGGTGGCATCTTCCGTGGCCTGCAGCATGTCCATCGGCCGTCGCACCGGGCCGGCGGCATAGATGCCGGTGCGGCGGGTTTCGTAGGGGAAGCAGATGAAGTGCGAATCGGCAAAGCCGTACTTGAACTGCGGCAAATCCGGCCCCTGACGGTAGGTCAGGTTGAGCACGGAGGCCTTGTTCATCACCACAATCTTCTGCTTGGCCTCGTCCGAGCCGCCATCGGCTTCCGCAGTCAGTTGGGTCCAGGCATCGAGTTCCACGCCGGCGCTGGGCACCTGGCCGGTGGCCAGCACTACCAGATCGGTAGTGACCGAGCTGTCTTCATCGAGGATCAGGTCCTTGAATCCGACCTTGCAGCTCATTTCGCCACTGAGACCGCCTGATACCGCAGTGACCTTGGCCTTGGTGAAGATCACGCCCTTTTCCTGGGCGCTGCGATAGAAGTCCTCGCCCATGCCCGGCACGCGCAGATCCGAATACATCACGACGGTATCGATGTCGGGATTCTGGTCCTTGAAGTACATCGCCTGCTTGATGCTGGTGGCGCAGCAATGGCCCGAGCAGTACTCCAGGTGCTGGCCGCTGCCGTTGCCGCCGTGGCCGCGCTGGCCGGCGCATTGCACGAAAACCACGGCCTTGACTTCCTTGCCGTCGGCGCGCTTGATGGCGCCGCCGTTGGCTGCGATCGCCAGCGCCTCCAGTCCGGCCTGGTCAAGCACATTGGGCTGGCCGCCGCCGAGTTCCGGCAGCTTGGCGATGTCATAGCCGGTGAAGCCGGTGGCCTGCACGATGGCGCCGACTGTCTCGTCGGTAACCGTGCCGCTTTCTTGCACAATCTTGACCGTGAAGCGTCCCGGCGCGCCGGCGGTTTCCGCCAGGCTGGAATTCAGATGCACCTTGATCAGCGGATGCGCGGTGACCTTCGCCACCAGTGCCGTCAGGCCGGTGTCCTGCGGCTCGGCATAGGGGGCCTTGAACGGCACGCGCTTCCACAATTTCGTCGCCCAGCCGCCGAGTTGGCCCTGCTTTTCGACAATGACCGTTTCGTAGCCGGCATCGGCGGCATCCAGCGCCGCGGTCAGTCCGGACATGCCGCCGCCGACCACCAGAATGCGCTTGCTATGTGCCTTGTCCGGGTTGCCGGCCGGCAGTTTCATCTTCTTGAGTTCGGCGCAGCCCATGCGCACATAGTCGTTGGCCATTTCCTGCCGGACTTCATCGTGCGCTTCACCTGCGGCGACAATCCACAGCACGCCTTCACGCAGGTTGCCGCGCGACATGGCGACGGTGGGGAAGTGGAAGGCTTCGGTCTTGGCGCGGCGCGAGCAGGCAGCGATGCAGACGTGGGTGACGGCTTCGTTGGCGATGTCGTCGTTGATCATCTGCACGCCATCGGCATTGCAGAGGAAGGGGTGGCTCTTGACCACCTGCATCTTGCCTTCCTTCTGCGCGATCTTTTCCAGCGTCTTGATGTCGAGTGTGTCGCCGAGGCCGCAGCCGGAGCAGATGTATGCAGCGAATTTGTTGTCAGCCATGATCAGACCTTCTCCGTACGGGCTGTTTTGTGGATCACCTTGATCGCACGCAGCGCGGCGGCGGTGGCGCTTTGCACCGAGCGATTGACATCGAGCGGGCTGCTGGCAGCGCCGGCGCCGAACATGCCTTCGTCCTCAATGGCCCCCTTGCAGCCCTCGATGAAGCCCGACGAGTCGAGCAGCATGTCGTCCGGCAATTTGATGCCGTTGGCCTCGGGTTCCATGCCGACGGCCAGGACGACCATGTCATGCGTGGTGGCATAGCGGTGATAGCCCTCGGTATCCACTCCGTGCAGCACCGGGTTGGCATCCTTGTCCTCGGTGATCTCGGCGACCTTGGATTTGATGAAACTGACCGTGGGATCGTTCCACACCATGGCGTAAAAGTCTTCCAGGCGATCGATGGCGCGGATGTCGATGTAATACACGGTCGACTTGCCGCCGTCGCCGCAGGATTCGCGTACATACTGGGTCTGCTTCAACGACGCCATGCAGCAGATGCGCGAACAGTGGCGCAGGTGGTTCTCGTCGCGCGAGCCGGCGCACTGGATGAAGGCGATGTCCTTTGCCTCCTTGCCATCCGAGGGGCGCAGAATCTTGCCGCCGGTGGGGCCGTGCGGATCGGCCAGGCGTTCGAATTCGAGGCTGGTGATGACGTTGGCGTAGCGGTCGTAACCGTAGGGCTGGATCTTCGCGGCATCGTAAGGCTTCCAGCCGGTGGCCCAGATCACGGCGCCGACCTTGATCTCGACCGTTTCTTCCTTCATCTCCAGATCGACGGCGCCGACCTTGCAGGCGGCTTTGGCCTTCTCGCCCTCGGGCGTGCCGACTATCGAGGGATCGATCACATAGCGTTGCGGATACGCCATGGCGTGCGGCAGATAGGCCGCACGCGTCTTGGCCAGGCCGTACTCGTAGGGATTGTCGATTTCCGCGCTGACCGCCGCGGCACAGTCGCCGCAGCCGGTGCAGTTCTCGGTGACATAGCGCGGCGAGACTTTCAGCGTCACCGTGTAGTCGCCGCGCCGGCCGGAAACGGCGAGCACCTCGGTCATGGTCATGGTGCGTACCTTGCGGTTGCCCTTGAGGCGGCGCAAGTTGATTTCCAGCCCGCAGGTCGGGTGGCACATCTTGGGAAAATAGCGGTAGAGGAGGGCGGTGCGGCCACCCAGCGTCGGCGTCTTTTCCGCCAGGATGACCTGCTTGCCACATTCAGCGGCTTCGAGCGCGGCTGTCATGCCGCTGATGCCGCCGCCAACGACCAGAATGGCCTGGCTGGTTGCTATTGAAGCCGTCACATCGAACTCCCGAAAGAATGATCTTGTGTGCCGCGAATATTAGCGGTTGCTGAGGCGTCAGCCCGTGCAATCTTCCAATGTTCGGATAGAAAAGGTGAATGCGCCCCGGCTGCCATTGTTGCGGCGGCTACAGGATGCCTCTATGGGCTTGTCGCCGTCATGGCGGCTAGCTCGCGAATCTCGAATCTCATGGTCGCCAGATCGCCGAATATCCAGGTGGCGGTCGGCGCACCGAGACCGGCGACGGTACCGGGATTGACCAGCCAGGTTTTGCCGCCCGTGATGTTGGCCTGCTGGCGGATTTCGGGTTCGTGGCTGTGGCCGCAGCAGACCAGGTCGTAGTCGCCGGTGCAGGCCATGGCGTGGCCGATGTGGGGATAGTGGGTGAGGAAGATGCGCCGGTTGCCGAATTTGAGCGTGGCGTCCTGGCCGTAGTAGTGCAACTGCTCGTCCGAGTGGTGGGCGATGCGGGCGATGGAAACCGGATCGCCGAGGTTGTTGCCGTGCACGGCGTGTATCGGCAGACCGAGCTTGAGCGAGGCGCGCAGGGTGTTGCCGCCGATGATGTCGCCGCAGTGGATCACCACTTCGGCGCCTTCCGCCGCTGCGGCGCTGACTGCCGCCGCCATCATCGGGCCGCGGTCGTGGCTGTCGGAAAGAATGCAGACTTTCATGGCGCTTTGCCGGTCGTCAAGCCGAAGATCTCGTCGAGGCGAAGTTCGCGGATCAACTTGTCCGCAGCGGCCTGCCCATGCTCCCGCACTACTTCGGCGAGGATCAGGCGCGCTGAATTACGGTTGTAGCCGCCACCGAAATCCGCCTGGGTGACAAGCATCTGTCGCGCCTTCTCCAGGGTCATATCACCAGCGGACCGTGATAGTCCTCGTCCGTCTCCGGCGTCTTGTTGCCGAGGGTGTCCGCCAGCGCGGAGAATCGCGTGCCGTGGTGGTCGGCCTGGAGTTGCAGCAGATTGGTCACGCAATCGCCGAGATTGTCATAGACATCGCGGCCGGTGCCGAATTGCTCGCTGGCCGAATAGAAAAACTGGCAGCGGTAGCGCTGGTCCGCCAGCTTGCTGACGATGAATTCGGCGCCGAGCTCGTTCCAGTAAAGCGAGGGACAGGTGGTCAGTTGCTCGCTGGCGGAATCAAGCTGCAGTTCGACGTCGGCTGCCTGCAACGGGACCAGGCGGCTGTAACGCTCAAACAGAATCTGGTTGACCAGTTGCCATTCGGTGTCGGTGAAGTCGGGAATGCTCATCGCTATTCGCTTTCAAGCAAGGGTCTGCGCGCATCGATCGGCGCCGCGTACTCTACAGCGGCCGGCGGAAATCCGATAATCACTGTTGCTTATCCAAAAATAGAAATTATCCCCTTGTGCCGGAACATTGCTTAAAGTCAGAATATTGAGACTTTCTAATATATCGTTCCCGAGCTTTCACAATTTCCCATGCCAGGCGCCAACGCACCCTCTCCGTCCGTTCAGGAGGTCAAGAACACGACCTGCTACATGTGCGCCTGCCGCTGCGGCATCCGCGTGCATCTGCGCGATGGCGTGGTGCGCTACATTGACGGCAATCCCGATCATCCGCTCAACAAGGGTGTGATCTGCGCCAAGGGTTCGTCGGGCATCATGAAGCAGTATTCGCCGGCGCGCCTGCTGAAGCCGCTCAAGCGCAAGGCCGGAGCGGAGCGCGGTGCCGGCGAGTTCGAAGAAATCGAGTGGGACGAGGCCTTCGCCACCCTGGCCGAGCGACTGGGCAAGATTCGCGCGACCGATCCGAAGAAGTTCGCACTCTTCACCGGCCGCGACCAGATGCAGGCGCTCACCGGCATGTTCGCGCGCCAGTTCGGCACGCCCAACTATGCGGCGCACGGTGGCTTCTGTTCGGTGAACATGGCGGCCGGCATGATCTACACCATCGGCGGCTCGTTCTGGGAGTTCGGCGGGCCGGACCTCGATCGCGCCAAGCTGTTTGTCATGATCGGGACCGCCGAAGATCATCACTCGAATCCGCTGAAAATAGCGCTGTCGAAGTTCAAGCGCGATGGCGGCCGCTTCATTTCGATCAATCCGGTGCGTACCGGCTACTCGGCGATTGCCGACGAGTGGGTGCCGATCCGCCCCGGCACGGATGGCGCCCTGTTGCTGGCGATCATCCACGAGATCATCGCCACCGGTTTGTATGACCGCGATTTTCTGGTGAAGTACAGCAATGCGGGGCAGCTGATCAATGTCAGCGACAGCAGCGACGAGTTCGGCTTCTTCGTGCGCACCGAAGTGCCGACCGAAGAAGCCTGCTACGAGCCGCAGGACAAGCTCTGGTGGGACCGCAACAGCGACCGCGCCGTGGTGACGCATAGCCCCGGCGCTGATCCCTACCTGCGGGGCGAATTCAAATTGTCGGACGGCACCTTGGTGAAGCCGGCGTTTCAGTTGCTGCAGGAGCGGGTCAAGGACTACACACCGGAATGGGCCAGCCAGATCACCGGTATTCCGATCGAGGTGATCCGGCAGTTGGCGCACGAGATGGGCGTCACCGCGCGTGACCAGAAGATCGAGTTGCCGATTGCCTGGACCGATTCCTGGGGCAATGAACACGAAACGGTGACCGGCAATCCGGTGGCCTTCCACGCCATGCGTGGCCTCGCCGCGCACAGCAACGGTTTCCAGACCATACGTGCGCTGGCGATCCTGATGTCATTGCTGGGCACTATCGACAGGCCGGGCGGCTTCCGCCACAAGGCGCCTTTCCCGCGCCCGATTCCGCCTTGCGCGCGCACGCCCAACGATCAGCGCGCGGTGCAGCCGAACCACCCGCTCGACGGCATGGTGCTGGGCTGGCCGTCGGATCCCGATGATCTGTTTGTCAATGACGACGGCAGTCCGGTGCGCCTCGATAAGGCTTTCTCCTGGGAGTATCCGCTGTCGGTGCATGGCCTGATGCACAACGCCATCACCAATGCCTGGCGCGGCGATCCCTACCGCATCGATACGCTGCTGATTTTCATGGCCAACATGTCGTGGAACTCGACCATGAATACGGTTGAGGTGCGGCAGATGCTCAATGACAAAGACGAGAGTGGCGAATTCAAGATTCCCTTCCTCGTCGTCTGCGACGCCTTCCATTCGGAGATGACGGCCTTTGCCGACCTGATCCTGCCGGATACCACCTATCTCGAACGGCATGACGTGATGTCCATGCTCGATCGGCCGATTTCCGAGTTCGACGGTCCGGTCGATTCGGTGCGCATACCGGTGGTGCCGGTGTCGGGCGATTGCAAACCTTTCCAGGAAGTGCTGATCGAACTCGGCACGCGCCTCAAGCTCCCGGCTTTCGTGACGAAAGAGGGCAATCGCAAGTATCGCGACTATCCCGACTTCATCGTCAATTACGAAACCGAGCCGGGCTCGGGCATTGGTTTCCTCGCCGGTTGGCGCGGCAAGGGCGGCGAAAAGTTCCTGCGCGGCGAACCGAACCCGAACCAGTGGGAGATGTACCAGAAGAACAACTGTGTCTTCCATTACGAATTGCCCAAGTCCTACCAGTACATGCGCAACTGGAACAAGGGCTACCTCGAATGGTCGCAGCGCAACCGCATCACGCGTTACGCCGAGCCGATCCTGATCCATATCTATTCGGAAGTCCTGCAACGCTTCCGCAGTGCGGCCCAGGGCAAGGGCCTGACGCGCAAGCCGCCGGAGCATTTGAAAAAACGCATCGACACCTATTTCGATCCGCTGCCCTTCTACTACGATTCGCTCGAAGCGCAGGTCACCGACAAGCACAAGTACCCGCTGGCCGCGGTGACGCAACGGCCGATGGCGATGTATCACTCCTGGGATTCGCAGAACGCCTGGTTGCGCCAGATACACACCCACAACTATCTCTACGTCAATACCCGCACCGCGCTTCAGCAGGGCATCGCCGACGGCGACTGGATCTGGGTCGAGTCGCAATGGGGCAAGGTGCGCTGCATGGCGCGCCACTCCGAAGCGGTGGAACCCGGCACGGTATGGACCTGGAATGCCATCGGCAAGGCAGCGGGGGCGTGGAACCTGACGCCCGACGCCAACGAATCGCAGCTCGGCTTCCTGCTCAACCACCTGATCTCGGAAGAACTGCCCAGTGCCGGCGGCCGAGTGTCGAACTCCGACCCGATTACCGGCCAGGCGGCCTGGTACGACGTGCGGGTAAGGATTTCAAAAGTCGGCGCTGGCGAGACGGCGACCGAGCCGAACACCCTGCCGCAGTTCGCGCCGATGAAGCCCTATCCAGGGATGAAGACCCGCAGCAGCGTCCTCGCCTACGTCGGGAAGTTGTTCAAATGATCGGGAACAGCAAAGCAATTAGCCACAGAGGCGCTCTGCGTGCCTGGGATTCCGCTTCGCGGGCAGGCAACAGAGATCACAGAGGAAAACCCTTCTTGCCTTTCTCTGTGCCCTCTGTGTCCTCTGTGGCTAAAAAGGTTTTAGCCTTATGACCCAACTGGCGTTGGTCATCGACCTCAACGTCTGCGTTGGCTGCCAGGCCTGCGTAACTTCCTGCAAGGAGTGGAACACCTCCGGCAGCGCCGGGCCGATGGGTGACCAGAACCCCTACGGCGCCGATCCGACGGGGACCTTTTTCAATCGGGTGCAGACCTTCGAGGTCGGCGAGTTCCCCAACACCGAGACGGTGCATTTCCCGAAGTCCTGCCTGCATTGCGAGGATCCTCCCTGCGTTCCGGTGTGTCCGACCGGAGCTTCGTACAAACGCAAGGAGGATGGCATCGTCCTCGTCAATTACGACAAGTGCATTGGCTGCAAGTACTGCTCCTGGGCCTGTCCTTACGGCGCTCGCGAACTCGACGAGCAGCAGCAGGTGATGAAGAAATGCACCCTGTGCGTCGATCGGATCTACGACACCACGATGACCGAGGATGACCGCAAGCCATCCTGCGTCAAGGCCTGTCCGACGTCGGCGCGGCTGTTCGGCGACGTCCACGATCCCGAGTCCGCCGTGTCGATCGCGATCCGCGAAAGCGGCGGCTATGCCCTGATGCCGGAGTGGGGCACGCACCCGGCGAACCACTATCTGCCGCGACGCAAGACGCGCATCAAGATTCATGACGATGAACTCGAGCGCGCCGACAACCCGCTCAAGGTCGATCGCCAGTTGCCGCGACCGGCCATGAACGAGCCGACGCTCGACGACGTCACCACCTGGTAAGCGGACACCGAATCAACATGCACCCCGCATTCTCCGTCATCTTCCTGACCACCCTGATCGGCGCCGGCCAGGGGCTGTTTCTGGCTCTGTTCACCGCGCAGTCATACGCCGCATTCAAACTGCTGCCACAGCCCGATGCCCATGCCTTTTACGGCCAGGGCAGCCTGATCGCGCTGGCGCTGCTGGTCGCCGGTCTGGTCGCCTCATTCTTTCATCTGGGGCATCCCGAACGAGCATGGCGTTCGGCCGCCATGTGGCGCACTTCGTGGTTGTCGCGCGAGGTGATCGTGCTGCCGGCCTTCATGACCATGGTTTTTCTCTATGGCCTGGCCCACTGGCTGGACTGGCATCCGGTGCTGATGACCCTGCCCGGCGACCTGCCGGTCGATCCTACCGCGATTCTTGGCGTGGCCGGCTGGGTGCTCGCCTTTGCCCTGTTCGTCTGCACGGCAATGATTTATGCCTGCCTGAAGTTCCTCGCCGAGTGGCATTCGCCGCTTACGGTCATCAATTACATCCTGCTCGGCGGCGCCTCCGGCTTTACGCTTGCCGCGGCCTTTGCCGCCGTGACGGCGCCGGAGCTGGTGAGTTTTCTCTCCGGCTGGGCCGTGATCATCACCCTGCTCGGGTGGCTCAGCCGCGCTGCCTCGCTCTATCGCAACGCGCGGCTGAAGCCGAAATCCACTTTGCAAACCGCCATCGGCATCAAGCATCCGCGGATCGTGCAAAAGACCCAGGGCTTCATGGGCGGCAGTTTCAACACGCGCGAGTTCTTTCACGGCCAACCGTTTGCAGTGTTGCGCGGGGTGAAGTGGTTTTTCCTGATCGCGGTGTTTCCGCTGCCGCTGGTATTTCTGCTGTCCGGCATGCAAGGGGGTGCCGGTCTGCTGGCGGCTGCCTTTGTGGTGCAGTACGCCGGATTGCTGGCGGAACGCTGGTTCTTTTTCGCCCAAGCCAATCATCCCCAAAATTTATATTATCGGTGCATTAGTTAAACCTTATTGTTGCCGAGCGGGTTTGTATATATTATCGAACGCTAAATTACTAATCGAATTACCATAACCGTTCGCGAGGAGGAAGTAACATGAACTTTGACAAAGAGCTGGACGCACGCGGCCTCAACTGCCCGCTCCCCATTTTGCGCGCAAAGAAGGCGCTGGCCGAACTCACGTCGGGTCAGGTATTGCGCATCATCGCCACCGATCCCGGTTCGGTCAAAGACTTCGCCGCGTTTGCCAAGCAGACCGGCAATGAACTGCTTGCCACGGAAGAAAAGAACAAGGAATTCGAGTTCTTCATGAAGCGCAAATAGGCAGGGGCCTGCCTGAGGGTGGGTTGTTGCCGGGACCTCCCCGGGTGAATCATCGTTCGCTATAGGGGCATAGAAAGAATTATCTGGTTGCTGCACTGCGATTCGTTTAATCATAAAGTTTATCGGTCATCCTGATCCGGAGAAAATCCATGGGCGCCAACCCCGAAATTGCCAACATCGAAGAGCTCGTCAACCGTCGTATTGACGAACTGCTGCCGCAGAAGATCGAAGAAGCCCTGCGCCAGCGCGAGGAATCGAAACCCGGATCGATGGCCATCATCGCCACCAAAGGCACGCTGGACTGGGCCTACCCGCCCTTCATCCTAGCTTCCACGGCGGCTGCGCTGGGGTGGGATGTGCAGATCTTTTTCACCTTCTACGGCTTGAACCTGCTGAAGAAAGACGTCTCCGACCTCAAGGTGAGCCCGCTCGGCAACCCCGGCATGCCGATGAAAATGCCTTTCGGCCCCGACTGGTTCAAGGGCATCAACTGGAACATTCCCAACATCGTCCAGGCCGGCATCCCCGGTTTCGAGACCGTCGCCACCATGCTGATGAAACAGACCATCAAGAACAACGGCGTCGCCAGCATCGAAGAACTGCGCGGACTGGCGCTGGAAGCCGAGGTCAAGTTCATCGCCTGCCAGATGACGGTCGATCTGTTCGGCTTCAGCCACGACGACTTCATTCCCGGCCTTGATTTCGCCGGCGCGGCGACCTTTTTGCCGGTGGCGCGGACGGCCGATGTTTCGCTGTACATGTAAGTTTGCTTAGAACTACACCTTCAAACCTGCAGGGAGATCAGAATGGAAATGAAAAAAATCGCAGCACTTCTGGCTATTGCTGCCGCATCCGGTTCGGCCTTCGCCACCAACGGCTATTTTTCGCACGGCTATGGCATGAAGGCCAAGGGCATGGGCGGCGCCGCGACGGCGGTGACCGGCGACACCTTTGGCGGCGCCAACAACCCGGCAACCATGGTTTGGGCCGGGGATCGACTGGATGTGGGCCTAGACTGGTTCAGCCCGAAGCGTAGCGTCAGTCGCGTGGGTAGCCCTGGCGGAGCAATCGATGGCAGTTCCGAGAGCGGTTCAAGCAACTTTTATGTTCCCGAGTTCGGCTACAACAAAATGCTGGGCTGGGACATGGCAGTCGGCGTGTCAGTTTATGGCAATGGCGGAATGAACACCGACTACCCTGGCGGCGAGCTGACCGGTGATCCGTTCGGAACTTGCGGCGGTGCACGCGCGAATATGCTGGGTGGATGCGGAAAGCTGGGCGTGGACCTGATGCAACTTATCGTTGCTCCGACGTTTTCGATGAAGATCAACAAAGATCATTCCATCGGTGTGTCGCCATTGTTCGGGTATCAGCGTTTCAAGGTTGACGGACTGCAGGCTTTTACTGGCGTTTCCAGTAGTGGCAATGATGTAACCAACAAGGATTATGACAGTTCCAGGGGCTTTGGACTTCGCCTCGGCTGGTTGGGAAAGGTCTCCGAGACTGTGACATTGGGGGCAGCCTACTCGACCAAGATGAAAATGAGCAGATTCGGCAAGTATCAGGGCCTTTTCGCCGAGCAGGGCGATTTCGACATTCCGGAAAACTTCAACTTCGGGATTTCAGTCAAGGCAACGCCGAAAACATCCGTGGCTTTTGACATTCAGCAGATCAACTATTCGGACGTCAGGTCCATCGCCAACGGCGTGACGAATTCTCTGCCGGCTCCCGTGGCGCCGAATCGTCTGGGCGATGCCAACGGCTCTGGCTTCAAGTGGCGTGACCAGACGGTCTTCAAGCTGGGTTTGGAATACGAATACAGCAAGGAACTGATGCTGCGCGCCGGCTACAACTACGGCAAGTCGCCGATACGCGATGGCACTACTGACGATGTCACCTTCAACATCATTGCGCCGGGCGTGGTCGAGCAGCACGTGACCTTGGGCGGAACCTGGACACTGGCCAACAAATCCGAGCTGACCGTGTCGTACATGCACGCGTTCAGTAAGTCGGTTACCGGACCCTCGGCTTTGGCCTTGTTTGGTTTGCCCAGCACGGAAACGCTCAAGATGCATCAGAATTCACTCGGTATCGCCTACGGCATCAAGTTTCAATAAGTACGGATAGCTGATGCAGTAGCTTCGAGTAAAGAGGGCTGAAAGCGGCGACGCTTTCAGCCCTTGTTGTTTCCAAAAGTCCAACAACACCAAATCCCACGGGAGAGATGCATATGTCCAAAATTTGGAAAAGACTGACTTTGCTGGTCCTGGCACTCAGTGCCACCGTCGTCTTGGCACAGGATGCCGCGCTCAAGCCTTTCGTGCTGGGGTCGAAGGGTGCGGGCGATGTGGCGCAGAAAGTGGAGGCGACCAAGGCCGCGCTGACCAAGGCGGGCTTCACCGTGGCCGGCAGCTATTCGCCCTATGCCAACACGACCGTCATTGGCGTGACCAACGATGAACTGCGCAGCACCGCCGCGAAGTCGGAGCGCGGCGGCTACGGCGCGGCGATGCGCGTGGCGGTGGTCAAGGTCAAGGATGAGGTACAGGTTTCCTATACCAACCCGACTTACTGGGCCAACGTCTATCGCATGGGCGGCGATCTCAAGGATACGGCGGCCAAACTGCAGGCGGCGCTGGGTAAGGTACAGGAGTTCGGTGCTGAAGGTTTGACCATCGCGCAACTGCGCAAGTACCACTACGCCTTCGGCATGGAGTATTTCAACGAAGACAACGAATTCGCCAAGTATGGCAGTCACGACGAGGCCGTCAAGGCGGTGGAAGCAGGCCTGGCCGCCGGCAAGCAGGGCGTGACCAAGGTCTATCGCGTCGATGTCGCCGGCAAGAAGGAAGTGCTGTTCGGCGTGGCGATGAAGGGTGCCGGCGACAGCAAGATCATGGACGATGCCTACATCATGAATGAGATCGATTTCAAGGACGTGAAATCGGCCGCGCACCTGCCTTACGACATCCTCGTTGCGGACAACAAGGTGTTCGCCCAGTACGCCCGCTTCCGCATCGCCGTCAGCTTCCCCGACCTGTCGATGATGGGCGCCAACAGCTTCATGAACATCATGAAGTCGCCCGAAGCCATTCGCGAGGCCCTGTCGCTTACCGTCGGCGGCAAGAAGGACGCACGCTAACCGGCGCGTACATCAAAGGAGAAGACCATGAAACTGGACATGATCACAATTTTAGGGTTTGGCGCGGTTCTCATCATGCTGATCAACCTGTTTCAGGTGATCAGCCTGAAATCCCAGATCAGCGGAGGTGTGGTGGGCAAGAGCTGGAATGTCATGATCATACTGGTGCTGCTGTTCGCCGCCGGCTACATGATCTTGCCATTTCTCGCCACCATGCCGGTCGAAACCTTGCGCACCATTGTTTCCCTGATACTGTTTTTCGGGGCGATCTATGTTCTGGTAACCATCCGCCTCATTTACGGCATCATCAGGGAGCTTTCCTCCTGATGGATGTGAGGCATGGCTGATCTGCAAGAGGTTTACGCCAGGACCGAGGCGGGCGTAGCAGAGATCAAGGCGCGCGCGTTTGATCTGGCGCGAGGGCAGCGCAACCTCCTGATCGTCATTGACGGCAAGAGCGCGATCGGCTCGTTCGCCAAGATGGCCGGCTGCGCGCCGGAGCAGATGGGGGAAGTGCTTGCTCCCCTCATCGAGCATGGGCTGATCGCGCCGGTCGCCGGCGGATCGAACCGGGCACTCGCGCAAGGCCTGCCGGGAGGCAGCGGGTCGTTGCCATCAGGATCCTCCGTGGTACAGGCGCTGATTGCCCTCGCCGAAAGGCTCTTCGAAAAGCGCGCCGGACCCGTGGTGCTCAAACTGGAAAAGGCTGCCATTTCAGGCGCGGACTTGCTGGCTGCCGTCGAAAGCGCGGCCAAGCTTGCCAAACTGACCATAGACGAATCGAAGGCCGCGCTTTCGACGGCA
>Ga0209211_10003639_pt1 | contig 24845 bp, 30 predicted proteins | sample RifGroA2_FD_183992 | JGI IMG/M metagenome (GOLD analysis project Ga0209211, IMG submission 183992) | Groundwater microbial communities from Rifle, Colorado, USA - Groundwater A2 (SPAdes) (version 2) | ecosystem: Environmental > Aquatic > Deep subsurface > Groundwater | place: Rifle, Colorado...
ACGGGGAAGTTGAGAGGCTCTTTTTACACCAGGACGCTTCGGCCCTTCTCTACGGGAATGTCAGCCGGCCGCGCTGCGATGACAACGATCCCGAGCAGACCACTGCCAAAGACCATGAGCCCGAACAGCCGGTAGGTGGCGGCCGGGAACAGGCGCCTGAGCAGCGTCGTCTTTCCGGCTCGACGCGGCCCCGTGATGATCAGCGCCGGGAAGTGGCGAGCCGCCCGCCGCACCTCGTCTCCGAGCAGGCGCGGGATGAAGCGCATGTGAGAAGTATAAGCCGACACTTTAGATTTATCACAGCCCTCCTGCCCCCTCGGCCGAGCGGCGACGGGCTCGACCGGCGCGTGAGGCCGCGGCGGCGCCGCGGTTGTTCCCGACGGCGAGCAGGCCGAACACCGTGCCGTAGCAATCGTGACGTCGTGGCTCGGCTGATTGCAGGGTTACTGTTCGGCCAATCGAAACCTTGAAGAGGCCGCCGGCGGGTACGCGGTCAGCGCGTGACCCAGTGCGCGACCGGGTTGAGCAGGAACTCCTCCGGCCGGATCCCGTCCCCGCCCACGAGCAGCGTGCGCGTCGGCCTGAATGCCGCCGCGATGGCCGCGAGACCCGGGTGGGTGTCGCGGCCGCGGCCGCTCTTGACCTCGATCGCGGTGAGCGCGCGCCCGGCCCGCACCACGAAGTCGACTTCGTGTCCGGCCAGGCTCTCGGTGAGGCCCTGCTGGACAAGGAGCGGCGCGGAGCCGAGCAGCACCACTTTGAGCGGCCGCCGGGCGCGCGTGTCCTCATCCCAGAGGCGCTTGACCGACTCGGACCAGCCCACGGCCTTCTGCACCTCGTCGATCACGGGGATCGCCCCACCGGGACCGGCGGCCAGCCGCGCGGCTTCCCATTGCTGGGCGATCCACTCCGCGCCGCGCAGCGTCGGCTCGTCGGCGCTGGCGAAGCGGACCGGGACCTTGCTGGCCTCGGTGACCTGCTGCACCAGGGTGGTCTTGCCCACCTGCCGCGCGCCCGCCACGACCTGGATGAACCGCCGTGGCTCCGCCAGCCGCCGGGCGAGCCGCCCCGCCTGCGGCCGCCGGAAGGGCGTTATCAGTTTGCTCATTGCATTGAGTACTTCTACTCAACGCACTGAGCATGGTAAGGAGCCGGTGTCGGTCCCGCGAGAATTCGCCCGCCCCTCAGAGCACGGCCCCGACGGGAGCCGCGACGACGCGGCGGCTGACCGGCACGACGTCCTTCCCGCCGTAGAGGAGCAGGCCCACCGAGGCCGCGCGCGGATGCTCGTCCAGGAACATCTCGAGCGCACGGGCCTCCTCGGGCCGCGCCCGAGCGGAGGCTTTCACCTCCACCGGAAGGAGGCGCCCGCGCGCCTCGAGCACGAAGTCCACCTCGGTCCCGGCCGCGGTCCTCCAGTAGGAGACCTCCGGGCGCGGCGTCTCGACCTCCCGCCACGCGAGAAGCTGCGCGAGGACCATGTTCTCCAGGAGGGCTCCCGCCACGGCGTGACGCCGAACCTCCGCGGCGTCCCCGAGCCGGAGCAGAAAGCCGGCGAGGCCGGTGTCGCCCCAGTACGCCTTGGGCGACTTGACGAGCCGCCGGGTGCGACTCTGCGAGAAGGCCGGGATGCGCACGAGCTGGTACGAGGTCTCCAGCAGGTTCAGGTAGCGGTGCACCGTCGGCTGGCTGAGGCCGGCGTCGCGCCCCAGCTCCGACTGGTTCAGGATCTGACCGAGCCGCGCCGCCGCCAGCCCCATCACCCGGCGGAAGTCGGCCAGCGCACTGATGGAGGCGATCTCCTGGAGGTCGCGCTCCAGGTACGTCTGGACGTAGCCCTCGAACCACCGCGTGCGCTCCTGCGACGAGCCGGCCAGCACCACCGGGGGATATCCGCCGATCAGCGCACGCTCCGTCCAGTCGGCGGCGGGATGGGCCTGGCGTTCCAGGCCCCGAGCCAGCTCCCTCGTGCTCTCGGCCGCGAGCAGCCGCCCCCAGGGACCCGGCTCCGGAGCGCCCCGCTTCTCGCGCTCCGTCATCGGCAGCAGGGTCAAGTAGGCGGCCCGACCGGCCAAGGACTCGGACACCTTGCGCATGAGCAGCAGATTCGCGGAGCCCGTGAGCAGAAAGGCGCCCTTGCGGCGCTCCCTGTCCACGGCCCGCTTGATGGCGAGGAGCAGGTCGGGCGCGCGCTGGACCTCGTCCAGCGTCAGGCGGTCCCCCTCGTCCAGCAGGACGTCGGGAGCGTGCCGGGCCCTCGCCTGGAGATCCAGATCGTCCAGGGTCAGGTAACGGCGCGTGCCCGCCGAGGGGAGGTGCTGGACCAGGGTGCTCTTCCCCGTCTGCCGGGCCCCCGTGAGGACCACGACCGGGAACTGCCGGAGCGTCTCCTCGACGATCGGCGTCAGGAGGCGGGGGAGGAAGGCGACGTGCGATCTATTCACGACGTGCATGATAGTCATTCACGTCGTGAATTACAAGGACCTGACAGACGAGAGTCTCTCGTCTCCGCCGGACATCCTTCCGGCCATCCTCCGCGCCTGGGACCGAGGTTCTCGGGGCTCGTGGGCGCGTCCCGGCACTCCTGAGGCGCGCCGCTCACGCGTTCACGGCTCGACGTGCCGCTCCGGCCGCAGCGGCTTTGGACCGCCTACGCTCGCCCGGCGCGCCAGCGCGCGTCGTTGACCCCGGCCTTCGATGTGGGTACAGTAATTACACGATGGTCCGCCGGGGAACGGGATCGAGACGACGGAGCGCTCACTCGCTGGAATTCAAGGTCGTACCGATCGGGAATTCGCGCGGCGTGCGCCTGCCCAAGGCCGTCCTCGACAAGTACGCGATCCGGGACGCCGTGGTCGTCGAGGAGCGTGAGGAAGGGCTCCTGCTTCGTAGCAAGCAGGACAGGCGCCTTTCCTGGGAGGAAACCTTCAAGGCCATGGCTCACGAGCGCGAGGACTGGAGCGACCTTGACGGGACCCTGAACGACGGCCTCGACAAAGAACCCTGGTGAGCCGGGCGATCGAGCGTTACGGCATCTATCTGGCCGACCTCGATCCGACCCGTGGCCGCGAGATCGCGAAGACCCGGCCGGTGGTCGTGGTAAGCCTCGACGCGATGAACCGCCACCTCGATACCGTTGTCGTCTGCCCGCTCACCACGCGACGTCACCCGCGCTGGCGCAGCCGCATCCAGTGCGCGTGTGCGGGTCGGCGGGCGGAGGTCGCCGTGGACCAGATCCGAACGGTCAGCAAGGAGCGTCTCGGCCGTCGGGTCGACCGGCTTGCGCCATCGCTCGCGGCGCAGCTTCGCCAGCTCATCACCGAGATGTACGGAGAGTAACGGCCGACTGGAGAGCGCAGAGAGCGTAGGACGTCGACCGGGGCCACGACCTTGCCCTTCGCGAGGGTGCCCGTCACCGCACGCTCGATCCGCGGGTGGAGAGCGGGAACTTGCGCCGCATTCTGCCACTCACGCTGGCTTGAGCAGGACGCGGTTCGCCCTGACCGCTTGCGCCTCGCAGCGCGGCCACACCAGCACCCCGCAGGGCGCGTCGCGCACCACCGAGCGGTGGATGCTTCCAAGGAAGAGTCGCTCGCGTCGCGACCGCGTGTCCGGACCGACCACCACGAGATCCGCATGCCAAAGCTTGGCCTGCTCGACGATCGCTCGCGCCGGGTCTGAGCGGGGCGCCCGAGCCCAGAGTGTCTCGAAGGGGCACGGCATCGTCTCCACGAGGACATCGAGCGAGTTCCTGATCCTGGTCTCGGCGTCTCGCCGCCAGTCATCGAGCGCGGCGCGAAACGCACGGCGCGCCCATGGAGTCAGCGAAGTGAACGCTGGCGCCGGCACGTCGACGACCGGCAGAAAGCGCACGAGCGCGCCGGAAGGCAGCGCGAGGACCCGGGGCAACTCGCGTGCCCAGCCGGGAGGTTCGTTGCCGTGGATGGCGATCAGGATTTTCATCGGGACAGCCCCCTCCCGAGCAGCTTGAGCACGTCGTGCCGCGCCACCATGCCGACGGGCGTGCCGTCGCGCACGACCGGAAGGTGCTTCAGGTTGCGAGTCAGCATGCGATGCACGGCGCTGCCGACGTCGTCCGACTCCGCGATCGTTTCGACCCTTTCGCTCATCACGTCCTTCGCCTTGAGCTTCCGGGCCATGGCGTAGATACGCTCGAGCTCCTCCAGGGTGGTCGCTCGGGCCCCGAACACGACGGGCGCGAGATCCAGCGAGAACGGCACGCACCGGCCGATCCCGGTGAAGTCCGACTCGGTGATGATGCCGCAGAGCCGGCCGCCCTCGTCGACGACCACGACGGCGCCGATGTCTCGTTCCTGCATGACGCGAGCCACCTCGGGTGCGGGCGTGTCCGTCCTCACGGTGACGACCGGGCTCGTCATGATCTCCTTGACCAGCATGCTTCACATCTTCTCGGAAGGCAGGGCCACCGCCGCCGGCGTCGGACGCTTCGGCAGGAGGAACGAGGCGATCACCGAGGTCGCGAGAACCGCGCCGATGATCGCAAGGGACGTCGTGATGGGGAACTTCCCCCCGTACCACCCATCGAGCCAGACCATCTTGAGCCCCACGAAGATCAGCACCACGGCGAGGCCGTAGCGCAGGAGGTGGAACCTGTCGACGGCACCCCCGAGCATGAAGTACATCGAGCGCAGCCCCAGAATCGCGAAGACGTTCGACGTGAAGACCACGAGTGGCTCGCTCGTCAGCGCATAGATCGCCGGCACCGAGTCGACGGCGAAGACGATGTCCGTCGCCTCAAGACACAGGAGCGCCACCAGCAGGGGTGTCCCGAACAGGCGACCGTTCTGGCGCACGAAGAAGCGCTGGCCGTGGAACTCGGGAGTCACCGGCAGGAAGCGTCGCACGATCCGGATCAGGAGATTTCGCTCGGGCTTCACCGCGCTCTCCGGCGCCGACAGCATCTTGATCCCGGTGAAGATGAGGAACGCGCCGAAGACCCAGACGACCCAGTGAAACTGCATCAGCAGCGACCCGAGGCTGATGAACAGCGCGCGGAAGACCAGCGCGCCGAGGATACCGTAGAACAGCACGCGGTGCTGGTGGCGCGCGGGTACGCCGAAGTAACCGAGCACCACGATGAACACGAAGATGTTGTCGACGGACAGCGAGTACTCGACGACGTAGCCGGCGAGAAATTCCAGCGCGGTCTGCCAGGCCGCCGATCCCGGGTCGAAGCCTGGAGTCGCGGTGAGCCGCACATCCTTTGGGAACTTCCAGAGGGCATACTGGTAGAGCGCGACGTTGAACGCCAGGCCCAGGCTCACCCAGACCGCGCTCCAGCCCGCCGCCTCCCGGAACCGCACCTCGCGCGCCTCGCGATGGAACACCCCGAGGTCGAGAGCGAGGAGCACCAGGACGCCGCCGGTGAACGCGAGGTAGAGCCACCAGTACTCGCCCAGCGGGAACAACGCCGGTGTCGCCGTCACGCGCCGCCCTCTCCGGCCACAGGTGGACGCCAGCGCATGCTCGTCTCCCATGCCCGGGAGACCATCTGCTTCCGGCAGGCCCGGGCGGTCGCGCGCGGCGACACCACCAGCACCGCGCAGGTCGCGTGGCGCACGACGCGTTCGTGCACCGCGCCCAACAGCAGCCTCGACAGGGGGCGTGGGCCGTGGGTTCCGAGCGCCACGAGGTCGGCCTGCCACTCGTCGGCATGATCCGCGATCGCCCGACCGGGGTCTGCGTGTGACGCCGGGGCGTGGATGACCTCGACGCCCGTCGGCAGGACGGCCAGCAGCCCATCGAGCGAGCGTCGGGTGCGGTCCTCCTCGAGCCGGCGCCAGCTCGCGAGCGCGGCCCGGTGGAGGCGCCGCGCCGTCGGAGTGAGCGACGTGAAGGGGGGTGTGGGCACGTCGAGAACCACGAGGACCCGCACCACGGCGTCCGACAGCGACGGCAGGGCTCGTGACAGCTCGTCCGCCCACCCTGCGGCTTCGTGCCCGTGAACGGCGATGAGCGCTCTCATGGCCACACGTCGCTCCATTGCCGCCTCCTCAAAAGAAAAGGCCGTTGCCACCCATCCCTGGGTGGGGCAACGGCCTACTCTGCCTCCGGCCACCCCTGCGGGTTGCCGTAGGCCTGGTCCGCCGAACGACGCGATCGTCTCTAGTGCTGACGGCTCATCGTGGCGACCGGAGAAGTGATCAGTCCGAGACCTTGAGGTTGACCGCGATCTTCTTGCCGTCCCGCTCCTCGTAGGAGCCTTCGACCAACGCCCCCTCCTTCAAGGTCTCGATCGGGAAGCCCTCAGCCACCCACACCTGGGTGCCGTCGGCGAGCACGAGGTGTCGCTCGCTGTGGTTCACCGTCTGGATTTTCCCCGCGATCTCTCCGGCCCACCCGCCAGACACCGAGAGCGCGAACAGCAGGGCTGCTCCGACCAGGACCGCGATCAGTGTCTTGTGCATTGGCCCGCTTCTTATCAGCGTTTCGAGTTGAGGATTCTCCAGCCTGTCGGCTTCGCTGGTTTTCGCCTCGCGACACACAAACAAAAAGGCCGACGCCGCTCGTTCCCGAGTTCGGCATCGGCCTACGTTGCCTCCGGCCACCCCGTGGGGTTGCCTTAGGCCCAATGCCGTTTAGTTTAGCTCGCACGAGGCCTCGTGCGCCGCGCTCGCTTGAGCGGGTAGTTGCTCATCTTGATTTTCACTGCGCGCGGAAAGCACCGCTGCGACCGGCGCGGGGGCAAGATGAGCAGGGCGAGCTCGTCGTGCAGCGCCTCAAGCCGACGCGGCAGGACCCCGGGCGGGGCCAGCCAGGCGGTGAGCCAGAAGTTGCGGATGAGCATCAGGGCGTGCCGGTAACTGATCCGCTGCGGCGCGAGGCCAGCCCGCGCGGCCACGCGCGCCATCTCGAGACGGACGAGGTTGTAGCCGAGGGCGAGGCCCCAGATCTCCTGGCGGACGCGCGCGGGCGCGCGGCTGCGGAGGGTCTCCTCGCGCTCGAGGGTGTGGGTTTTGACTTCGTCAAAGCCGACTTCGAGCTCCCACCGCTCGTGATAGAGCTCGATGATCTCCGCGGCGGGATAGGTCGCCGGGTCGAGCAGCGAGGTGAGCAGCGTGTGCGGGCGGAAGCCCCGCCGCTGGTAGCGAATGGCACGGGCGGGGAGCGTCTCGGGCAGTTCGGGGTGCGCGCGACGGAGATTGCGATGGACGGGGAGATCGACCAGGCGATCGTTGGGACCCAGGCGTTGGCGGACGTGCCACTGGAGATTTTTCTTGGCGCGAGTGAGCCAGTGCCGCTGCGGGCCCGCGGCCTGGATTTGGTGGAAGAGGCGATAGGACAGAAAGCCCCGGTCGACGATGGTGAGCGACGCCTCGGGCAGCGTGGGCCACAGGGAGGCGGCCAGCGTCACCTCCCCCTCGGCACAAGCCCCGACCACCAGGCCCGCCAGGACGTGGCTGCGCAGGACCATGAGGGCCACGAGGCGCACCTGCGGGTACCCGGCGCGGCCGCGCCCACTCTTGGGGCGTCCGAAGGTCTGGTCATTGTCGGGGGTGTCTGGGATGCGGAGCCGGGAGCCATCCACACCGTAGACGGCCAGGCCGCGCCAGCGGTGCGCGTTGGCCGAGGCCCTGGCCCACTGGGCCGCCGTGGTGGTGAACAGGGTTTCGAGCGGTTGGTCGCCGAGGCGGTCCCGGGCCTGAACAATGGCGCCGCCGGTGACGGTCGGGCGGGGGGCGGGGGGATCGACGCCGGGCAGGACCAGATGGAGATGGCGGACCACCTCCTCGATGGAACGGTCCCGGAGCAACCCCATGCCGATCACGAGCCACACGACGTACTCGGCCGGCAGTTTGCGGCGCCGCACGCTGGCCGCGCCGGTGGCCTGCAGCGCCGCGTCGATCCACTGCCGATCGAGGGTCTGCGCGAAGAGTGCGAAGCTCGCCTCGGCCCGTCCGGTTCCACCGTCCAGCAATGCCTCGGCCACAGTCATCCCCGGCCCCCCTGGCGCGTGCACCGCGGTGGTTCACGAGGCGGACCGGCGGCGTCGACGCGGGCGCCCGCGGGCGGCGGTCCCCGCGGCCTCACCGGGGGCGCTCCGGCGCCGACGCAGCAGGTCGCGGTTGATCGCCGAGATGCTTTCGATCGCCCGCCACCACGCCTGGTAATTGGCCACCCAGCGGCGCGCGGTGGCCACCAGCGCGGGCGGCAGCGAGATCTGGCGGGTGCGGCCGCCGGCGAAGCTCACGCCGAGGTAGGTGGCGCGGTGCAGAACCCCGCGGGCGCAGCGACAGGTGGGGTTCCCACACCGCATGCGGCGCGCGAACACGCTTCCCCGGACGAGTTCCTCGAACGGGGGGAGCCGGCCCCGGACTCGGGCCCGGCGGGCGAGAAGCCGTTCGATTGCTTGCATTCCTACAGATGCAAGCTACTCCTCTCCGGTCGCGATCCTGTCAAAGTTTTCGCAAGGCAGCGGACCAGCGGGGACCACACTCCGGGGTCTTCAGTCCCTTGCATCTCCGGAGATGCAAGGGACTCGGGGCTAAAGCCTTGTCAACGTTACCGAATGCGGTTAACTAAACGGCATTGGGGCTAGGCCGAACGGCTTGCTGTTGTCCCCGCGCGCGCCCCGCTACAATAGCCGCACCCCGAGCAAAGGAGACGAGCCGTGAAACTCGACGCCGGCATGCTCACGCACGACCTCAAGTCCATTCCCGACTACGCGCGCCGGGTCGAGGCGCTCGGCTACGACTGCCTCTGGTCGTCCGAGACGCAGCACGACCCGTTCCTCCCGCTCGCCGTGGCCGCCACCGTCACCTCGCGGGTCAAGCTCGGCACGGCAATCGCGGTGGCGTTCCCGCGGAGCCCGATGATCCTCGCGCACATCGCCTGGGACCTCGCGAAGGCCTCCGACGGACGCTTCATCCTGGGTCTCGGCACGCAGGTCAAGGGGCACAACGAGCGGCGGTTCTCGGTGAGGTTCGAGTCGCCGGGCCCGAAGATGCGCGAGATCGTCCAGGCGCTGCGCGCGATCTGGGACTGCTGGCAGAACGGCACCAAGCTCAACTTCAAGGGCCGGTTCTTCCGCTTCGACCTGATGACGCCGTTCTTCAATCCCGGGCCCATCGCGGAGCCGCGGATCGCCGTCTACATCGCGGGCGTGAACCAGCACATGTGCCGCATCGCGGGCGAGGTGTGCGACGGGCTGCACGTCCACCCGTTCAACAGCCCGAAATACCTGCGCGAGTACGTCCACCCGGCCGTCGAGGAGGGCCTGCGCGCCTCCGGGCGCAAGCGCGCCGACTTCACCTACGTCACGTCCACCTTCGCGGTCGTCGGCGACACCGAGCAGGAGCTGGCGCTCGCCCGGCAGTCGGTGCGGCAGCAGATCGCCTTCTACGCCTCGACGCGCACCTACGAGCCCGTGCTCGCCGCCCACGGCTGGCAGGATCTCACGCCGGCGCTCCACCGGAAGTCCGTCGAGGGCGACTGGCAGGGCATGGCCGCCCTGGTCACCGACGAGATGGTGGACACCTTCGCCGTGACCGGCACGTACGCGACGATCGGGAGCAGGATCCAGGAGCGCTACGCGGGGCTGCTCGACCGCACCTCGCTCTACCAGCCGTGGCAGCCGGGGCTCGACGACCCGCGCCTGCCGAAGCTGGTCCAAGAGTTCAACGGGTGATCTCGGCGAACGTCGGGCGCCGGAGCCCGGCGCAGGCGCCCCGACGCCGAATCCAAGAGGAGCTCAACGGGTGATCTCGGCGAACGTCGGGCGCCGGAGCCCGGCGCAGGCGCCCCGACGCCGAATCCAAGAGGAGCTCGACTGATGGCGGACCTGTACGAGCTCGGAGACAAGCCCCCGCTCGGCGAGGTGCCGGCACGGATGCACGCGTACCTGGTGCGGCAGAGCCGCTTCGGGCAGCCGCGTGAGGCCTGGAAGCGCGAGGTCGTCCCGACGCCCGCGATCGGCCCGGACGAGGTGCTGATCTACGTGATGGCCTCGGGTATCAACTACAACAACGTGTGGGCCGCGCTCGGCTATCCGCTCGACGTCATCGGCGAGCGGCAGAAGCTCGGCGAGCCCGAGGACTTCCACGCCGGCGGCAGCGACTGCTCGGGCATCGTCTGGGCCGTCGGCCGCGACGTCCGGAGCGTCAAGATCGGCGACGAGGTCATCGTCCACAGCGGCTGGTGGCGCCCGGACGATCCGTGGGTGCGCTCGGGCAAGGACCCGATGCTCGCGGAGAGCACGCGCATCTGGGGCTATCAGACCAACTACGGCAGCTACTGCCAGTTCGCGCGCGCCCAGGCCCACCAGTGCGTGCCGAAGCCCGCGCGGCTGACCTGGGAGCAGGCGGGCTGCTTCCTCCTCTGCGCCTCGACCGCGTACCGGATGCTCATGGGCTGGGCGCCCCACGTCGTCGAGCGCGGGGACGTCGTGCTCGTCTGGGGCGCGGCGGGCGGGCTCGGGAGCATGGCGCTCGAGATCACGCGCGCCCTCGGCGGGCGCGCGGTCGCCGTCGTCTCCGACGACGCCAAGAAGGCGTTCTGCCTCGAGCACGGCGCCGCGGGCGTCGTCAACCGGAGCCAGTTCTCGCACTGGGGGCCGATGCCCGACACCAAGGACGCCAAGGCCTACGGCGAGTGGGCCAAGGGCGCCCGCGCGTTCGGCAAGGCCGTCTGGGACGCCCTCGGCGAGCGGACGAGCCCGCGGATCGTCTTCGAGCATCCCGGCGAGGCGACCCTGCCCACGTCCGAGTTCGTCTGCGCCACCGGCGGCATGATCGTGATCTGCGCTGGCACGACGGGCTACAACGTGACCCTCGACCTGCGCTACCACTGGATGCGCCAGAAGCGGTTCCAGGGCAGCCACCTCTCGAACGACGAGCAGGCGGCGGCGGTGACGCGGCTCGTGGCCGAGGGCCGGGTGGACCCGTGCCTGTCGAAGACCCACGCCTTCGACGACATCCCCGCGTGCCACCAGCTCATGCTCGAGAACCGGCACCCGTACGGGAACATGGGCGTCCTCGTCAACGCCCCGAAGCCCGGCCAGGGCGCCACCGCCTGAGGGCGCCGGCGTCAGCGAGTCCGGCGCCCTCTGTGCGATCGTCGCCGAGGACGTCGCCCCGGAGGAGAGCACCACCGCGCAGCAGCGCAGCGATGGCTCGCTGTGAGCCGTTCGTTCGGGATCCTGCTCACGGTTTCGGCCGGGGCCGGCTACGGCCAACGCTGAGTATATCGGTCGCAGATGCGTCGCAGAAAGGTCTCGTAGTGTAAGGGGTCGCCCACCTGCGGGGCAGGAGCAGCTGTAACCAACTGGGTGCTTCCGCTGGCGATGTTGTCGTGCTCTACAACAATGGCCCCGTTCGCTTCGAGCCCAGCAACATCCACCGCGCTTCTGATTGGAAGCGCGCGAAGCAGGTTAAGCGTCCCCTCTACGAGGGCTCTGACATTTCTGTGGGTGTTGATCTCATTTCGAAGCGGAGACTTGAATCGACCGGCCAGATTGACGATCGTAAGGGCCGCCGCTACCGCGGCGGGATCATATCTGTGCAGAAATTGATGGTACGAGTCCAGATCGCGTTGTCGATTTCGGCGGGCCTTTCCGTGTTCTGTCATGATCGTCTTTGCTTCGATCGCGATTCGAATCGTCGCCGGTGGCTCACGAGCGATCATTTCTGCCGGCGGCTTCGATTTTGCACCCCCGGGTGGCGGGCCAAGAACTAGATCAATGTTCCATTCACTGTTTCCCACTATCACCTTGCGCTGGAGATCGTAGACCAGTCTTCCCGCGGCAGCATGTTCAGCGATCTTTGGACACGACGTCAGCAGGTCCGCCAGAACGAACCCGCAGAGAGCGTAGCCGTGTTTGCTGGAGCGGGGATGATAGCCCGCTTCGTTGAGGTGCGCGACAAACAACTCAGGGGCCGGCATCACCCAGCGGTGGTCACAATTCGTGTCTGCGCCTCGATGGGTGCGGAGAGTGCCGCGACACCGAGGCTTTCGAAGAAATGGACTTTCGCGTCGATGTACCCCTGTTGAAACCTGGCTTTGCCGACCTCGATGTATCGCGGCTCTATCTCATACCCGATACTCGACCGATGCGCATCGATAGCCGCAGCCGTCGTCGTCCCGGTGCCCCAGAACGGATCCAACACGCTGTCACCGACAAACGAAAACATGTTGATGAGCCGGAACGCCACCTCCTTAGGGTACGGCGCGGGATGGCCCTGTAGGCGAGCTTGCCCCGGGACATCCGTCCAGACTTGCCTGAACCATCGATCGTGATCCTTGCGATCGATGATGCTGAGTGCTCGCTGCTCCGATGTGGGGTTGCGGTAAGCCCCCGGCTTCCGCAGAATGAGGATGTATTCAACGTCGTTCTTGATGACCGCGTTCGGCTCGTAGGGTTTGCCCAAGAAGGTAGAGCCATTGCCATCAACTTCCGTTGCCGCGTTCGCGATCTTGTACCAGAAAATCGGGCTCAGATAGTCGAATCCGGCCTCCAGACACATGGAAGCGATGTCGGCATGTAGCGGGACGACGCTGTGACGACCAGCCTTCCGCCGCGACAAACACACGTCACCCACCACGACACACAGACGACCACCGGGAACCAGTAGTTGGAAGCATCGTTCCCAGACACTTCGAAGTTCCTTACTGAATGCTCGGTAGTCCGCCAGGTTCCCCAGTTGCGCGTCGATACCATCCGGGTATTCCTTGAGGTTCCAGTAGGGCGGCGAGGTGACAACCAAGTGAACAGACTCGGCACCGAGTTCGCTCATTCGGCGCCCATCCCCAAGATACACGCGATGCTCTGTGTTCAGGATCGCTGGCTTGCGGGCCCAAGCACGACGCTTCGCGGCAAACTTCGCATCGATCGTCAGTTCTCGTCCAGCCGTCATCATGGCCCGGCTCCGTCTACGACTTCGCGTAAGGTTGGGCGAAACCTACTAGATACGGTCCCCTCCGTCAAGAGGCACTCATTATTTGGCACTCAACACATGGCGAGGTCAAGTTTATTTTTCTCCGTTGGCCATTCTCTTAGGATGGGTGCCATGAGACACCACGCATGAAGACGCTCGCGATCCTGGTCGGCGGGGGCCCGGCCCCCGGCATCAACGCGGTCATCGCGGCAGCGACGATCGAGGCGCGCAACCAGGGCTGCCGGGTGCTCGGCTGCTACGACGGCTACAAGTGGCTCGTCGAGGGCAACACCGAGCACGTCGTCGAGCTGACCATCGACGACCTCTCGCGCATCCACTTCGACGGCGGCTCGATCATCCGCACCTCGCGCACCAACCCCGCGCGCTCGCCCGAGGGCGTGACGCGCGTCGCCGAGGCGCTCAAGCGGCTCGGCGTCGAGCACCTCATCACCATCGGCGGCGACGACACGGCGTTCGCCTCCTCGCGCGTCGCGCGGGCGATGCCCGGGCTCACCGTCGCGCACGTGCCGAAGACGATCGACAACGACCTCCCTCTGCCCGGCGACATCGTGACCTTCGGCTACACGACGGCCTGCAACCTCGGCAAGGAGCTGGTCCGCAACCTCATGCAGGACGCCTCCACGACCGAGCGCTGGTTCTTCGTGACGGTCATGGGCCGCCGCGCCGGCCACCTGGCCCTCGGCATCGGCGGCTCGGCCGGCGCGACGCTCACGGTGATCGCCGAGGAGTTCGCCGAGCCGAAGATCCCCCTCGACCGGGTCGCCGACGTCCTGGAGGGCGCGATCATCAAGCGGCGCATGCAGGGGCGCGAGCACGGCGTCGCGATCCTCTCCGAGGGCCTGGCCGAGAAGCTCGAGCTCGACCCGATCGCGCCCGTCGAGCGCGACCAGTACGGCAACGTGCGGCTGGGGGAGCTCGACCTCGGGCGGCTGCTCAAGGATCGCGTGGCCGGCCGCCTGCGCGCGCGCGACGTGGACGTGACGATCGTCCCCAAGGACATGGGCTACGAGCTCCGCTGCGCCGCGCCGGGCGCCCACGACATCCAGTACTGCCGCAGCCTCGGCTACTGGGCCACGCGCTTCCTGCTCGACGGCGGGAGCAACGCGATGGTCACGATCCAGGCGGGACGGCTCGTCCCGATCCCGTTCGCCCTCATGCTCGATCCGAAGACGGGCAAGGTCCGGGTGCGGTACGTGGACGTGGACTCGGAGATGTACCAGACGCTCTACGCGTACATGATCCGGCTCAAGCCCGAGGACTTCGACGACCCGGCGACGCGCGCCGCGCTCGCCCGCGCGGGCAACCTCGACGAGCAGGAGCTCGTGAGCCGCTTCGGCCCGCTCGTCAGCCGCCCGGCCTAGGCCGGCGGGAGGCGCGCTACCGGGGCCGCTGCCCCGCCGCGTCCACGGGTGTCGGCGCCCCGGCCGCGGATCGGGACGACTCTCCCGCAAGTCGAGGCGTCCGCGCCGAGGGCACGGGCGCCTTAGCGTCGGGAGGAAGCCTGGGGCGTTCGCCCTCGCCCAGCACCGGGGAGCCCAGCTCCTGCTCCGGCACCGGAACGAAGGTCGGTCCCGTCACCAGGAACGGCTCCCGCCGCCCGAGAGCCGCCGCCTCGGTTCTCACCGCGTCCCGCACCTCGGGCCACCACCTCCGCACGTCGCCGAAGTCCGCCCGCTCGGGGAAGCGGGCCAGCAGGTGGTGCGTGAAGATCCCTCCCTGGTGCGCGTCGCTCTCCGGCGCGCACCCGCTCCACAGGACCAGGACCTCGCGCTTCGCCACGGGCGCGAAATCCCTGAAGTCCCCGCTGAGGCAGGTGTCCAGCACGAGGACGGACCGGGCAGCTCCCAGGACCTGGGAGATCCACGCGAGGTCGAGCACCGGCAGGCGGCTCGTGCCCTCACCGGGCCCGGCCTTGAGCAGCAGCGTGCCGGGCCCGCGTCGGAACGATGCCTTCTGCCGGCCCCCCTCGGCGCCGCCGTGGTCCGACGGCACGGAGAAGTAGAAGATCAGCGTGTCGCCCGGCTGCGTCGCGAGCGACAGCCGCTGGAAGGCGTTGTCGAGCCGGTCGGGCGTCGCGTCGGGACCGGCGAGGAGCCTGAGGTTGTCGCTGCGCACGCCGGCCTTTTCCAGAGCGGCGGCGACGGCGCGCGCGTCGCGCTCGGCGAACCTGAGTCGCGGCGCGGCGGCGCCGACCTCGTTGACGCCGACGACCACCGCGAAGACCTCGGCGTCGCGCCGTTCGCGCACGGCGGTCAGCTCGGTCTGGCCGACGAGCGTCCCGTCCGTGCCGAAGACGCGGATTCCGACTCGATAGGTGCCCGGCGCCGGCAGCTCGATCGTCGTCCTCAGCTCCTCGACGAGGCGCGGGGTGTCCGGCCTGAAGGTCTGCCACGTCTTGTCATCCACCAGGATTTCGTAGCGGCCGATCGGACGCGCCGCGCGGAGCGTCCGCTCGAGCGCCACGCCACGCCCCGGTGTGAACAGCGTGTAGGTCACGGGTTCGAGGCGCACGCCCTCGTCGGCCCTCGCGCCGGGCGCGGTCAGGAGCACGGCCAGACCCGAAACGAGGCCGAGCGCCCTCAGGTGGTGCCCGGTCCGCCTCACGGAATCACCGGGAGCAACCAACCCTGGAAGCGACCGATCCCCATCGGTCTCTGGTCCTGGGTCTCTTTCATCATTCCCCGGCGGACGTGGTCCATGAGGCCGTACATCGAGATCGCCTTCACCCCGCCCGCTTCTTCCACGGCCGGGCCATCGCCCCGCCCGCGCAGGGCGCCGAGGAGGATCTTGGCGAAGAACCCGCGGTCGCGGTCGCCGTAGGGCTGCAGGAGGCACCTGCCGTCCGGCGAGTCCTTGGCCTTCTGGTATGGCAGTGCCGAGGCGATGATCGCCACCTCCGCTCCCACGCGCGCGTCCAGTTCCTTCTCCACGAGCGCCGCGCCGCTGTAACAGGTGTCGATGATCATCAGCAGGCGCCGTGCGCCCCCCTTCCACACGCTCAGGCGGAACGGCCGGAGCAGCTCGCTGAGCGCGAGGTTCCTCTGGTGAAACCGCCACCAGTTGCCGGTGAACTCCCCGTCGTGGGGGATCAGGTACAGAGGGTCCTCGATCACGGGACCGCGCACACCGTGCCCCGAGAACACGAGGATCACGGTGTCCTGATGGGTCGTCCGCTCGAGCATGTCCGCGAATGTGTCGAGCATGCCCTGCTTCGTCGCCTGCTCGTCGACCAGGTCCTTGACCTCGACCTGACGCAGCGACCGCAGCAGCTCCTCCTTGCCCGAGTACGCCGTGAGGCGGACGCTCTCGAAGTACGCCCGGATGGCGCGCGCGTCGTTGGCGGGATAGCAGAGATTCGGTACGCGCTTCTCGGTCTCCTTGTACTTGCTGATCCCGATGGCCAGCACGAACACCCGCGGAGCCGGCGCGAACGGGACCTCGACCCGGGACGACAGGATCTCGCGGGGCTGCGCGCCGCCGCGCCGCAGGACAACCCGAAAGGCCGTCCGGTTCCGCTGAAGCCTGACCCTGTACGTCTTCGTCACGGCGCCGCGCTCGGGAGGTACGAGTGGCTCGTCGCACAGGCCCTTCGCGCACGACGGCAAAGACACGGCGTCCCAGCGCTCCTCGTCCGCCGCCGTGGTGACCGATTCGAGACGGATGGTGAACGCGGCGGACCGCAGGCGCTCCTCCAGTGTCGTCTCCGGGAACTCCACGCGAGCCACGACCTCGACCTCGCCGCGCTCATTCGCGCGAGCCAGGTCAGGCACCGTGACGTGCACCTTCGGCTCGGGTCTGGCCTTCTCTGGGGTGCGCGCGACGCCCTCGGCTCCACGCGTCGTTGGGGGCAGCGGCTGCGTGACTCTCGTCGTCGCGGGCGGCTGGGCTGTCGCCGTCCCCGTCGCCGCCAGGAGGGCGGCGCCGACCGAGCACGCGAGCAGGAGGCGCCGCGTCACCGACACCCTCGCATCACCGGGCGGGAGCGAGCCTCGAGGCCTCGGCCACGTGCACCGCGAACCGGGCCTCCAGGTCGCGGACGGCGGGGTCGCTGACCGACTTCGTCGTGCCCGCTTGCCGGAGCTTCTCGGCCTGGCGGGCCAGGGAGTAGAAGTTGTCTTCGATCGCGACGAGCCTGGTCTTGCGCTCCTGGTACGCGTCCTGGCTGATCGCGCACGCGTTCCAGTCGGCGCAGAGGTCGCGCAGCCACGCGACGCTGTTCAGCGTCTTGTCGGCGACCTCCGCAATCTTGTCGCGCGACAGGCCGAGCTCGACGCCGACCTTCTGGAGGACGGAGGCCTTGGCCTTGATGTTCGCGGCCGAGGACGCGAACTGCGCCTCGCAGGGCCGCTGGTAGCGCACGCCCCCGGGGTCGAGCGCGCACGTGATCGGCCCCGGCTGGGCGGAGGTGAGCCGCCCGTCGGAGGCGCCCGAGTTGCAGAACGCGGTAAGCCCGAGCACCACCAGGGTCATCCCGGGAGTGTTCATGCCGGTCCCCCTCCTGAAGCCTGGTGCAATTGCACCATTCTGGTACTACTTCGTGCCGCCGTCAAGGCCGTCGTGGCCCTATTGTTCCTGCCGGGCCCCGCCCTCCCCCGCCTCGCGATAGCCGGGCTCGCCCGGCAGCAGCACCCGCCGCGTTCCCCCCTCGACGATCACCCGCGGCCTGATCGTCGGCACGGGACGGCCCTGGAGGCGCCGGAGCGTCGCGGCGGCGGAGACCTCGCCGTCGAGCAGGCCGAGGTTCCTGATCGTCGGAACGCGCAGCGAGAGCTCGCCGCGCCGGGTCGCCGCGAGCGCCTCCCCGGGCGCGAGCCAGCGGACCTCGGTGATCTCGTGGGCGTCGGCGACCGCGTCCTGTCCCGGCGGCATCGGCGCGGCGAAGAACCGGGTGTCGAAGCGCAGGGGCTGGACGTCCGGCGTGATCCAGTGGGCGAAGTAGACGAGCCGGTCGGTCGCGAGCACGAGGCGCTCGGCGCGCACCATGTCCCAGAACGCGCGGTGGTCCGCCTGGCAGGCGCGCCGGTGGTCCGCGAAGCGCGCGTCGGCGGCGCGCGCGGGCGCGCCGTCCGGGCCGTACGCGAGGAGGATGCCGACCTCCTCGAACGTCTCGCGGATCGCGCCGATCCAGTAGCCGAGCGCGGCGTGCGGCGCCGTCTCGAGCCCGAGCACCCGCGTCGCCCGCGCGGGGTCCGGGCCCGCGCACCAGGCGGCCGCATCGTCCGGGTTGTCCTCGGCCTCGACCTTGCCGCCCGGGAACACGAAGTCCCCCGCGGCGAACCGGCTCGCGCCGTGGCGCCGGATCAGCAGGACGTCGAACGCCCCCGCGGGGCGGTCGCGGAGCAGGGCGAGCGTGGCGGCGGGCGCCGGCGTCGCGGGCGGCGGTTTGACGGGCACGACGTACTGTGACACGATGAGCGGGCCGCTGTCATCACCCCGAGGAGGACACGTCCGCATGGGCGCCGAGGCGCGACTCAAGGAACGGAACATCACGCTGCCGCAGCCGGCCACGCCGGTCGCCAACTACGTCGGCGCCGTGCGCACGGGCCCGCTGCTCTTCGTCTCGGGCCACGGCCCGCTGCGCACCGACGGCAAGCCCTCCGCACGGGGCAAGCTCGGGCGTGATCTCACCGTCGAGCAGGGCTACCAGGTGGCGCGCGAGGTCGGTCTGTCGCTGCTCGCGACGACGCGCGCGGCCCTCGGCAGCCTCGACCGGGTCAAGCGGGTCGTGAAGGTGCTCGGCATGGTGAACTCGGCGGAGGGCTTCAGCGACCAGCCGAAGGTCATCAACGGCTTCTCGGATCTGATGGTCGAGGTGTTCGGCGAGGCCGTCGGCAAGCATGCGCGCTCGGCGGTCGGCATGGCGGAGCTCCCGATGGGCATCCCCGTGGAGATCGAGCTGGTGCTCGAGGTCGAGTCACCCGAGCGCTGACGGAGCGGAGGTCTGATGGCGCTGCTCTTCGATGCCTACATCACCCTGGTCTCCCTGGTCTTCCTCGGGATCCTGGGGATCATCAGCGGCGTGGCGGTGCCGGCCCTGTTCATGGCGGCGGCCGCGCCCTGGCTCGACTGGCTCCTGCCCATCCGCCCGAAGCGGCGCTAGCTCCCGCCGGCCGCTTCGAGCAGCGCGGGGATCATGCGGAGCGCCTCGGCGATCCTCGGCCCGTACCAGGAGAAGCGCTTGCCGTCCACCAGCTCGATCCGCCGCGCGCCGACCGCCGCGAAGTCGGCCACGTGCGCGGCACGGAAACGGAACGGCTCGTCCGGCAGCAGGATCACCTCCGGCCGCCGCGCGGCGACCTCCTCGAGCGTGACGCTCGGGTAGCGCTCGGCGCGGTCGCCGAAGACGTTCCGCCCCCCGCAGACCGCGAGCACGTCGTGGATGTACGTGTCGGCGCCGATGGTCATGTACGGCTCGCGCCAGATCGGGTAGAAGACCGGGACGGGCGGGCGCCGCGCGCACTCGGCGCCGACGCGCGCGAGGAGGGGCTCGAGCTCCGCCAGGAGCTCGTCCGCGCGCGCCGCGGCGCCGGTGAGCGCCCCGAGCTCCCGGATCATCCCGAGGCCCTCCGCGACGGTGCGCGGGTAGGTCACCCAGACCGGGATCCCCCAGGCGCGCAGGCGCTCGACGTGCTCGCGCACGTTCTCCTCGATGTTCGCGACGACGAGGTCGGGGGCGAGTCCCCGGATCCGGTCGAGGTCGGGGTCCTTCGTGCCGCCGACGCGGACCTTGCCCCGCACCGCGGCACGCGGCTCGGCGCAGTAGGTCGTGACGCCGACGAGCGCGTCCGCCAGGCCGAGCGCGCAGAGGGTCTCGGTCGTGGAGGGCAGGAGCGAGACGATGCGGCGCGGCGGCCGGCCGAGCGTGAGCGCCGCGCCGGAGGCGTCGACCCGCGCGGCCATCACCCGATGCGGCGGCTCCGCAGACGGTCCACGAGCGCGATCGTCTCGCGCAGCCGGTCGGCCACCTCCGCGTCCCACTTCATGACCTCCTCGAACGGCGCCTTGCGCTCGATCGCGTCCTCGAGGTTGGTCACCGCCACGCCGAACACCTTGAGCACCCGCCGCGTCTCGTCAGTCGGCATCGCGTCGCTCCTCAGTCGGCCTCGAGCTCGGGGGCGTCCCGCCAGCCCGGCGCGCCCCCGGGCTTGAAGTTCCTCGTCCCCACGAAGTGCAGGCCGTGATGGAGATTCACCTTGTACTTCCCCCCGCCCCAGCGCGCGGCGATCCAGCCGGCCGGGTCCCCGAGGAACGGCTCCATCTCGTCGGCGGAGAGCCGCGCGAGCCACTTGAAGCGGATCGTTCCCGCGAACGGCGCCTGCACCCCGATCGTCGCGGTGAGCGCCGGCCACACGCGGGCGAATTCCTCGAGGAGCTGCCGGCGCGTCGGCCGCTCGACGCCCCGGTTAAGGAGGTTGCGCGCGAGGTACGGCTCGATCAGCTCCCAGCACCAGGCGGCGATCACCGCGGCGCGAGTGTATCATGGCCGCGTGGCCGCGCCCGCGCCGATGGCCCTGCGACGTGCCGCGCTCTGGGCCCTGCTGGCGACGCGGCTCGCGGGCGGCTGGGGCGTGGGCTGGGACATCCGCTGGCACCTCCTGATCGGCCGCGACTCGTTCTGGATCCCGCCGCACCTGCTGACCTACGCCTCCGTCGCGGCGGGCGCCGTGCTCTCCCTCGGCGTCCTCCTGCACGAGACCCGGCGGGCGCGGCGCGGGGCCGGCGGCCCGGACACGGTCCGCGCGGCCGGGCTCGTGGGCACCCCCGGCTTCCACGTCGCCTGGTGGGGCACCGCCCTCATCATCCTCGCCGCGCCGCTCGACGACCTCTGGCACCGGCTGTTCGGGATCGACGTCACGCTCTGGAGCCCGCCGCACCTGCTGGGCTTCGCGGGCTCCCAGGTGACCGGCCTCGGGGGCCTCGTGATCGCCCGCGAGGTCTACGCGCCCGGCCGCGCGCGCGCCGCGGCGCTGGCGCTCGGCGGCACCTTCCTGCTCGGCACGTTCTCCGTGCTCGCCGACCCGGCCGTGCAGACCGCGTTCCGCCGCGGGGGCGTCTTCTTCTTCACGCACGCGATGCTGGGCGGCCTCGCCTTCACGTTCACGCTCGTGCTGCTCGCGCGCCTCACCGGGCGCCGGAGCGCGCCGCTCGTGCTCGCGCTGGGCGTGGTGCTCGTGCACGCGTCGATCATCGGCGTCGGCGACCTCGGCTTCGCGCTCCTCCAGCCGGTGCCCGCCCTCGAGGCGGCGCTCGCCGGGGATCCGGGCTCGCCGATCGCGCTCGCCCACGAGATGGCGCGGCGCAACGGCGGCGTGCCCGGACGCTCCCTCACCCTGCGCCTCGTCCCGCTCCTGCCCGCGGCGCTGATGGTCCTCGTCGACGCGCGGCGGCGCTGGCGCCTGGCCGCGCTCGTCTTCGGGGCCACGCTCCTCGCCGCCTCGGGCGTGACGCTCGGCCGGGCGCCCGCGCTCGCCCACGCGCTGCCCGCGCCCGGCGACGCCCTGCTCGCGCTCGCGCTCACGCTCGCGGCCGCGCTCGCGGGGGGCTGGTGCGCCGTCCGGCTCGCGGCGGTGCTCGAGCCCGCCGGCGGCGCGCCCGCGCGCACCGCGGCTCAGGTCTGAGCCGGGCCGAGCCAGGCGCGGCGGAAGCCGGGAGCGCGCCACGCGGCGAGACGGTCGAGCAGCTCGTCGGGCGCCCCGCCGAAGAGCAGGAGCGCCGCGTACTCGGGCCGCACGAAGCCCTCGTCCACCGAGTGCGCGAGCATGCGCTTGAGACCGTCCCAGTAGCCCTCGACATCGAGCGCGCCGACCGGCTTGGCGTGGATCCCGAGCTGCGACCACGTGAGGACCTCGAGCGCCTCCTCGAGCGTGCCGAGCCCGCCGGGTAGCGCGACGAACGCGTCGGCGAGCGCCGCCATCGTCGCCTTGCGCTCGTGCATGGAGCCGACGACGCGCAGATCGGTGACGCCGGGGTGCGCGAGCTCGCGTGTCGCGAGCCCGTTGGGGATGACGCCGATCACCTCGCCGCCGCCGGCGAGGACCGTGTCGGCCAGCACCCCCATGAGACCGACCGAGCCGCCCCCGTAGACGAGGCCGAGGCCGCGCCGACAGAGCACCGCGCCGAGCGCGCGCGCCGCGTCGGCGTACGCGCGGCGGGCGCCGGCCGCGGAGCCCGCGAACACGCAGACGCGCTTCACGGCAGGTGCGCCTCCACGAACTCGGCCGAGAGCGTCCCGCGGCAGACTTCCTCGACGGGGCCCTCGAGGCGGAGCGACCAGTCGGGGCGGACCTCGATGACGAGCTCCCCGCCGGGCATCCGCACCCGGACGCGGCCGTGGTCGCACAGGCCGTTCCGGACCGCCGCCGCCGCGGCGCCGCACGACGACGAGCCGGACGCCAGCGTGAAGCCGGCGCCGCGCTCCCAGATGAGGATGTCGAGCGTGTCGCGCGCGTGCACGCGCGCGAACTGGACGTTGGTCCGGTTGGGGAACGCCGGGTGGCGCTCCACGAGCGGGCCGAGGCGGCGGCACGCGGCCTCGTCGAGCCGGTCCACGAACACGACGCAGTGGGGGTTGCCCACCGAGACCGCCGTCACCGAGAGCGCGGTGCCGTCGGCGAGCTGGAGGGGTACGCCGACGACCTCGCGGTCCGGGCCGCTCATGGGGATCTCGGGCGCCCGGAACGTCGCCCGGCCCATCTCGACCGTGACGAAGCCGACGCGGCCGTCCCGGACGTGGCACCGGCACTCGACCACGCCCCCCTTGGTGTCCACGGTGAAGGTCGCCGCGCTCGCGTGCCCGTGGTCCCAGAGGAACTTCGCGAAGATCCTGAGGCCGTTGCCGGACTTCTCCGCCTCGCTGCCGTCGGGGTTGAAGATCCGGAGCCCGAAGTCGGCGCGCGTGGTCGGCACGCGCAGCAGGATCCCGTCGGAGCCGACGCCCCGGTTGCGGTCGCAGATCCTCACGATCGCCCGCGCGGAGAGGGGTCCGGGCAGGTCCTCCTCGCTCATCACGATGTAGTCGTTGCCGAGGCCGTGACCCTTCACGAAGGGAATCATGGCCGTCCGAGCTCGACCCGCCGGCCCGTCGCCGCGGAGACGTAGGCCGCGTAGATCACCTCGACCACCTCCCGGGCCAGCAGGGCCCCCGCGAGGGGCTCGCGCCGCTCCCGGACGGCGCCCACGAAGTCCTCCAGCTCCTGGGGGTACCCGCGCATCCAGTCCTCCTCGGGGCTCGGGAACTGCCAGCCGGCCTTGGTCTCGACTTTCTCGCTGATGTACTCGTCACCCCACACGGCCGCGTCGGGCGCGTACGCGGCGAGCGTGGTGTTGGGCGTGATGTTCGCGTGGACGACCCCGTTCGTGAGGTACGCGCTCACGACGTTCCGCACGCCGCCGAGCGTGACGTCGGTCGCGTGGACCGTCGCCAGCGTGCCGTCCTCGAACGTGACGACCGCGACCGCCCAGTCCTCGACGTCCTCCGCCCGGGTGGACAGGTAGCGGCGCAGCCCCACGATCGACGGCAGGCGCGTGAGGCTCGCCACCTCGGCCGTGACCGCTCGCGCGCGGATCGGGCGGCCGCGGCGGCGCTGCCCCTCCCAGTGCTTGAGGTGCAGCACCGCGCCGACCGGGTGCGAGCCCATCCGGAGGAGCGAACCGCCGCCGGAGGTCCGCCAGCGCGCGGCGTACGCGGCGTGGGACCCCGAGTGGCTCTCCTCGGCCCGGAGCTCGAGGATCGCGCCCCCGCTCGCCTCGACGAGCCGCCGGAGCTTCGCGACGGGCGGCGCGTAGACGAAGTCCTCCGCGTAGCAGAGCGTCACGCCGGCCCGCGCCACGGCGTCGAGCACCGCGTCGGCGTTCGCGAGCGCCCGCGCGCGCATCGCCTCCCGCGGCTCGGTCGCCTCGCAGAAGGCGCCGGTCAGCGGCTTCTCGACGATCACGTGCCTGCCGGCGCGCGCCGCGGCGATCGCGATCTCGTGGTGCGTGTCGGTCGTCGAGCAGATGTCCACGACCTCGACGTCCGGCGCCTCGACGAGCGCCCGGTAGTCGGTGAAGACGCGCGGGATGCCGTGGCGCGCGGCGAACGCCTCCGCGCCGGCGCGCGTCCGGGCGCAGACGGCGGCCAGCTCCGCTCTCGCGCCGCGCAGCGGCCGGTAGTTCACCGCGTGCAGCTCGGCGGCGAAGCCCGCGCCGACGATCCCGACGCCGAGCGGTCTCACGCGAGCCCCGCGCGCAGCCAGTCGCGCAGGCGCGCGCCGCGGGACCGCGCGTCGCACGGCAGCCGATGGCGCCATTTGGCCGCGAAGCGCGCCAGCGACGCGTCGCGCAAGCCGAGATCCGCGCGCTCGCGCGCGGGGTCGCGCGCGAAGTCCCGCGCCCGCGTCCCGCCCCCGCGGTGGACGAACGGGGCGTGGACGACGAGGCAGCGCCGGCCGCGCTCGCGGACCGCGAGAGACAGATCGCGATCGTGGCCGTGGTAGAACCCGTAGCCCTCGTCGAAGCCGCCGATTTCCTCCATGAGCGCCCGGGGCAGGCACATGCAGACGGAGTCGACGAACGCCACCTCCTCCCAGGGCGCGCGCACCGTGGGCCCCTCGGCCAGGCTGTGGACGATCGTCCGGCCGACGGCGCGGCCGTCGCGGCGGAGCCGCTTGGCGCCGTAGAGGCCGGCGAGGCCCGCGCCGGACGTGTCGAGCGCCGCGAGCAGCCGCGCGAGCCACGCGGGCTCGACCGCCTCGGTGTCGTTGTGCAGGAAGCAGAGGATCTCGGTCTCCGCGAGGCGCCAGGCGCGGTTGAGCGCGGCGATGACCGGGCCGCCCGCGGGGCGCCGCTCGAACGCGAGCGGGTACGGGTACGCGAAGCGCTCGAAGAGCTCCGCCGTCCCGTCGGTCGAGCCGTTGTCCACGACGGCGAGCC
>Ga0209211_10003641_pt1 | contig 24844 bp, 23 predicted proteins | sample RifGroA2_FD_183992 | JGI IMG/M metagenome (GOLD analysis project Ga0209211, IMG submission 183992) | Groundwater microbial communities from Rifle, Colorado, USA - Groundwater A2 (SPAdes) (version 2) | ecosystem: Environmental > Aquatic > Deep subsurface > Groundwater | place: Rifle, Colorado...
TAAACGGCGGCAACATCAAATCCATCGGCGTGAAAGGGGATACTTTGGAAATTGTTTTTACCGACGGCAAAATCGCCCAATCTAAAAAAGAAGCGGAAGCGTCTTTGACCGACACCTTGATGAACTATGGCGTTTCAGCCGAACAACTGGCCAAAGTGAGCATTGACATAAAAAGCCCGTCGGGCTCTTCCGTTTGGCTCGGCACCGTTCTGCCTTTGGCCTTGCCGATTATTATCATCGTTTTATTTTTCTGGCTGGCGGCCAGACAGGTTAAAAAATCAAATTTTCAATCTCTCACCTTCGGCAAGACTCAAGCCAGAGTCATTGAGCCGGACGACAAAAAAGAAAAAGTCACTTTCAAAGACGTGGCTGGAGCGCACGAGGCGAAAGAAGAGCTTCAGGAAATAGTGGAATTTCTTAGAAATCCGAAAAAGTTTTTGGATATCGGGGCCAGAATCCCCAAAGGAGTTTTGCTGATGGGGCCGCCGGGGAGCGGCAAGACTTTGCTGGCCCGGGCGGTGGCGGGAGAAAGCAATGTCCCGTTTTTCCATGTTTCCGGCTCGGAATTCGTGGAGCTTTTTGTCGGCATCGGCGCCAGCCGTGTCAGAGATTTGTTTAAGGTGGCCAAAACTGCCGCTCCGGCCATTATTTTCATTGACGAGATAGACGCCGTCGGCCGGCACAGGGGAACGGGATTGGGCGGGGGCAACGATGAAAGGGAACAGACGCTTAATCAAATTCTAGTGGAAATGGACGGCTTTGAACCGCACGAAAAAGTCATTGTTATTGCGGCAACCAACAGGCCTGATGTGCTTGACCCGGCTCTGCTCCGGCCGGGGAGGTTTGACCGAAGAGTGTTTTTGGATTTGCCGGATATCAAGGGCAGGAAAGACATATTGAATATTCACGCCAAAGGCAAGCCGTTGGCGGAAGACGTCGTTTTGGATTTGATTGCCGAAAGGACGCCCGGATTTTCCGGCGCCGATTTGCAAAACTTGATGAACGAAGCGGCGATATTGGCGGCCAGAGAGGAAAGAAAGAAAGTCAGCCAGTTTGATTTGATCAGGTCTATTGAGAAAGTTTTGCTCGGCCCGGAAAGAAAAAGCCATTTGCTGACGGTTGAGGAAAAGAAAATCGCTTCTTACCACGAAGCCGGCCATGCTTTGGTTTCTTCCGTTCTAAAGCACGCCGATCCGGTGCATAAAGTTTCTGTTGTTTCCAGGGGTCGGGCGGCCGGATACACTTTGAAGCTTCCTTTGGAAGAAAGGCATCTTTACTCCAAAGCCCATTTCTTGGACGAAATTTCCGTGGCTTTGGGCGGTTATTTGGCGGAAAAAATGATTTTTGGCGACATTACCACCGGAGCTTCCGACGACTTGAGACACGCTATGGAAATCGCCCGGGCGCTGGTGATGAAATATGGAATGTCGGAAACTATCGGTCCGGTGGCTTGGGGTGGCCGAAGCGAGCCGATATTTCTGGGCAAGGATTTCATGGCGGAAAAAAATTATTCCGAAGAAGTGGCCAAAGAAATAGACGCCGAAATAACCAAAGTAATAAACGCTTCCCAAGAGGCGGCCAGAGACGTTTTGCTTAAACACAAGGAACTTTTAGGCGACATCGCCAACACGCTTATAGAAAAAGAAACGATTGAAAACGAGGAATTTAATGCTATAATCTCCAAGCGCGGAATAAAGCCGAAGAAACTGGAAGTAATCTAAAAGCGCGGGCGCATAGCTCAGTTGGTAGAGCACAGAGCTTATACCTCTGCGGTCCTAGGTTCGAATCCTAGTGCGCCCAAATAAAAAAAACCAACAAAATTTTACTCAAAATGAATTTGTTTGAATCGGTTTTTTAACGCTTGAGCGAGCGGGGGGTATTTTTCTAAGCTGGGGCTTTCGGCGATAATTTTTTGAGACTCGGTTCGGGCCGCCTCAACCATTTTTATATTTCTTAACGCTTCCATGCCTATATCGGATATTCCCCACTGTTTGCCTCCGCCAAGTTCGCCCGCGCCCCGTATCTTCAAATCATATTCCGCCAGTTCAAAGCCGTTTTTGGCGGTGGTCAACGCTTTCAGCCTTTCTATTGTTTTTTGCGATTTTGATTCGGCAAAAATAAAACAGTAAGGCTGATAAGAGCTTCTGATAACCCGCCCTCTTAATTGATGAAGTTGAGCCAAGCCGAATCTTTCCGCCCCTTCAATTATGATAACGGTGGCGTTGGGCGCATTAATGCCCACTTCCACCACCGAAGTGGCGACAAGAATTTGGATTTTATTGTCCTTAAAATCGGATAACACCTTTTCTTTTTCCGGCGGCGTCATCTTGCCGTGCAGAATTCCTATTTCCCATTTTGGAAAAATTTCTTTTTTCAGCCTTTTGGCTTCTTCTTTGACCGATTTGGCAAGAATGGCCATTTCTTTTTCCGGATCGGGCAAATCTATTCTCGGGCAGATAATATAAGCTTGCCGGCCTTTTTTTATTTCTTCTCTTATCATAGAGTAAGCCGTTTCTCTTTCTTCGGTGTTTATTATTTTCGTTATAGGCGACTTTCTGCCCGCGGGCAATTCGTCCAAAAGAGACAAGTCCAAGTCGCCGTAAATGGTCAAGGCCAGTGTTCTGGGAATCGGCGTGGCCGTCATTGAGAGCAGGTGGGGAGCGTTTTCCGATTTGTTTATCGCTAAAGACGCTCTTTGTCTGGCGCCGAAACGGTGCTGTTCGTCTATTATCACTAGCGCCAGATTTTTAAACTTAACGCTGTCTTGAATCAAGGAGTGCGTCCCTATAAGAATGGGGATTTCTCCGCCAGCCACCCATTTTAAAAGCTGGGCTTTAGAAATTTTTGTCGCTTCGCTCGGGTTGACCTTGGAAGGGAATTTTTGGCAGCCGGAAGAAGTGATCAGGCCTATTTTTGGCGTCAATCTCAACTCGGAAAAATATTCAATAAACGATTGGAAATGCTGTCCGGCTAGAATTTCCGTCGGCGCCATATAAGCGGCTTGATAGCCGGCGGATATCGCCAGATAAGCGGCCGCTATGGCTACGGCCGTTTTGCCCGAGCCGACATCGCCCTCCAGCAGGCGGGACATTGGGGAGTTTTTTTGCATATCGTCGGCTACGGCGGAAACGGCGTTTTTCTGGGCGCCGGTCAGCTTGAAAGGGAAGGAAGACAAAAATTTTTCCAATTCTCCTTGATCAAAATTTATTTTCAGAGAATGATGTTTTTCTCGTTCTTTTTTTTGTTTGAGTCGAGCCATCTGAATGAAAAATATTTCTTCAAAGGCCAGCCTTTTTCTGGCTGCTTCAGCGTCTTTAATTTTCTGTGGCTTATGAATAAATATCAAAGAAGACTTCAGCGATGGCAGGTGGTATTTTTTCAATATTTCTTCTGGAATAGGGTCAACAATATTTTCTTCCAGCGAGTTCAAAATTTTTTGGATGGCGAATCTCAACCAACGCGAAGTGATGCCGGATGTTTCCGGATAAACCGGAAGAATCATAGAGCCTTCGCCCAAGGCTTCGTACCGGTTTATTTTTTCAAAATCAGGATTGCTTATGAAAAGGCCGGATTTGTTTCTGGAAATTTTCCCGGTCAGAGCTATCTTGTCGCCGATGTTTATCATCTTCGCCATATATGGCTGGTGGAACCAGACGGCTTTGATTATTCCGGTATTGTCGCCAATGCTTATCTCGGAAACAGCCATTTTTTTTCTCCAGGTTTTGCCGAGGCTGGCTTCAAGGACTTCACCGAAGACGGTTGTTTTGTCGCCCTCTGTCAAATTGATGATGTTTTTCCTTTCGGAAAAGTTTTCGTAGCGGGAAGGAAAATAAAAAAGCAGGTCTCTGATTGTTTTAAGGCCGAGTTTGCCCAGCGCCATTTTTTGTCTAGGGCTAAGCCGAAATTCTTTTTCTATTGATGAATTTAATTCCATAAACTCCGATTAAAAACCAGACATCTCCTATGGCGTATCCGGCCAAAACATCGCTCAAATAATGAACGCCCAAATAAAGCCGACTGAAGCCCAAAAGAATAGGGGCGATAAACATCCCCGAAATTAATAAATATTTTGAAAAACAACACTTGGTGTTTCTGGCCAGCAGATAAAAAACAAAGGCGTAAAAAGCGACGGAAATTATGCTATGCGCGCTGGGGAAAGACGAGGATGTTTCGGCTATAAGAGCGCCGACAGGCCGGCTTCGGTGGAATAATTCTTTAAGGACAAAAGCGGTGCCAAGTCCGCCGATGGTTGTCACCCAAAGAAAACAACTGTCAAGGCGAAACCTTGATGTTTTCTTAACTATAAAAAACAGGGAAATCAAAACCAAAACGCCCAAAACGAAATACCATTCTCCCGTAAAAGTAACCGCTTTGAAAAATAGCGTCAAAAACGGCGTTCGTATTTGCTCTACAAAATTTAGAATTGAAATGTCCAGATGCCTGATTAATTCCATAGTTTAAGTATATGTAAAAAAATAGCCTCGCGCAAAGCGTGAGGCATAAAAGGTTTTTAAAAATAATTTTACATGGAGTTATTGAAATGCATCTTCCACTTCCTGGCATTTTTTTTCTATCCTCGTTTTTGGGCACTCTGCTTTTTTGGAAACACAGTATCCGTTATCGTCTAAAAAAATGCAAAAAAATATTTGTTTTTCTTTTCTGACAATTATTTCCTCCTGAACTGATTGCATAAAAACCCCCTTATAAAATAAAATTATTGAAAAGCCGACAATTCGGCTGTTTTTTATTTAAAATAGCTAACTTTTTATACTATATCACACTAAATCACACTAAACGCAGTTTTGCAAATCAATTTTTAAGATTTTATCATTATAAGCAGCATTTTAAAGGGTTTTTCGGCTTTGAGCGAGTGGGGTTGGCCGGCCGGCATTATTATCATTTCGCCCTTTTTAACAATATGAATTTGGCCGGAAATTTTGACTTCCGTCTCGCCGTCCAGGATATAAACAGTGGCGTCAAAGGGCGCCGTGTGCTCGCTCAAGCCTTGTCCGGCGCCAAAAGCGAAAACAGTCAGCGTGCCTGTCGGCAATTTTAAAATCTCTCGGCTTACAACAGAGCCATCCTGATAATTTATCAGTTTTTCCAAATCCAAGCTCTTGGCTTTAAGTTCGTTTATTTTGTTTTCCATAAATTTGCTTTGACAGTATCGGGTTATTAAAGATATTATATCATCAACTATGAAAAAAATGAAAAACTCCCGGCCTCCGGTTACTGTCGTTATTTTCGGCATTACCGGAGATCTTGCTCGTCGCAAATTGATACCGGCCTTGTGGAGTCTTTTTATAAACGGAAACTTGCCCGAAAAATTTTCCATTGTCGGTTATGTGAGAAAAAAGTGGTCCGATAATGATTTGAGAAATTATGCGGCGGATATTTTAAGCCAAAAAAACAATGAAGCATCGCCGCAAGACAAAGAAAAGTTTAGTGGAAATTTTTTCTGTGTTTCAGGAAATTTTGACCAAGAAGAATCTTACAAAGCGCTGGCGGAAAAACTTTCAGAAATAGACAAAAATATCGGCGCGCGAAGCGAAAAACTTTTCCACCTTTCCATTCCGCCGGAAATTTATGAAACCATTTTTGACCAAATGCGAAAAGCTGGACTTTCAAGCGCGCCAGTTGACGGAAAAGGCTGGACGCGCGTTCTTGTGGAGAAGCCGTTTGGAAGCGACAGGCATACGGCGAAAAAACTTGACCAAAAAATCGGAGCTATTTTCAAAGAAGATCAAATATTTCGCGTTGACCATTATATGGGCAAAGAGTCCGCGCAAAACATTCTCGCTTTCAGATTTTCCAATTCGCTCTTGGAGCACCTTTGGAACAATCAATTCATTGAGAAAGTGAATATCCGTTTGTGGGAAAATCTTGGTATGGAAGGGCGGGGAGACTTTTATGACAATATTGGAGCGTTGCGCGATGTAGGGCAGAATCATATGTTGCAGATGTTGGCGTTTGTCGCTATGGAAGATCCGGGTGTTTTTGAAGCCGGAGCGATACGTAAATCAAGAGCGAAAGTTTTAAGCGAGTTGAAAATTATCTCCAAAGAAGAAATGCCAAAGGCTGTGATTCGCGGACAATATCAAGGTTATTTGGAAGAGCCGTCTGTAAGGCCGAACTCAAAAACCGAAACTTACTTTCGCGTGGAAGCTCATATAGAAAACGAGAGATGGAAAGGTGTCCCGTTTTATCTTGAGAGCGGAAAAGGTTTGGGAAAATCCGCCGTGGAGATTGAAGTGGTTTTTCGAAAAAAAGATTCATTCCTTTGCCCGCCGGACGCCGGGCACATTTCTCAAAACACGATTGTTTTTCGCATCCAACCCGACGAGGGAATTGATATTTCCTTTTGGACGAAGCATCCCGGTTTTGAAATGAAACTTGACCGAAAAACGCTTTCATTTTCGCGCGAAAAAATCGGAGACGCGAAAAAATCGCCGGATGCTTATGAACGGGTAATATTTGATTGCCTTATGGGCGACCAAACGTTTTTTGCCGACGCCGAGGAAGTGGCGGCTTCGTGGAATTTCATCACGCCGATAATTGAAAATTGGGACAATTTGCCTCTCCTAAAATATAAACAAGGCTGGATTCCGAAGAAATAACTTAATGCCGGTGGTGGGACTTGATTTTCTTATGGAAAATCCCACGGAATGACATTGGTCATTCCGTTCAAGCCCCACTTTTATTTATAAAGTTCGTTCCGAACGATTGCCGGTGGTGGGACTTGAACCCACAACCCTTGCGGGACGCGATTTTGAGTCGCGCGCGTATGCCAATTCCGCCACACCGGCAAGTTAAAATGCATTGGTTATCATAATACCTAAATACCTCTTGCGTCAATAAGCCTCTGCGATATAATAAATATAATAAATATAATAAATTTATGACGGAAAATGATTTAGCGACATTAGGAAGCGTTTTTCTTATTGAAGTCGGCAAAATAAGGCCGAACTCTCAACAGCCGAGAACGGAGTTTGATTTAGAGAAGATTAAAGACTTGTCCGAGTCAATCAGGCAGTACGGCGTGCTTCAGCCTTTGGTTGTCATAAGAAAGGAAACGGAAAACGAAAACGGCATTTCGGTGGAATACGAGCTTATCGCCGGAGAGAGAAGATTAAGAGCTTCAAAATTGGCCGGTCTGAATCAAGTGCCGGTGGTTATCAGGAAAGAAAGCGACGAGAAGACAAAACTGGAGCTGGCCATAATTGAAAACTTGCAAAGAGAGGATTTAAACGCCATTGATCGGGCAATGGCGTTCGGCAAACTGGTGAATGATTTCAAACTCAAGCACCACGAAGTGGCTACTCGCGTCGGCAAAAGCCGGGAATATGTCAGCAATACGATAAGGCTTTTGATGTTGCCGGAAGAAATTCAAAGCGGGCTGACGAAGGGCGATATAAGCGAGGGCCATTGCCGGGCGCTTTTGGCTTTGGACGGAAGATTGGAGGAACAGATGACTCTTTACCGGGATATCATCGGAAAAAAAATGAGCGTCAGATTGGCTGAGAAGATAACCAGGAATATGGTCAACGGCATACTGATGGCTGAAGAGAGCGTTAACGCGGATCTTAAATCAATGGAGAAAAAACTGGCCGATACTTTGGGGACGAAAGTTCAGATAGAAATGACGGGAGGGCGGGGGACAATCTCAATAAACTTTTTCTCTAACGAGGAGCTAAACGCTTTCTTGAGCAGGATGACGGCGGAAACCGACAAAAAAACAAGCCTTGAGCAAGTAAGCGGCGGGGGAAGCATTGACGGAATCATAGAAGACAAAAGCGCGGGAAATGCGCATGTCGTCAATGAATCCGCAATTGAAAAAAGCGATTTTAGCGGCGCCGCCACCGTTGACCCTGTGGAAGAATTGCTCAAAAATTTTTCTTTGTAAAAAATATCAGGTATAATTAGCGTATGGCAAAAGTAAAAATAAAAACTAAAAAAACAACAATAGATGACCTGAAGACAACCGTTGATAATTTGGCTGTCACTATGGTTAATGGTTTTAAAAATCAAGAAAAAAAGACTGATGGAAAGATTGATAATCTAATTGTAATAATGAACGAAGGTTTTAAAAAACAAGAAAAATTAACTGATGAAAAGATTGATAACCTTGCCGCTATGACCAAGCGCGGATTTGATAAAGCGGCGGAAAATTTGGAAATTGTTAAGCAAGATTTGGAAGTTGTGAAAACCGATGTCCACTTCTTAAAATCCGATATGCAAGAGGTAAAAGAAAAAATTGGCAATATTGAAAAAACGATTTTGCGAGAGCATAGTTTCCAGATTAAGGAATTAGGGAACAGAGTTAAATATGTTGAAGGTGTGCTTACGATAGATAAGTAAAAAAAATGAAAACGATTTTAGTTGATGCGATAAATACTTTTGTAATTAAGGATGAAGGTATTTTTGAGGCAATGCGCGTGTTGCTTGAGCAGTATTCCAACAGAAAGATAATTCTCACAAATGCTGATGATGAACAAATGAAAAAATATGACTTGAACAATATGCCTTATGAAGTTTTTACATTAAAACACAACCCCGAAAAAACAGATCCAAGATATTTTGAAAAGATGTTGGAATTTTTTAATTTAAGCGCCAGGGATACCGTGTATTTTGAACACAATGAAGAGGCAGTAAAAAGCGCCCAATCCTTCGGAATAAAGACTTATCATTATAATAAAGACAAAAAAGATTTAGAATCTTTGAAGAAATTTTTAGACGATAATATTTAGTTCCGCTCGTTAAACATTCAATCTAACTGTTTTGTGCAACACCAAGTGTCCAACATTTTTACTTTCGCATTGTCTATATTTGTGCCGATCGGCTCGTTTATGGACAATGCGAATGAAGCGAATAATTAATCTTCCTTTTCCGAATTATTTTCCATTGGATTTTTCCAAGAGGCGTAATCGCATTTTGGGTAGCGGGAACAGCCATAGAAGACGCGTCCTTTGCGGGTTTTCTTCATCACGACATCGCCAATGTCTTCCGGTGAAAACTCAGCGCATTTGGGGCATTTCATCCCGATTTCCCTGGCCGGGTTTTTTATCGGCTTGGCGGTTTTGCATTCCGGAAAGCCGGAACAGGCCATAAATTTGCCGAATCTTCCCGGCTTGATGACCATCGGCTTGCCGCAATTCGGACAGACCTCGTCCGTTTTTTCTTCCATATTCTTTTTTTCCACTTCCGTTTCTTTTTTAAGCAGATTTTCGTGGAACGGCTCGTAAAATTCTTTTATGACCGGCACCCATTTTACCTGCCCTTCGGCGATTCTGTCCAAATCTTCCTCCATTTTGGCGGTAAAGTTGATATCCACTATCTGGGGAAAATGCGCGACCAAGATGTCGTTGACCATATTTCCCGTTTCAGTCGGCACGAATCTTCTTTGTTCGTTTTTTGCCACATAGTTTCTGGCTTGGATGGTGGCTATAGTCGGCGCGTAAGTGGAAGGCCGGCCGATGCCGTGTTCTTCCATTGCTTTTATCAGGCTGGCTTCGTTGTATCGCGGGGGCGGTTCGGTGAAATGCTGTTCCGGTTTTAATTCTTTCAAATTTAAAATTTCGTTTTCTGCCAATGGCGGCAAAATATTTTCCGTAAATTTGGACGGATAAATTTTGAGCCAGCCGTCAAATTTAAGGGTTGAGCCGTTCGCCCGGAAAATAAAATTATTGGCGGAAATGTCGGCGGTGGCGGAGTCAAAAACAGCCGGTTGCATTTGGCAAGCGATAAATCTTCTCCAGATCAAATCGTAAATTTTGTATTGCTTGGCGTCCAAGTTGTCTTTCATTGAGTCCGGCGTTCTCGAAGGCGTCGTCGGCCTTATGGCCTCGTGGGCTTCCTGCGCTCCTTTGGCTTTATTTTTGAATCGGCGCGGTTCGTCCAAGGAATAATTTTTGCCATAACTGGAATCAATGAAAGTCTTGGCGGCCGACAAAGAATCTTGGGACAAATTGACCGAGTCCGTTCTCATATAAGAAATGTAGCCGGCTTCGTAAAGCTGTTGGGCCAGCATCATCGTTTGCTTGGCGGAGTATCCCAGTTTGTTGGACGACTCTTGTTGGAGCGAGCTGGTGGTGAAAGGCGCGCCCGGGAGCCTTCTGGCTTCTTTGGATTCCATTTCGGCCACTTTGTATTCCGCTCCGCCTAAATCTTTCAGTATCCGGTCGGATTCTTCTTTGTTTTTGATTTCCAATTTGTCCAGAACTTTTCCGTCTTTTTTGTAAAGATAAGCTTCAAAAACTTTTTCTTGTTCTTTTTTTGTGTTTAAAAATGCGGATAGGCTCCAATATTCTTGTGGCTGAAAAGTCTGGTTTTCTTTTTCTCGGTCGGCGATTAGTCTGACGGCGACGGACTGCACTCTTCCCGCCGACAATCCGCGGAAAAATTTTCTCCACAGGAAAGGGGAGAGTTCGTAGCCGACAAGCCGGTCCAAAATTCTTCTGGCTTGCTGGGCATCAACCAAATTCATTTCTATTTTTCGCGGGTTGGCCAGAGCTTCATTGATAGCCGTTTTGGTGATTTCGTGGAAGACGATTCTCTTGGCGTCTTTTACATCAAGAATGTTGGCGATATGCCAGGCTATGGCTTCTCCTTCGCGGTCCTCGTCGCTTGCCAAAATTATCTCGGTCGCTTTGGCGGCCAGTTTTTTCAGCTCATTGACTCTTTTTCTGGCTTTGACGGGGATGATATAAGAAGGCTCAAAATTGTTGGCCGTATCAATGCCGAGTTTTGATTTGGGCAAATCTCTCACGTGCCCGTAAGAAGATTCAATTTGGTATTCATCGCCTAAAAAACCGGAGATGGTTCTGGCTTTGGTGGGGGATTCCACTATCACCAATTTCATCTCCATCAGCTTTTTATTTTTAGTTTTACTTGCCGTTGTCATAGCTATGAGTATATTGAAACAATTTCAAATTGCAAAATTGACTCGCCATATATTTCACTACCTATAAGTTGCTATAGCATAAGATAGGTGATAGTGTGGAATAAGCTCAACACGTCCTGTCTAATATAAGCAAATGAATAAAGAAACAAGATCAATCAGAGATAAATATTCCAAAGGAGAATTGGCAAAAGATATTTTAAAAGGCCTTGCTTTAGGAGGATTAATTGTTTCAAGTTTTGCTTTGCCCAATTTGCCTCAAATATTTCATTTGTTCGGAGTTGACGGTTCAAAAGATCGCTTTAAGGTGAAGAGATCAATAAGTAAATTGCAAAAGAAAAAATTAGTTGTAATTTATGAAAAGGATGGAATGGATGTTGTTGAAATAACCAGAGAAGGAGAGAAAAAAATATTAAAATACAAATTGGAGGAAATGAAAATTTTGAGGCCGAAAAAATGGGACGGCAAATGGAGAATTATAATTTTTGACATACCAGAGAAATTCAAAAAAGCGAGAAACGCTTTATCAAAAAAGATTTCAGACATGGAAGTATATCCTTTACAGAAAAGTGTTTTCGCTTGCCCTTTTTTCTGTCGGGACGAAATTGATTTTATCGGGGAATTTTTTAATGTAAGAAAATATATTTATTATATTGAAGCGGATAAAGTTGGAAAAGACAAGACCTTGAGAGATTTTTATAATATCTAAATTAAAGATAAATAAATTTATTCACGAAATTACTTTTTGCATTTCTCGCCTTGTTGTCTTTCTTATAAGTGTTACCTATAACTGACTATAACATTTGTTGGGTAGCGTTTCTGATGATGACTACTGTCTAACCTCGGATACATATTGCACTCATTAATCAAATGGGCGCAAAATGAAAATACATTGCAAATATCGAGGGATTAAAGGTTTTATCACCGTCTACAATAATGCTGCAAGGTATCAATATATGATTAGGTACATTCAAGGTGTTGACAACTTTAAATGATCGTGTATAACTAAAAACAAACTCAAAGTATCTTAAAAAATAACTTTTTAATTTTTGAAAAAGGGGGTGAAAGTAAATGATTTTTGTGTTTAGAATAATGAAATACGACGGATTTGGGCATCTCGTTGTTGTGGCTGAAAAGGAGGTAGATTTAGCTGGATTTGAATTTTCTGACCCAAACAATATAAATTTTGGTGTCAAATCCATTGCTGGAAATGCTGGAAAAACAGAAAACACAATTGTATTAGAAATAGGGCCGGTGGTAAAAAAGTAATGTTTACATGTCGGGAAAAAATAATGGAAAAAGTAGCACGGGCTTATTGAAAAATCAGCCCGTGTTTATTTTTATTATATTACGCTCGGAAAATTTCTCCGCCGGATTCTTTGATGAGGCCGTTTAGGATCATCATAGAGACGGTTGCATTGGCTTGGGCGGGCGGCAGTCCGGATTTTCTGACAAGCTCGTCTTTCTCAATCGGTTCAATAAGAAGAGAATAAATTTTTTCTTCCGCCGGAGTGAATTCCAGATTCAATTTCAGGTTTTCTTTTTCTTTGGGCAAGCCGAAAGCGTCAAAAATATCTTCAGCTGATGTTATAAGCGCCGCTCCCGCTTTGATCAGTCTATTGGTGCCAGTTGAGTTTTGGGAAAAAATTGAACCGGGCACGGCGAAGACGTCCCGATTGTATTGCGTCGCCAAATCGGCCGTTATCAGCGTTCCGCTTTTTTCCGCCGCTTCTATTACCAGCACGGCGTGGCTCATCCCGGCGATGATTCTGTTGCGGGAAGGGAAAGTGTGAACGCCGGCCGGCATTCCCCAATCCAATTCGGAGATGAGGCATCCGCCGCTTTCCAGAATTTCTTTGGCAAGTTTCAGGTTGGAATGAGGGTGAAGAACTTTGTCGTCCAGACCGGAGCCGGGGATGGCGATTGTCTTTAATCCGCTTTTTAACGCCGCTTTGTGAGCGATGCCGTCTATGCCGATGGCCAGTCCGCTGACGATGATTATCTGGCGATTTTTATTGTTCAACCCGCCGATTATTTTCTCGCAGGCCTCTTTGCCATATGTGGTGAATCTTCTGGCGCCGACCACGGCCAGATAAATAGCATCCTCCGGCGGAAGCTCGCCTTCCATATATAACAGCTCCGGCGGGTCTGGAATTTGTTTGAGCAAAGCGGGAAAATTTTTCGGCTTTAAAATTTTACGTTGCATAGAAAAATTATAGCACTTTTTTGCTTATTTTAGTTCTTTTTGATATTATTAAAATATGCTGGATATTAAATTCATCAGAGAAAATCCGGAATTGATCAAAGAAGCGGTTCGCAAGAAGCATATTGTTTTTGACGTGGCGAAATTGATTGAAGCCGACGACTTGCGATTGAAAATCCTAAGGGAAGTGGAAGATATGAGAGCCAGGCAAAACGCGGCCAGCGACAATATCGCTAAAATTCAAAATCCAGAAGAAAGGCAAAAAGCGATAGGAGAAATGAAGGAGTTGAAAGAAAAACTTTTGGCCAAAGTGGAGGAATTAAGAAAGGCCAACGAAATATGGAAAGAAATGATGCTCCTTGTCCCCAACATTCCCGATGTTTCCGTGCCGGAAGGCGAGAGCGACGCGCAGAACTTGGAAATAAAAAAATTGGGAGACATTCCGGACTTCAAAGCGAAAGGATTTGAGCCGAGGGGGCATATTGAGCTTATGCAAAAGCTGGATATGGCCGATTTTGAAAGAGGCGCGAAAATTTCCGGTTTCAGAGGATATTTTTTGAAAAATGACGGCGCGCTTTTGTCTTATGCCATTTGGCAATATGGGATGGAATTTTTTATGAAGAAAGGCGGATTTTCGCCGATGATCGTCCCTTCTCTTGTCCGCAAGGAAATGATGTTTGGCACAGGCTACTTGCCTCAAGGCGAAGAAGACCTTTACAAAACGCAAGACGCCGATTATCTCGCCGGAACGGCGGAAGTGTCAGCGATGGGTTATCACTCGGACGAAATTTTGGACAAAAAAGATTTGCCAAAAAAATTTTTGTGTTCCTCGCCTTGTTTCAGAAGAGAGGCGGGAAGCCACGGCAAGGACGTAAATGGTCTTATAAGGGTGCACGAATTTTACAAATTGGAGCAGGTTGTTTTGTGCGAAGCCGATCATCAAGAGTCGGTCAAGTGGCACGAATGGGTGAACAGAAACACAGAAGAATTTATAGAATCTCTCAATATTCCTTACCGCACTGTTATAAATTGCGGTGGCGACTTGGGGCTGGGGCAGGTTAAAAAATATGACATAGAACTTTGGGTGCCGAATGAAAACAAATACAGGGAAATAAGCTCGGCTTCATATTTCCACGATTTCCAAACGAGAAGATTGAATATCCGCTACAAAGACGAAAACGGAAAATTAAGATTTTCTCACTCGCTCAATAGCACCGCCGTTCCGACTCCGCGTATAATAGTTTCTATAGTGGAAAACTATCAGCAAGCGGACGGTTCCATCTTGGTGCCGGAAGTTTTGAGGAAGTATATGGGCAAAGATAGGATGGGGTAAATAATTGTGGTTGACTTAATCTTGTTATTTTATATAATTCATTGTGTTATGAAAAGATACAATTTTCCAATAATCATAGAACGGGACGAAGACGGATATTTTGCTTTTTGTCCGAAATTGCAGGGATGTTACTCCCAAGGAGATACTTATGAAGAAGCGATGGAAAACATAAAGGATGCCGTCAATCTTCATGTTGAAGACAGAATTAAAACAAAAGAAATTTTGCCCAAAACGGATTCTGTGAGTTCCATAAGTTTGGCGACGATAGAGGTTGCCGTTTAATTTTCTATGTCTCAAGGATTGCCGAAACTAACCGCCAAAGAAATTATCGCCGTATTGGAAAAACTTAATTTTTCTCTTGCGCGTCAAAACGGCAGTCATAAGATTTTTAAAAATGCTGAAGGGGCGCGGGCGACTGTTCCTTTCCACACAGGTAAAATACTGCACCCGAAAATTTTAAAAAGCATTATGAAAGACGCGAGTATTGATGAAGATAAATTAAAAAAATTATTGTAATTATTTTTAAATAGTTAAAATATGGCTCGCAAAGATTTTTTGGCTTCATCAAGGAAATTGCGGAGAAAGAGGCTTATTTTTAAAGCGGTTGTTGTTGGCGTGATTTTTGCCGCCGTTTTTGTCGGCGTTGTCGCTTTTTTCAGAATGCCTTATTTGCAAGTTGAGAAAATAGAGATAAGCGGAAATAACTTAATCAATAGCGATGATTTAATTAAAAAGATAAAAACTAACCTTGAGGGAAAGTATTTTGGTCTTTTTCCAAAAGCCAATATTTTTTTAATTCCCAAAGATAAAATTTTGGCGGAACTGCCGGAAGAGTTCAAAAGGATAAAAAAAATATCTCTTGATAAAAAATATTTCGGCGCCATCGCCGTAAAATTGGAAGAAAGAAGCAACGCCGTTTTATTTTGTGAAAAGGAAGATTGCGCGTACGCCGACGAGAAGGGTTTTGTTTTTGAAAAAGCGCCTTATTTTTCCGGCGCGGTGTTTTTGAAAATAATTGAGCAAAGAAATTCGGATAGCGTGGAAAACGCGAAAGCAATTGACAAATATTTGGGAACAAGTTTGATAGCGGAAAGCGAATTCAAAACAATTCTGGAATTTGCCGGACTAGCCGCCAAAACAGGTGGTGGAGGAGTTTCAGAAGTGTTTTTGAAGAAAGAAAACATTTACGAATTTTATGACAAAGAAGGCTGGAAAATTATTTTAAACGATAAAAACGAGCCCCAAAGCGCTTATCTTAATCTCATAACGGCTCTGGATGCCAACATTAAAGACAAGCGAACGAAATTGGACTACATAGACCTCCGTCTCGGCAACAAAATTTATTTCAAATACAAGTGAGATTTCAGTTTGTTTTTTAAATTTTTACGGTAAGATACAAATATGGCTACCATAACTATAACTATCCCTAAAAACTTAATAAAAAACGACGATTTGGTCGTCATCCCCCGCAAAGAATACGAGGAGTTTTACCAATGGAAGGAAACGGGTAAAATGTTTAAAACATTCGTGCCCACAGCCGCTCAAAAAAGAGATTTTAAAAAAGCGCGCAAAGAATATGCCGCAGGCGAATATATAACTTTAAGCCAATTGGAAAATGAATTGGGAATTACACCTAAGAAACCGCGCTAAAAAGAGTTTGTCGCGTTTTCCAAAAAAAGATCAAATTTATATAGCCATAGGTTTGCGAGAGCTTGTCACTAATCCTTACTCGGGAGATTTTAAAACTTTAACCTTGTTGAAAGAAATGGATATTATACTTTAGCACCGATAGACTATAAAAAATACAATGATTACTTAAAAAATAAAAGTTTTTAATCACAACAAATGATTAGTACAGACTTTTTTTCAAAAGAATGGGTGCTTGAAAATCTTATAACTGAGATTTTGTTTGGATTTTTTATTTTCATTTGGCGACACATCATGGATATTTATCGAGCGATAAAAGTGTACAAAATTATATCAAACACATAACAATCCAACACGAACCCGCAGAAAGGGCATCTACGCACTTGATAGATTTATGAACATTTACGAAAGCAAGAGGTCTGTTGTTTCCAACAATACGCCATTATATGGTTTAGGTGAAAAGGGAGGAATTTGGTCGGAACAAGTTGTAGATAAAGACATCTTGGAATACCACAAACTAGTTATTGTCAAAGAGAACGAGATCGGGCAGGAGATTACAGTAGAGGTAGAGGCATGTATAAATAGGTTTACAAGAATAGTTTATATTATTGCAAAGTGGTTTGAAGAAAAAGAACGAAGAAAAACAGAACGACTAATAACTGATAAGAGTGGAAAGTTTAAAAAATCAAATTACAAATTACAAAAAAGAATATTAGCTTAAAACATTGTTATTAACTACCATATTTTTTAAAACCGACAACGGTTGTCGGTTTTGGTTAATCGATAGTAAAATCATTTATTGCATCTAATGTTTCCTCTGACCATTCACGCAAAAATAATTCATATTCTTTTGCGTCTTGAAATTGTTCGGTTATTATTTTCGTCCCTGAGATTATTTTGTTTTCTTGATTTATATCTAAAAAATTTTTCAAACTTGAATAAGGGTAGTCCATAAGTTTATTTATAATTCTGTTCCAATTTCGGACTTTGTGTTCTCTCCACTGTTTTCCGACAAGAAAATCAAGTGGATTTAAATGTATATAAAGCGAAAGATGAAGCAAATAATCATTTGTTGCAATATGTTTTGATTTAAAAAGACTCTCAAAGAGAGGCCCACGTCTTTCTGTTTTCGTATTTATATATTTGGCGACGGAAATGTTACACTTGTGTATAAAGCTAGTAATTCCTCTCTCGGTCTTTTCCTTAAGAAGAATATGATAATGATCTGGCATAATCGCATAACAAATTACATCAACCAATTTATCACCACCTCTCGCGATTTCTAATGCTTCTTTAATAGTGGCATTTTGGTTATTTCTTAAGAATTGAAAAGCTTGGGTTGATTTAGTGGAATTTGCAAGCAAAAAAGCCTGCGTTAATCTATCGCAATTTTTACTGTCTTTAAATGCGGGAATATTAAAAAGGGTGCGGTTATAAATGTGATAATATTCACTTGGCGCGAATTTTTCTTTTCTCAGCATGAATTTATTATAACCGACAACCGTTGTCGGTTCAATTTAATTGTTTTATTTTTTAGATGGGTTAATATTTATATTATGAAAATATACATCACCAGAAAAATTTCGGAAATCGGAATCCAGATATTAAAAGACAAGGGCTACGAAGTGGAAGTAAATCCGAAAGACAGGGTTTTGTCCAAGTCGGAATTGGTAAAAGTTCTTAAAAATAATTCCTATCACGCCGTTCTTTGCCTTTTGACAGACAAGATTGACGGAGATGTTTTTGACGTGGCGGGAAACGCCAAAATTTTCGCTAATTATGCCGTCGGTTTTGACAATATTGATTTGGAGGCGGCTAAAAAAAGAGGCGTGATGGTGAGCAATACGCCGGGCGTTTTGAGCGAGGCGGTGGCGGAGCATTCCATCGCTCTTATGTTGGCAGTCGCCAGAAGAATCGCCGAATCGGATAAGTTTGTCCGGGCCGGAAAGTATAAAGGCTGGGCGCCGATGTTGCTTCTGGGCAGCGGGTTTTTCGGAAAAACCGTCGGCATAATCGGTTTGGGTCGGATAGGCACGAAGACGGCCCACATAGCTTCGCAAGGATTCGGCGCCAAAGTCATTTATTACGATATAAGAAGAAACGAAGATTTTGAAAAAGAATTCCCGGCTGGTTCCATTGAATTCAAGCCGAGCATTGACGAAGTTTTAAAAGAAGCCGATTTTGTGTCCGTTCATCTTCCTCTTACCGAACAGACAAGGCACATAATAAACAAAGAAAAATTGGCGATGATGAAGCCGACGGCGTATCTAGTCAACACTTCCCGCGGGCCGATAATAGACGAAGAGGCCTTGGCGGAGGCGCTGAAAAATAAAATAATAAAAGGCGCGGCTCTGGATGTTTTTGAGTTTGAGCCGAAAATTACCAAAGGCCTTTTAAAGCTGGATAACATCGTTTTGACTCCTCACACCGCTTCGGCCACCGAAGAAGCCCGTTCCAAAATGGCGGAAGTGGCGGCGCAAAATATAATAGAAGCGCTGGAAGGCCGAGTTCCGCCAAATTTGGTGAAATAAAATTGGGACTTGTTTTTTTGAAATTATTTGGTAGACTGGCTGTTATGTTGAAATTAAATACGGAAATAAGAAATGTTTTCGGGAAAAAATTGAAAAGTGACAGAAAGGAAGGCAAGCTTCCGGCTGTTGTCTATGGAAAAGGCAAGGAGTCAAAAGCCCTTTTCGTCAATCTGAACGAGTTCAAAAAAATTTGGAATAAAATTGAAGAAGCCACGATAGTCAAGCTACAGGGCGGTTCCAGCGACGATGTTCTTGTCTATGACGCGGAAAAAGACCCTGTCAGAGGGGAATTTATCCACGTTGACTTTTACGCTTTGGATGTGGATAAGCCGATTACGGCGGAAGTGAAGATTGTTTTTGAAGGCGTAGCGCCGGCGGTTAAAGAAAAAGGAGGCGTTTTGGTCAAAGTATTGCACAGTCTGAAAATAGAAGCTTTGCCCAAAGATTTCCCTCACGAAATAAAAATTGACGTTTCCAAACTGGCCAATATCGGAGATAGGATTACCGTCAAAGATTTGGCACTCGGAAAATCGGTGAAAATTGAAGCCAGAGAAGATCAAGTCATAGTTTTGGCCAAACCGCATACGGAAGAAAAAGTTGAAGAAGCGCCGAAAGCGATAGAAGACATTGAACTTTCGGAAAAGAAAGGCAAGAAGGAAGAGGAAGGCGAAGAAGGAACGGCAATGCCGGGCGGAAAAACGGTTCCAGAAGCTAAAAAAGAAGGGAAGAAATAATGTCGCTCAAAAACAAGTCCTGCTGATAGCGGGACTTGTTTTTGTTTGTTATAATGTATTCACAAATGAGTAAATTTTTTAAACCGCTTATCGTCTTGCTGGCTTCTTTTGTTTTTTTTCATTTCAATATCTCTTTGGCCGAGGAAGTCAATCAAAACGCGACCAAAGAAAGGAGAGAGGAACTTCAAAAGCAGTTGGACAATTTGGACAGCCAGATTGGAACCCTTGACTCCGTAATTCAGAAAAAACGGACGGAATCCGCCAGTTTGGAGCGGGATATTGCCATATTTGACGCGAAAATAAAAAAAGCCAAACTGGAAATTCAAAGGCGCGACGCGGAAATCACCAAGACAAAAACAGGCATTTCTCAAAAATCGGAGCAGATAATAACACTTTCGGATAAAAGCGAAAAAAAGAAAAATTCTTTGGCGGAGTTGATAAGAAAAAACAATGAAATGGATTCCACCGGCTTGGCGGAAATTATTTTAGGCTACCAAAAAATGTCCGATTTTTTCGTAACAGGGGATACTTTGGAGCCGATCCATCGGCTCATCCAGGACACATTGGATGAAATAAGGTCAACTAAAAAACAGACGGAAAAAGAAAAAGACGATTTGGCGGAATATCAGGCCGAACAAGTTCAATTGAAGACAGCGCAGGAAATGGAAAGAAAAAAATTGGCCGCCAACGAAGCCGAGAAAAAAAATATTTTAAAGATTACTCAAGGGGTGGAGAAAGGCTATCGGGCGATAATGGCTTTGAAGCAAAAAGACGCCGCCACCATAAGAAGCCAACTGTTTTTGCTTTCCGGTTCGCCGTCCATCTCTTTTGAAAAAGCGGTGGAATACGCCAATTTGGTCTGGAATAAACTGAAAGTAAGGCAGGCCTTTTTGCTGGGGGTGATAAGGGAAGAATCAAATTTGGGCGCCAATGTGGGGAAAGGGAACTGGAAAGAAGATTTGGCGCATCCGAATTGCGCCAAACAAAGGACGGCTTTTACGCAGATAACTTCCGAACTCGGCCTTGACCCGGACTTGCTACCGGTGTCAAAAAAGGTCTGGTACGGTTACTGCGGCGGGGCGATGGGGCCGGCCCAATTTATGCCCACGACATGGCTTCTGTACAAAAAAGGCATTTCTAATATCACAGGGAACAATCCTCCCAGTCCATGGGATCCCAAAGACGCTTTTGTGGCGTCTGGCTTGCTTTTGAAAGATAACGGCGCGGCGGCCGGAGGATACGCCGCCGAACGAAAAGCGGCTTTGAAGTATTTGGCGGGGTCAAATTGGAATAAAAAAGCCTATGCTTTTTACGGAAATGATGTGATGGAATTCGCCGCCGATTATCAGGAGCAAATTGACATTATCAACAAAATGGCCAGCCTCGCCGAGTCTAGGCGGGCCAGCCGGTGATTACTATCCACACCTTGCCATTGGCTTTATTTATTAGATTGTTTTAAAATGAAAGGAGTATTATCAAATTCATTATCAGTATTAACAATTAGATAATTATGAATAAAATTTCAAATTTCAAAAAAATTGTTTCCATCGGTTTTTTTGCGGCGTTTTTAGCCGTTTTTTTATCGGCAGGAACGGCGCAGGCCGGTTTTTGGGATTGGTTTAATATTGGAGGCGATTCCCAGCAGGCGGCGGTCAGCGGCTCGAAGACATATACATTAAGAGTAAATAAAAGCGGTTATGGCGGCAATTATAGAAACATAATGAGCTCCGACAAAAAAATAAATTGCGGTTTTGATTGTTCGGAAAGATATCTTGACGCGCAAACCATAACTTTAACCGCAATCAGTAAAAGCAATAATTATTCTTTTGACAGATGGACAGGCGGCGGGTGCAGCGGAAGCGGCAGTTGCGTTGTGGAGGTGAACAAGCCAAACGGCACTGTTTCGGTCAGGGCGATATTTAAGAAAGGTCCTTCGGCGAGCAGAGATGCTTCAGAAACAGTCCCATCCGCTTCCGCCAGTCTGGTAGCAAAAACCGGAAACGCGGATAATATAACCTCAAATTCCGCCAGATTAAAAGGCGCGATTAATCCGCAAGGACAGAATGTTTCCGTTTATTTCAAATACAGAAAAGAATCGGAATCAGCCGAAGCGACCAAAACTACGGAATGGATGTCCACCGACAGCCGGTCAAACGATTTAAATGCGGACATTAAAGTTTCCGGCTTATCTTCCGGAACGAAATATGTTTACCAGTTTTACGCGTATAATTACACCAGCGGGAAAACTATCTATGGCGACTCAAAGTATTTTACCACTAAAACATCAAGCGAATCGTCAAGTTCAAGTTCAAGTTCGGTCCAAAGTTCGTCCTCTTCCGTTTCCAGCGGGGCTAGTTCTAGCAGTTCTTCCGTCCAGCAATATACATTGAAAGTGAAAATTTCCGGCGCCGGCCAAATAAGCGGCAGCGGCATAAAATGCAAGAAATCAACGGAGGGCAAATATAGCAAGGGTGGAAATTGGACTTGTTCTGTAAAAATCAATAAAGGCGCAGAAGTCACATTATATTCTTCAGAACCAAGCACCCAATATGAATTCGCCACATGGGCTGACAATTGCAGGGCATTTCAAAAATCGACTTCTTGCAATTTTGAAATGAGCGGCAACAAAACCGTTTCCGCCACTTTCAACAAAAAAGGAGCGGCCGACAAAGAAACTGTATCCGTTTCGGTGAAAAAATTAGGCAGCGGTGTTGGCAAAGTAGTCAGCATAAATTATTCGGGCAAAGAAATCAGCGGCATAAACTGCGGCAGCAATTGCAGCGAGAATTTCCAAAAAAATTGCGTGACGGATATAGAAAGATACGGGGGAGATAGTTGCGCTACTGTTTACTTCAGAGCCGTCGCGGAGAAAGGCTCCACTTTTTCCGGCTGGGGAGGAGATTGTCTGACTTTTAAAAACGAAAAAGACCAATGCTATGTTCATTTGGATAAAGCGAAGACCATAACGGCCAAGTTCAACGAAGGGAGCAATAATGCGAAAGGAAAGTATTATAACCTTAAAGTTACCGCCCCGGACAATGGCGTAATTGCCAGCACTGACGGTAAAATAAACTGCGGTTCTGGAAATATCAAGTGCGACCATAGTTATGGGAAAAACGGCACGGTTACTTTGAAAATAACTCCGAATAGCGGGTATGTGGTGTCCAGCATGAGCGAATGCAGTTCTGGCAAAACAAAGAATTCAGACGGTTCTTATGATTGCAAAGTGAAGATGAAGAAAAATCAAAGCATTTCCGTTATTTTCAAAGTATCTGGAACATCGTCTTCCAGCTCGTCATCCGAAGCCTCATCTTCCTCATTTGGTCCATATTCAACAGTAACCGGATCAGCGAGTAATATAACTTCAACTTCAACCACTTTAAACGGCACAATCATTCCGAATGGGAATAGTCTTTCTTATATTTTTGCGTATCGAAAAAACAGCGAAAGTTCATCGGCAACCAAGTATGTTCCCTTCAACAGCTATACGTCAATAGGTAGCACTTCAGGCGATGTCTCCGTAAGCGCTGACATTTCCGGATTATCATCGGGGACGAAATATATTTATAGACTTTACGTATGGAATTCTAAAACAAAAAAAGTTACCAGCGGATTAGTAAAATATTTTACGACTTCGGGAGGATCGTCCAGCTCGTCTTCGTTTTCAAGTTCGTCTAACAATTCTTCCAGATCATCGCTATCATCTAGCAAACACACAATAAAAGTAAACATAAAAAATGCGTCAACAATAGAGGGGCAATTATACATAAGAACTTCGAAAAACGGGAGCACTGGGTGCGTTATAAAAGTATTGAACAATGCGGACTGCTCTCTTTCTGGAATTACTCATGACGATACTGTCACGATTAAAATTGAAAACACCACTGGTTCTTTTAGCGGTTGGAGCGATGACAGCAATGTTTGCAATGATAATATTAAAACATGTGACATAAAAATGGATGCCGACAAAACAATTTCCATTACCTTTGGAAGCTAGTTAATTTTTGTTTATTGAAAACTTTTGACAATTTTATCCAAGTTGCCTTCCATTATTCTTTCTATGTCGTGAAATGATTTTTTGACGCGATGATCGGTGATTCGGTCCTGCAAAAAATTATAAGTCCTTATTTTTTCCGAGCGGTCTTGAGTGCCGATTTGCTGGCGTCTTTCGTCGGCCAGCTGGCTTTGCGCTTGGCTGGCTTGTCCGCTTTCCAACTTGGCCGCCAGAAGAGCCAGCGCTTTTTCGCGGTTTCTCTGCTGGGACCTTTCGCTGGTGCATTTGACCACCAAGCCGGTCGGCTTGTGGGTGATTCGGACGGCCGTTTCCACCTTGTTGACGTTTTGACCGCCGGCTCCGCCCGAACGGGTAAAGGTGATTTCCAAATCTTGGGGCTTGATTGTCATTTTTTCTTCCGTTCTTATCGGCAAAACGGCCACTGAAGCGGTGGAGGTGTGGACTCGGCCGGACTTTTCCGTCGCCGGAACTCGCTGGACCCGATGCACTCCGCTTTCTTGTTTTAATTTATCGTAAACTCCAACGCCCGATATTTCCAAAAACACTTCTTTGTATCCGCCCAGCTCGCTTCTTGATTCATCAAGAATAACGGCGCTCCAGCCCTGCTTGGCGGCGAATCGGGAATACATATTGGCCAAATCGGCGGCGAAAAGCGCGGCCTCATTTCCGCCCGCTCCGGCGCGAATTTCCAAAATTATTGTTTTAGGAGATTGGTTTATCATAAAGATTATTTGAACCGCGAAATAGCTGTCTTTGAAATAGCCCGAAGTATTTTTCTGCTGAAAAATCATCTTTACTCGCGCCGCCGCGCTCCGTAGTGCTATTTCAAAAACACTATTTCGCGGTTCATAAGAGGTACTACTTTTTAACTGTTTTCGCCTTCGCCTTTGCGGTTTTTGGCGCGGCCTTGGCTTGTCTGGCTTTGAATTTCTCCACTCGGCCGGCGGTGTCTATTATCTTCTTGTTGCCGGTAAAAAACGGATGGCAGGCGCTGCAAATTTCCACATGAATGGATTTCACGGTAGAGCCTGTTTTTATCTTGTTTCCGCAGGCGCAGGCGATAACCGCGTCTGGATAATATTGAGGATGTATTTCTTTTTTCATAACATTATATATAACACAAAGCCGCAATTTCTGCAACTTTTTTGGTGGCTATTTTAACAAATCAAAAAAGTCTGAGAGATGTAATTTTATTTCCTATGATGAAATAAAAGATAAAGGTAATAATTTATTGGCTGGTGTGTTTTTTAACACCAGCCAATTTTTTGTAATTCACCTAAATAATGCAACTTGCTTTATTGCTATATATTGCTATAGAAGCCAAACTATACTGATATTTTTGACAAATTCAATGTGTTGCATAACCCCACCCATTTTTGCACTCGGCTGGTAATTTAGAAACATAATACTTGGAATCGGTTAACGCCTCAAGCGGTGTCATTTTGTTCTTGAAAGCATAGTGGACTCTTTTGGTGTTGTAGAAG
>Ga0209211_10003642_pt1 | contig 24841 bp, 21 predicted proteins | sample RifGroA2_FD_183992 | JGI IMG/M metagenome (GOLD analysis project Ga0209211, IMG submission 183992) | Groundwater microbial communities from Rifle, Colorado, USA - Groundwater A2 (SPAdes) (version 2) | ecosystem: Environmental > Aquatic > Deep subsurface > Groundwater | place: Rifle, Colorado...
AAGATTATCTTGACACTATGTGACTATTAGCCACGAATTGACACGAATATATACGAACGAAAAGCTTGAAATACGAATAGCTCAGGATTTGTAGTTATAATTCGTTCTATTAAAGTTCAATGCCTAGATAAGTGTGATAGCATTTGGATGTCAATATTTAGCCTGTGTTATCGGCTGTTGCTGGCGTTTTTTTTGAAAATCAAGAAGCAAGACCCGACCCTATACTCCTATGAATGAAAACCACCAGAGGCTAATCCCGGTCGGCTCTATGGCTTTGTTGGCACTGTCTTTTTCCTTTCTAAGATAAATGCCTTAACCTGTTCAATTGTATGTGGCGGGGTGCTCATGTGAACAATAGCGTGGCAGTTAGGACAAACGGGTCGTAAATCCTGAATTGGATCAACTTGGTATTCAGTGTTGATTTCCGATAGTTAACGCAAATGATGAACATGGATATGCCCTTGAGCAATTTCCCCGTATACATCCGCCAAGTTAATATCACACACTGAACACGTGCACCCGTAATGTAAAATGCACTTTTCACGCGCGATAGCATTTCGTTCGTATGCGTTGACTGATATTGAGCGGACTGCTCCTTCGTAAAGACGTGTCGGTTCTGTAATTTCTTCTGGAATAGTTATTTGATTTCCGTTAGTCCATCTCAACTTTTCTATTGCTTGTGCGACCTCTGGCCGCATGATCCAAAGCCAATACCTTCCTGGTTTCTTAAGTTCGGCGAGTATATAAACGGCGTCCGCTCCCTGTGATTCCTCAGCCGTGGGGTCCCAGCCGAACGCATTTCCGACGAGCCGTCCCAATTTGCCGTAGTGCAGATTTGCTGCATTATGATTGTGATATCCCATTGCCTTTGCCATCTGCGATGCCGTCATTGTTCTATCTGGCGCATAATAATGTGCTTGGATCATTTTGATATGATGCGGTGAGATATTGAGATTGCGGAGTGCAGTTATATAATCTTCTGTCTTATATTTATTTTTCATTTATTAGTGCCAACGGCGGAATTGAGTGGCAACCGCAGTCGGCGCGTAATGGGCGAACGCAAACGTTCGCCTGATTCGCGCCGGCAAAGCGACAGCCCGAAGGGGTTATCCGCTCGAATGACTTGTTATAACAAGTTCTTTATTTCGTTAACATCAAGTAGCCTTGAGGAGTGATAAACTGTAAGTATCTCTACTAAATCGCCTCTTATTCTATAAATTATTCTGTAATTACCAATAATTACTTCTCTGATTTCTTTACGATTTAATTCTGGCATAACTCGTCCAGATTCAGGAAATAACTCTAAACGGTCCACTGCCTCAAAAACTTTTATTGTAAACATCCGTGCGTAATAGCTTGAGTCCCTTGTAATAAAATTTGCTATGGCTTCAATATCTTCTAAAGATTGAGGAGACCATTTTATTTTAGCCATTTTTTCATTTTCTCTTTTGCTTCCTCATGAGAAATACATTCGCCTTCATCTGCCTGTTTAATGCCTTTTTCAATTTTTGCAAGTAAATATAATCTTTCCATTGCTTCTTCAACTGTAGTCTTCTCTGGTAAGTCACGTAAACTGTTTATTATCTTTTTCTTATCTAAAGCAAACATTTTCGCACCTCCTCTTTTTTGTTTTTGTTATAACTTATAATTAGACTGCCTAATTAATATATTCTTTTACCCAATATGAGCAAACTAAAACTTCTCATTTCTGATCATTATTTGAAAATTACCTTACCACAATCCGGTAAATATAATCAATAAGATTTCTATATTCTGTGAAAAATTCCATAGAATTTATTGATAAACTGCTTGTTTTTGTCAAACGATTTTTCATGCTTTTTGGCTTCTTTCCGTAATCCAGCGATAGTCTTGGAATTGTCTTGAGAATATGGAGTGAAAATCTTATATTCAATGTCTTGGAATTTCGATAAATGAGATTCTTTGGTCGTTCCACTCCCGCAGAATGACAAAAACAATGATTCTAAATTAGCCACAGCGCACACCGGGAACACAGATAAAAAAATTATCTGAGAAATCCCTGTGACCTCTGTGGTTATTATATTTTTATAAATAAACTATGAAGAAATCCATTATTGCACGTGGCATACGGGTGCATAATTTAAAAAATATTAATATTGAAATTCCCCATAAAAAACTAATCGTGATCACAGGGGTCAGCGGGTCGGGTAAGTCCAGCCTTGCGTTCGATACGCTTTTTGCAGAAGGGCAAAGGCGGTATGTGGAATCTTTTTCAGCTTATGCACGCCAATTTTTAGAAAAGATGGACAAGCCCGATGTAGACCACATTGAAGGAATTCCGCCTGCAATAGCCATCCAGCAGAAGAACCCTGTCAAAAACAGGCGTTCAACTGTTGGGACTGCCACAGAGATTAACGACTACCTGAGATTGTTGTTTGCACGGATTGGCAAGACTTACTGCCGTGCCTGCAAACGGCATGTGCAGATAGATACTGTACCTCAGATTGTTGAAACTGTCCTTTCGTTGCCTGAAGGCACAAGATTCATGGTTACATTCCCCATCACCGTCAGCCAGAAAGTTTCGAGTCAAAATCAAATCAATCTCCTCAAGGAACGCGGATTGGTGAGGGTACTGGCTGATAATGCCATCATTGACATTACTTCCGAAGTATCTGACATTGATATTCATTCCGCAAAGTCTGTTTATGGAATTATAGACAGGTTGGTAGTTAAAGATGTAATTAAAGAACGCCTTGTGGATGCCCTGGAGTCCGCATATCGTCTGGGCAATGGGCATTTAAGTGTTGTATTTAATATTCAGGATACGTCTGCCAAAAAAGCTGTTTATGTGCAGGGGCTTCCTATGGATATTCAGGATTCCCGATGGATTGAACTTAAATACAGCAAACACTTCTTTTGCAGTTATTGTAATATTGAGTATCCAGAGCCTGTTCCTGCGCTATTTTCATTTAACAATCCGATAGGAGCCTGTTCCAAGTGTAATGGCTTTGGACACACGATTGATATTGATATGGATGCAGTTGTGCCGGACAAAGAAAAGACGCTGAGCGATGGGGCTATTGCTCCGTGGAATACGCCTACATACTATACAATGTATGAATCGCTTAAGAAGTCATCCTCTAAGTACAATATTCCTTTAAATGTCCCTTTTCGCAAGCTGACTAAAGAACAGGTTGGACTAATTCTCGAAGGCACGGAAGATTTTTGTGGTATCTACGATTTTTTTAAATGGCTGGAACAAAAAAAATATAAGATGCACATCCGTGTTTTTCTGAGTAAATACAGGGGCTACACCTTATGCTCGTCCTGTAATGGGAAACGTTTAAGAGATCAGGTTTTAAATATTTTGATTAACCATAAAAACATTGCGGATATTTGTGCAATGACGATTGATGAGACTTGCAAATTCTTCGCTGAACTTCAGCTTACTGATTATGAAAAGAACATTGCCCATTTGCTGCTACAGGAAATTAAAAAGCGATTAGACTATATGGTCAAAGTAGGCTTGGGATACATTACCCTCGACCGTATGACTCGCACACTTTCCGGGGGAGAGGCTCAAAGGGTTAATCTTACAACGTCGTTGGGTTCTTCGCTGGTAAACACCCTTTACATTCTGGATGAACCAAGCATTGGACTCCACGCAAGGGACACTGATAGATTAATACAGATACTAGAACGATTGCGCGATATTGGGAACACAGTTATTGTTGTTGAGCATGATAAAGAGGTCATCGGTGCAGCCGATGAGATTATAGACTTGGGGCCCGGAGCGGGTGAAAATGGGGGCGTACTTGTTTATCAGGGTTCATTGGAGGATTTACCAGCCAATAACGGCTCTCTTACTGGACAGTATTTGAAAGGTGATAAAGCAATTAAAACCCCTTCTAAACGGAGGAAACCCACCGGCAAGGCGATTATATTAAAGGGTGCCTCACAAAATAATCTGAAAGGCATAGATGTTACATTTCCGCTTAATATGCTGATTTGCGTAACAGGCGTTTCGGGGTCAGGAAAAAGTACGCTCATACAGGATACACTTTACGGGGCAATTAAGAAAAAAATGGGAGGGTACACAGGAGTTGTTGGAAAATTTGAAAGTATACATGGTATTCAGTTAATTAACGACGTTATGCTTGTAGATCAATCTCCCATAGGGCGCACCCCTCGTTCTAATCCTGCTACGTATGTAAAGGTGTTTGATGAGATTCGAAGACTCTTCTCGTCAACCATGGATGCAAAGAGGCACAATCTGAATATCAGTTCTTTTTCGTTCAATGTCTCTGGCGGGAGGTGTGAACATTGCGAGGGTGCTGGCTACAACCGGGTTGATATGCAATTTCTTGCAGACGTCTATGTCACGTGCGACAAGTGTAACGGGAAACGATTCAACAAAAGGGTGCTTGATGTAAAATATAAGAACAAAAACATAAATGAAATACTTGAAATGACCGTAGATGAAGCCATTTCCTTTTTCCACGATTCTGTGCGCATTACAAAGGGGTTGAAATTCCTTCAAGATACCGGGTTGGGCTATTTAAGGTTAGGACAGCCTGCCACTACTTTATCGGGAGGCGAGGCGCAACGACTAAAGATTGCCGCTTATATGGCTCAGGAAAGTGCAGATGAGATGCTCTTTATTTTTGACGAACCTACTGTCGGTCTGCATATGGATGATATTCAGAAATTGCTTACCTGCTTTCAAAAATTGGTTGAAGGAGGGCACTCTTTAATTGTTGTAGAACATAACATGGATATTATTAAATCTGCAGATTACATTATTGACTTGGGTCCTGAGGGTGGTGATGCGGGAGGGTACATTGTTGGAGCTGGCACACCTGAGCAGATAACACAAATAGAAATGAGTTATACAGGAAGGTATTTGAAATCTTATTTTTAATGATTATCAACGTATCTTAAGTTAAAATGTGAATTTTAAAGATATAATTACAGGTCTTGTATTCTGTTTTCCAAAGAGTATTCTTAATAATAACCGTATGAAAGGCCACGATGAAATTTAACAAGAAAAATGTTCTGTTCATCATAAGTATTATTGTCAGTATTATTTGTTCGTGGTTGTTTATACGAAAGATTGAGTGGTCATTACTTAAGAATGCTTTAAAGGACGCAAATTATTGGTTTGTTATCCCAGCGGTCATTTTGACTCTGCTGGTTTATCTGGTAAGGGCATTTAGATGGCAGTGTTTATTGTCACATATTAAAAGGGTTTCTGTGATAAATTTATTGTCTGTTACGTGTATCGGCTTCATGGCAAACAACATCCTTCCCGCTCGTGTGGGGGAAGTTCTAAGGCCATTTTTACTTTATAAAAAAGAAAATATAAAATTTTCAACCTCTGTTGCCACAGCAATTATGGAGCGTATTTTTGACATGCTGGGGCTTATCATATTCACTGTTGTTGTTATTGCCATACTACCTCACCCCTCTACAACCCATCATAATCCACTTGGTCCTGTTTCTGTGAATGGGGTAAACACGATAAAAGAATCAATTATCCCTTCTCTGAAAAAATGGACCGAGGTATTCGCTGCGGTTGGTGTATTTACCATCGTTTCAATGTTTTTGATTGTTATTAAACCTGATTTTTTCAAGAAAATACTCTCTAAAGTATGCTTTTTTCTACCGCATAAGCTTAAAGACAAGATTTTTGGATTTTATGACTCTTTCGTCCATGGACTAAAAATTCTAGAAAATAAAACACAAACAGTATGGATAATGGCACTTTCTCTCGTAATTTGGATTTTGGCTGGGGTAGAAATATATCTTCTTGGGTTTTCCTTTCACATACAACTGCCTTTGGTTGGCGCCTGTCTGGTTGCTGTTTGTATAGCGCTGGCTGTTGCTCTGCCTCAAGCGCCTGGGTACATAGGTGTGTTCCATATCGCAGTTCTGAAAGCACTAGACATTTTTGGTGTGCAAACCAGTGCAGCACAAAGCTACGCAATTGTCTTATGGGCAATTGGCATAATACCCTCAACGATTATGGGCTTTTTATTCCTCTGGAGAGAGGGAATTGCCTTCCGTGATGTGGTCAAACTTGAAGAAGAAATTGCTGAAGGTAAGCTAGAAGAGTCAGAGGGAATAATAGAAGATACGCCAAAGATGTAAATATTTCAGAAGTCGGTTATTCCAGGATATTGGAACAAATATAAAAATAATTAAATTTCCTTGAAAGCCTTTAAAATCCAAGTAGAATGATTGCAGAATTGAAAGATACCAGAACTTTAGATTTTTAATTTCAATCTTCTTGTGATTGCCTAACTTCTAACTAATAAATTATACTTCTTCAATAAGCAAAATATATGGCTAAAAGGTGGGTGTTTTTCTCTCCAAACAAGATACTTCAAGCGGAGATTGCCAGCAAACTTAAAATATCACACCTGCTTGCACAAGTTCTCATCAATCGCGGAATAATTGATGTTGCATCTGCAAAAAGCTTCCTCCAACCGCAAATTGCGGCACTAGGAGACCCATCTCATTTACCCGACATAGAAAAGGCTTCAATTCGGATTAATGAAGCTGTGCGTAAGAAAGAGAAAATTGTTATCTATGGAGATTATGATGTTGATGGCTTATCGGCTACAGCGCTCATGTACCGATGTTTGAAATTGATAGGAGCGCATGTAAGTTATTATATCCCTGAAAGGCTTGAAGAAGGGTATGGTCTAAATATAGATGCCATTAAGAAGTTAAAAGAAGGCGGGGCAAACGTCATTTTGACGGTGGATTGCGGTATCAACGCCTGTCGGGAGGCTGATATTGCACGCACCCTTGGTATAGACCTGATTATTACCGATCATCATCAACCCGGTCACGAAATACCTAATGCTTTTGCAGTTGTCAATCCGAAATTAAAAACATCCCACCATGGTTTCAAAGGCTTTTCCGGGGTGGGTATTGCATTTAAACTGGCATGGGCTATTGGACAACACTTTTCACCTCAAAAGAAAGTATCTTCGGAATTTAAGGATTTTTTATTAAATGCTGTAGGGCTGGTAGCTCTTGGTACGATTGCCGATGTGGTGCCCCTCTTGGGTGAAAATCGTATCCTTACAAAATATGGGCTTAGTGCGCTACAATATACCGAAATTCCGGGGTTACGGGCACTTCTTGACATAGCGGACCTTTCAAATACAAATCTTGACGCATTTCATGTGGGGTATCGTTTAGGACCTCGGATAAACGCGCCAGGCCGTGTCGGTAATGCAGGGATTGTTGTTGAAATGTTGACTACGACATGCAAAGAAAGGGCTGTGGAAATTGCAAACTTTTTAGAACAAGAAAATAAAAGAAGGCAGGATATTCAGCTCGAAATAATGACATCAGCCAGGGAGAAGATCGTGAATGAAATAAACCTTGATGAAACTACTGCCATTGTATTAGCTGACCAGAAATGGCATCCTGGCGTTATTGGGATTATTGCCTCTAAGATTGTCGAGGAATTTAACCGTCCTACCGTAATGATTGCCATAGCTGCTGATATAGGTCGTGGTTCTGCACGTTCGATTCCCTCTTTTCATATATTGGAAGCTCTGGAAAATTGTAAGTGTAAGTTGCTTTCTGTGGGTGGGCATGCACAGGCTGCAGGCTTAAAGATACACCCCGATAATATCAATGAGTTTCGACATATGCTTAACAGTACGACATCTCAAAGACTGGGGAAGGCTGATCTAGTGCCCGTTTTGAACATTGATGCAGAAGTTACACTCTCGATGTTGTCCAAGGCATTAGTGTCAGAGCTTGTGCGTCTTTCCCCTTACGGGGAAGGTAACCCTGTGCCTTTATTTGCCGCCATGAATTTAAAGATAGTAGGTCAGCCGCGTCGTATTGGTTCAAAGGGGCAGCACCTTAGTTTTTATGCCAAACAGGGAGATGTTGCTATTAGAGCCGTTGCTTTTGGGATGGGAGAACAGATAGACAGGCTTAAACAGAATGGGAAAACGTGTTCTATCGCCTTTGTTGTAAAAATAAATAATTGGATGGATAGTGAAAACCTTGAATTGGAGGTTAAAGATATAAAATTTGACCATGAAATGGTATCGAATATTTCTGGGAGATGTTAACCTATCGGTATTTGTCAGTGTTTAACCTATCAACTTCTTCATTATGTCTCCCAGCCTGTAATAAAATCCTGCAGTGTGCAAACTTGATGGAAATTTGAGCACCTCATAGTCGTAGTGATGCATAAACTCATGGATCAAGGTATCCATGAATGTTTTCGGGGCGATCACGGATTCTCGTATTGCAGTTTTGTTGCTGATAGTGATTTTCCCCGCCTTATACGTTGCATAGGTCTTCCGCATCAGCTTGCCATTTTTCAGAGAATGGTTTTGTCGTTTATCGTTTACATTTAGCTGTGGGGGAGGAATTGACAATGACCCAGACATCTCATCTAATAAGCTTTGTCCGATAGATTGTCTTTCCGATGCATCCGTTGAAGTTAAAAGTTTTTTCGTATAATTTACAGATGCAGTACTTGGCTGGAACTGAGTATGCGTTATGCTGTTAGATTTTTTATAAACAGCCTTGTTAATATCTTGCCGCCAAAACATATAAGTCTTTCAGATAATTCATTTTAATAAAAATGTATAATACAGTGTTACCATAACCAATATATCACGGCAATTTTTTATTTGACAATCAATATTTTTGATATACTTTAATGTTTTTGATACTTTTGTAAAGATTTATTTGTTAGCATAGTGAATTAAGGAGCTTCTGGTAATATGAATCCACTGTCTAAGAATTTTGTGCGTGCGAGCCTGGTATATTTTTTTATAGCAGCCATACTTGGCACGATTATGATTTTCATGAGAAACTACCCCGCCCAACTGCTCTTTACGCATGTTCATTTAAATCTTTTGGGATGGATGTCTATGATGATTTATGGTGTTGGATATCATATCTTGCCGAGGTTTTCAGGAACGCCGCTTGCTTATCCTAAAGTAGGTAATATTCAATTCTATGTTGCTAATATTGGGCTTGTAGGGTTGGTGTGTTTTCGCCCAATACATCCGCTCGCAGAAATCTTTGCAGGTCTACAGGTGATTTCAGTAGGTTTGTTTGTATTCAATATTTGGATGAGTCTGATACCACCCAAACCTGAACCTGAATAGAGATGGATGAATTGTAGAAGTTGTAAAGATTGGGTGTATTCAGTGTTTTCTGTCGTTTGGTTTTAGAATACAAAAATTTTATAAGGAGATTTTTTAGAATGTATACAATAGGAATCGATATAGGTTCCATGTCAGCTAATGGAGTTTTACTAAATGAGAAAAAGGAAATTCTTTCTTCAATAATTATACCAACTGGCGCAAGCAGTAAAAAAGCGGCAGATAAAACTTTTAATCAGATACTTACAGAACACAAACTATCCGAACGGGATATTGATTATGTTATTGCTACGGGGTATGGGCGCGTGAAGGTGCCGTTTGCCAATGAAGTCGTAACAGAGATTACCTGCCACGCTAAAGGCGCTAACTATTATTTCCCAAATGCAAGAACTATTATTGATATTGGTGGACAGGACAGCAAGGTTATTAAGGTAGATGGGAATGGAAACGTTCTTGACTTTGTAATGAATGATAAGTGTGCTGCTGGAACTGGTAGGTTTCTGGAGGTTATGGCAAGAACCCTGGAGATAGACCTGGAAGAGATGGGGCCGCTTTCTCTGAATGGAAAGGAAGTCGCTTCCGTTAGCAGTCTATGTACCGTTTTTGCAGAATCAGAGGTAGTATCACTTGTTGGCGCTGATCATAAAACAGCAGATATTTGCAAGGGATTACATGTTTCTATTGCCAAACGTATCACCGCGCAGGTAAAAAGAATAGGGTTGGAGGAAGAAGTTGCAATGACGGGCGGTGTTGCAAAGAATATCGGTGTTGTAACGGAACTGGAAAGGAATCTTGGTTGTAAAATTAAAATATCAGAAGAGCCTCAAATTAACGGGGCGCTTGGAGCGGCATTGATCGCCTTAGATAAGGCACGGTCAAAGTCTCGCGTCTCCGTGCTTGTTTCTGGAAGCGTCTCTCCTGAAACGTCTATTGCAGAGTTTTCCGTTGAAGAGAGTACCTTGCCCAAAATTGGATATTTTTGCTCATATACTCCGGTAGAGCTCATTCGCGCTGCAGGATTTCACCCGGTCAGAATCAAAGGAACGGGAAAGGAATCTTGCTCAGCAAATGAGGTGCTTTGCAGTAATATATGCCCTTACATCAAGGCAGTTATTGATCAAAAAATCAACGGCAACCTTGAAGACTTCAAAGGGATGGTATTCGTCAATTCGTGTGATGGTATGCGCAGACTTTACGATGCGTGGGTTAAATTGGATGAAGGGAAAAGGGTGTTTAATTATATTTTAGATATTCCAAAGAATACGGACGATGCCGCGGTTTTTTATTATGCAAATTTATTGAAAAAATTCAAAGAAAAACTAGAATCCTATTTTACGCTCAAGATACAACACGATGATATCAATAATAGTATTGCCCTGTATAATGCAGTTAGAGAAAAGGTCATGCTCTTTTTGCAAAAATACTGGACTGGGTATATCGGGCAGTCAGGGTATGAGATATTCTCACTATTAAAGAAAGGTATCAATGCCGTGCCTGAAAAGTTCCAAGTATATTTAACCAACATTATGAAACAGAGCGGAGATATACGAGACACAAGAGATGTACCTCGTCTCTTCGTCTGGGGTAGCATCATGGAGAATGAGAGAATTATAAAGGTCATAGAGGATGCTGGTGCAAAGGTAGTTGCAGAAGATTTGTGTAATGGCAGCCGGCACTTTGATGCTCAAATTAATATAAGCGAAGACCCTATCCTCTCAATTGCCAAAAGATATATAAGCCGGGCTCCTTGTTCTCGTATGGTCAATGTCTTGGATAGAATTAATAACGTATTAACCAGCATGCAGGCGAAATCAATTCATGCTGCGATTTACCATACCTTAAAATTCTGTGATCATAATCTTATGGATTACCCTGTAATTAAAAAGGCATTCCATGAAAAAAACATTCCGCTTCTTCATTTAAATTGTGATTATACTATTAGCAGTGAAGGGCAAATCAAGACACGGGTTGAGGCATTTCTTGAACAATTAACCAGTACCGCAAAGAAAGAATAAGTAAGACATGGCATCAATTCGTAAATTTAAAGAGTGGGTAAATCCATTCCTGCGTCGCATTTCTCCATTTTTATTCAAAGAACTTTTGCTGTTCATGAAAATATACCATTTCTTCTACCGTGGAAATAAGAAGAAGGAATTGGTTTCTTTGCGAACCCAGATGCGTGTTGGTATTAAGCATCTATACAACGTATATTCCAACCCAAAAAGAACTATTTGGACGACAATGTTTGTCCCCTCAGAAATTCTCTTTGCCATGGGGCTATATCCATTTTGTCTTGAAATTGGCGCTGCCCTTTTTGCAGGCTTGGGGCAGAGTTCCAAGGGGCTGCTAGAGGCTGAATCTTATGGCGTTCCAACAGACATCTGTTCTTTCCACAGATCAGCAATTGGGCATGCGTTCAGGAACTTATTTCCCCCCAATATACTTCAGGTAGCCACTACGACATTGTGTGATAATAACACAAAGACAACAAAGATATGCGAATCAATCACAGGGAAAGAAACCATTGTTATTGATGTTCCTTATGAGGCTGATGATTATTCTGTCAAATATCTTGCAAAACAACTTGAAGATTTCACTAAACGACTGGAGGTTGTGACGGGAAGGAAGATGGAACAAGAAGCGTTTGAAAAGGCTATTGAATATTCAAATCAGACGCGGGCAAAAATGCTGGAAATCAATGAGTTAAGGAAAGACCCGTATTGTCCCCTCCCAGGCAGCAGAGCCCTTGGGTTTATGTTTCCTGCGTATTTATTAATCGGGTCTAAATTGTCGGTAGATTTTTTCTCCAGTCTTGCTGCTGAACTACGTGAGAAGATTGCAGAAAATAAAAGAAATCCAGACAAAGCACCTCCTAAAGACCTGATCAAAATCCTCTGGTTGGAATTAAAACCTTATTTTAATGTGGATTTTTTGACTAAATTAGAAAAAGAACAAGGTGTAAAGATTGTATTTGAGGAAACAAATTATGTTTTTTGGGATAAACTGGATCCAAAAAATCCTTACGAAAGTCTTGCAAGAAAACTTATAACCAGCCATTACAACGGTCCGTTAGAGCGGCGCGTTGAAGTAACCAAGAGACTTGCAAGGGAATACCAGGTAGACGGGGTAGTTGTATTCTCAACCTGGGGTTGCCGGAGAAATAACGCTGCCGTACCCACTTTAAAAAGGGAATTCAATAAGATTGGTTATCCACTCCTGAGCCTCGATGGCGATTGTATAGATGATCATAACTACATGTCAGGTCAGTTTTCTACAAGAATTGAAGGTTTTCTGGAGATGTTACGGAGCCGTAAAGCTACTATTCCACAACATGAGACATGTGTCACGTCAGTATAGTTTAAGAAAATAAACTTGCTGTTTTATTGATTAAATGTGAAGAGTGATACTGACGCGTGACAATGGATATTTAATTGCAATCATTCCTGATTTTCTTCACTTCTCAAAACTGCAATTGTTGTTAATAAAAGAATTTTAATATCCATAAGAAATGATCTTTTCTGCACATATTCGATATCATACTTTATCCAATCGCCAAATTTATTACTTCTCCTTCCCATTATTTGCCATAGTCCTGTCATACCAGGTTTAACCGAAAGTCTGATTTTTCTCCAGTTGTCATCCCCAATCATTTCTTTACTTGACAAAGGTCTTGGCCCAACGAGGCTCATTTCTCCTTTTAAGACATTAAATAATTGAGGCAACTCATCAAGACTCCAGCTTCTTAAGATTCTTCCTACTTTTGTAATTCTAGGATCATTTTTCATTTTAAACATAGGTCCATCCACCTCATTTACAAGCCTTTTCTTCAATAACTCTGCGTCTATGACCATAGTTCTAAATTTATACATGTTAAATTCCACTCCATTTTTGCCGCAGCGCTTTTGTAAAAAGAAAACAGGGCCTTTACTATTTATTTTCATGAGAATGGCAATAATGAAAAACAAAGGGAACGAAACAATGAGGTAAAGAAGGCTACCTACTATATCCAATATCCTTCTAAAAAAATCTCCTACGCCAGTTTTTATATCCATATCGTTAAGCGGACTGTTAAAAAACCCTAACGCTCAACTATCAGTATAAGCTAAGGTAATCTGTTTTTGAAGTGTTTGATAATCAATAGACTTTCTAACTTATTCAAATCTTCACAAGTTGTTTTGGACAATTACAATTTTTATAACGTTTTATTGATATGATAAATCCTGAATCGAGTAGGCCGGAAACCGTTATGGTTAAGGGACATTCCGAAACCCAATACGAGACAGAAGAGTTGACGATACTTTTTATAAAACTTGTTTCATAATAAAAATGATGATTAAAATACTTTGCTGAGAAACTAAGAGTTCATTTAGCTTGTACCAGAAATAAGGTTAATTATCAATAAAATTTTCAGTGTTGATGTTCCTGTTCTGGACTGGTGCATTCAATAAATGAAGCGTAACACTTGAGAAAACTATTTTATGTGGTGTTTAAATCTCAAATAAATTTTGGGTCTTGAAAAAATACTTGCATTTACATGGGACATGTCCTAAGATATTTAGCAGTTGATATTCATATTGCTTATCTTATGTGATTGTCGCTAACGGGATATAAAAGGGGGCAGTATAAAAATAATCTTGATGTTTAGGGATTATTATATAAAGGCTTTTTATTTGAGTTAAATATTTAGAGGATAGATTTACGAAATATCCTCTTTTTTTTTAAATAAGATTGGTGACTATTTAATGAAACGAGCATCCATTATTTGTCTAACACTTTTAACAATACTTTCCTGTTCTATAATCAAAAAGCCGGCTAAGGATGATAGAGTGTCCAAGCCTTCTGATACTACAACCCAAAAACTAACGAAGGATAATACTGGGGCAGAACTTTCCGACTCAAGTAAGGAAAAGGAAGTTGTTATATCTGAATTCATACTAGGAACTGGTGATGAGATAGAGATAACGGTTTACAGGCATGATGATTTAAATAGAAGAATACGTGTTCCACCAGAAGGTAAAAATACCCTTCCGCTTATCGGCGAGATACAGACTAAAGGGGTGAGTGTATATCAAATTAATGAAAAAATTAAAGAGGAGCTTTCAAATTATTTGGTAAATCCTGAGGTAAGTGTAGAGGTTACGTCATTTAAGGGACAGAAGATATTTGTCTTGGGAGAGGTTCATCGCCCGGGAGTATACCAGATAGATCCACCGACAACCGTACTTGAAGCAATTTCAAATGCAGGTGGATTTAATCTGGATGGTAAGAGTAGCAGCGTCTTGTTAATTAGGGGCGGGCCTGAAAAACCGGAGGTAAAAACCCTTGATTTAAAAAAGACATTAGAGAAAGGGAAGGTATCCCAAAATATATTATTACAAACGGGTGATGTTGTTTATGTTCCACGTACATTTATTGCCCAAGTTGACAGATTCTTTCAACATTTTGAGAATATTATTCGGCCTATTGTATGGTCGGAACAAGGAATCATATTGGCTCCACGTGTTGAAGATGTGTTTCAAGGAGAAAGCGCTGCTGATAAAGGGTCATCTAACGTACCTATAGTAATTCAGAAATAAAATTCATTTATTATTATTTTATGGCAGGGAGGTGTGAAAAAATATGTATATTTGAATTATATGGTTGGGTGGAAGATGTGTTGAAAAAAAGTGGTACATTGGGTTTGTCTATGTTAAATTGGCGATGAATAAATAACATGTTCCAATGCTAAAAATAATTTAAAATTAACCATTATTTTGTTGCGAAAGAATGAAAAATATATAGGAGGAAGAAATGAAAATTGTAGGGAAATTAATTGCTGGTATATTTTTACTTTCCTTTTCTGCTACGGCGGCTGTTCAGGCAGGAGAGGTGTCTCCTAAGTTTGCTGCTGCTGATGCAGACAAGGATGGAAAGCTGTCTAAGGATGAGATTGTTGCTTGTGCTAAGAAGAAAGCCGATAAGAAGGCTGAGGAACTATTCAAGAAATTGGATACCAACGGGGATGCATCTTTAACTAAGGACGAGCTAAAAGAGAAGAAGTCACAGAAAATTGCACTTAACGCTGATGCCAACGGTGATGGGAAACTGGCCAAGGATGAGGTTGTTGCCTTTACTGAAAAAAGGTCTGAGGAGAGGGTATCAAAAAAATTTCAGCAAGTGGATAAAGATGGAGATGGCTTTGTGACATCTGACGAGGTGCAACAAGCCAAATCAAAAACAAAGGAAAAACCAAAAGATGAAGAGGAAGATAATGAAACAGAAGATGATGTTTTATAAATCATTTTATGCTAATGGTTTTTCACCTTTTGGGTAAATTTGCGCTTGTTTTGTTAAAACTCGGCTGATAATTACTTCTTAACGGCTTTTGTATACAAAAGCCGTTAAGTTTGTTTTTGTGTTAGGCAAGAATAATATGGTTTTACAATAGGCGTTAAGTTGATTGGTAATAAGGATTGAATATTATCATCTTCCTTGTTCCATTTCCCAAAATAGCTACAAACTTAAAGAGTGCCCTACATTTTTGAGCTTAGTTCCTGCATGAATTAAGTGGAAAAACTTCATTTCCATCCGTGGTCTTGTATTTGATGTGTCTTGTTTGTGTCAATAATGCTTTTTGGTGAGAGTATCAAATTTATCTATATTACCATGTAAAAGATTTAATGAAGAGCTTCTTTAAGTATTAAGTATATAGGAAGGTTCGCGGTGAGAAGACTATGGAAGAAAAATTTGATGAAATCGAAATGAAAGTAAAGGAGCTTATAGAAGGAATTTTAAAACCAAAAGCAAAAGGTGTGGAAATAAAAAAGGAGTCAACCATTGCGGATCTTGGTGGGGACTCATTATCAGCGCTTAGCATCCTGTCTGCCCTTGAGCAGGAATTTAATATAAGTATTCCTGATGAGGAAATCATAGATATAAGTAATTTTTCTGGTGCTGTAAAGGTGGTAAAAAAGCATGTGAAGGATTACAAATGAAAAAAAGGGTTGTTATAACAGGGATGGGTGTAATTACGCCTCTAGGCAATTGCATAAAGGACTTCTGGAATGCACTGGTTGATGGACAATCAGGTGTTAATAATATTACAAGGTTTAGTGTGGAGGATTTCCCGGTAAAGATAGCAGGAGAAGTTAATGCCTTTTGTCCGGAAGATTTTTTTACCGATGATAAAATGGACAGGCTGGACAGGTTTTCCCAGTTTGCTCTTGCGTCGGCGTACCAGGCAGTCAATGACAGTAAAATAGATAGGGGAAGTGGCGGGCGAGATGATATTGGTGTAGTGCTTGGAACAAGTGTTGGAGGTATATATTCCCACGAAAAAGCGGCGGAGGATCTTTTTACCAGAGGTTTCAAGTTTGTTGACCCTGTTTCAATACCTAAGGTTATGTATAATGCCGGCGCATGTCACATAGCAAGGCATTTTGGCTTTATGGGTCCCAATTACACAGTAACTACTGCATGTGCATCTGGCGCCAATGCAATAGGTGAGGCATATAAGATAATCAGGGATGGATACGCCAATGCGATGGTAACTGGCGGTTCAGATGCCACCCTTTCACCCGTATTTTTTGCTGCATGGTGCAAATTAAGAGTACTGTCTCGTCAAAATGATTCTCCCCAAAAGGCATGTAAACCATTCAGTAAAAATAGAGATGGGCTTGTTGTGGCAGAAGGAGCAGGTGTGCTGATTCTTGAGGAGCTTGAAAGTGCTAAAGAAAGGAATGCATATATTTACGGTGAAATTATTGGTTACGGTTCAACTAATGACGCATACCATTTGACTTTTCCTCACATTGATGGTGAGGTAAAAGCTATTGAAAATGCCCTGAAGGATGCACAGATTTCCAAAGAAGATGTGGATTATATTAACGCTCACGGGACAGCTACAGCAATAAACGATAGTGTTGAAACAGATGCAATAAAAAAGGTTTTTGGGGATAATGCTTACTCTATTCCGATTAGTTCTACCAAATCAATGTTAGGGCATACACTGGGAGCATCTGGTGCAATAGAACTTATAACATGTGCCCTGTCTCTTAATGAATCCATAATTCCGCCAACGATAAACTATGAAGAACCAGACCCAAAGTGCGACCTTGACTACGTACCGAACAAAGCCAGAAAAGCAGATATAAATATTTCCTTATCAAATTCTTTTGGATTTGGCGGAAATAACGCTGTTTTAATATTAAATAAATTGAATAAGGATGAGGTTTAAAAAGGGGATTACTTTTAAACAATCATAACAGTATGCTCTCAAAAGATCATTTATATCTCCCCGCTTAATCGGATAACTATAAAATGGAATTTAGAATACTAATTAATATCCTGCTTAGAAGAAAATACCTTTTTATTATAGTCCTCGCCACTACAATTATCGTTGCCATCATTGGTTCCAGTATAATAACACCTGTGTATGAAGCCATTAGCCGGGTTAAGGTAGAGAGTAAAGACGATACGGCACTGCTCATAACACAATTTCCACAGCGTTATAGCGAGTATGATAGTATTGTGCCTACAGCGGTTGTAACGCAGTCTGAAGTAGTAATGTCAGGTGTAGTCATGGAAAAGGTTATTGATAAACTTGGCTTAAAAGAGAGACAAACTATTATTAATAAGATTTTTTCTTTACTTCTCAGAAAAAAATTCAAGCCGCAGAGACTTCGCGCCGATGATTTTGCCGATCCTGGCATATTTACGGCGTTTCTCCAAAGAAGACAGGTATATGTTGAGCCAATTTCTGATACAGATATTATAGAAATCTATGCCTATGATAGTGATTTAAAGGAAGCTGCATTGATAGCAAATACGGTAGCCGAAGTTTATCTTGAAGTAGCTGCTAAAGAAAAACGCATTGCGGCAAAAGAAAGCCTAAAAGTACTTAGAAGACATTATCAAGATGCAAAAAAAGAGTTAATGTTGGCTGAAAATAATTTGAGGGAATTTCAAGAACAAAGTGGAATTATTTCTTTAGAAGAACAGTTAAAAGAAATTGTTAATGAAGTTGGGGATTATGATCGGCAGATATCTGATATAAATAGGCAATTGGAAGTTACCAAAGATGTTATTGAATTAGCTATAAAGGGACTTGCCACTGACCAGAAATATACAATCTTCTCTAGTATAGAAAAGCAAAATCCAAATATAGTAACCATCAGAAATAATATAGATGCCGCAAGATCTCAATTAAAAGTATTGCTTACAGAGTTCAAAGAGAATCATCCAAATGTAATAAATGTAAAAGCGCAATTAAGTGAATACGAAAACCAACTAAAAGAAGAGGCAATAAAGACTTTTAATTCAGAAAAGGGCCGACTTACTGTGGAAAAAAATACACTCCTGCAGAAAATGTCAGAATTAAAGATGGAAATTGAAGGATGGCCACATAGGGAGAACGAGTATAACAGGCGTGTAAGGCAAGTTTCTTTGACAGAAACTACCTACAAGGGATTACAAGCTCAGATTACTACGGCAGAGATTGCAGCTGTTACTGATATAAGCACCGCTATCCTGGTACAGCTTGCTGTACTTCCAGCCTCAGAAGATCCATATTATCCAGAGATTATTATGTATACCATCATTTCGATATTTGTGGGTGTTGTCCTTGGGTTTGGAATAGTTATGCTTGTTGAATATACGGATGAGTCCATTAAGTCAACCGAAGAAGCCGAAAACAATCTCAAACTGCCAATATTGGGAATTATACCAAAAGCAAGCAGGAAGGATTTAGAAGTTTCCAATTTTTATAAAATCGGTTCCTTATCTTCAAAGATGTTTGATTTTACCTATAGACTCTTTGAACAACTAAAAGAAGGAGAAAAAAAAGTATTAATAACAAGTTCTATGATTGGTGACGGCAAGAGCACCGTTTCCTCTCATATCGGTTATATAACTTCTCAAGTTAACTTAAAAAAGACGGTAATTGTTGATATGAACTTCGTAAATTCCAGTATTGCCAGAATGTTTGACGTTGCGCATAAACCAGGGATTGCTGAATATTTTTCTGGAACCAAAGCTGTCGAAGAAATTGTCCATGCAACTAAATATGACAACCTTCATGTGGTGCCCCCGGGTAAATTGGATATAACATCATATACAGGATTCTATAATAAAATTTCAAGCCTTGTTTCGCATTTCGAAAAAAACTTTGACGTTGTCATTTTTGATGCACAGGATGTCCCATCAATACAAGCAAGGAGGCATTTCATAAACAACATTAAAACTACCATTATGACAATAAAACTAAGGAGTACCGCTAGGTCAAAGGCCATTAGGACAAAACGGCTCCTGGAGTCAGATGGCGCAAATATTCTGGGTCTTGCGATTGTAAGTGAAACAAAGGGGTTATTAAATTAGATATATGACGATGTTAGGAATTGTTAGGTTTGCTGGGAAGTGGGTTTTCTACTATATAGTTGTTCCTCTTGTAAGATACATTCCTGTTTCGATTGCTTATAAACTTGCCACAATTCTCGGTGTTATAAATTATTACCTTTTTAAGGAGAATAGGAAGATTATAAGACAGAATATGAAAGAGGTTTTGAAGGGAAAATCGGATAGAGAGATAGAAAAACTTGTTAAACTTAATTTCATAAATCACGCAAAAGCAAATGTAGAAATTATTTTACTTCCTAAAATTGACGAAAAGTTGCTTGCACAAAGGCTGGATTTCCACGGTTTCGAGAATATAGAAGAAGCTTTGAAAAGAGGGCGGGGGATTATATTCAGTCTGGGTCACATGGGAATTTATTATCTGGCAGGTGCTATCACTAACATGAAGGGTTGTGTTATGAATGATATAGCGCAGGATGTCGCACAATTGAAGGCTGGCCGCATAGAAAAAAAAATGCTAATGAAAAAGCTCGATACATACAAAAAAGTTATATCAGGAAAGATTATACATAAGGATAAACAATTAGATTTACTTCTTGAAATAATCCGGATACTCAAAAAGAATGAGGGAATAAGTCTTTTCATTGATGCCAAACCTAACCAAAACGATCCTGTAATAGAGTTTCTTGGAAAGAAAACGTACATATCGTCCGGGACTGTAGCCATAGCTATGCGGACTGGTTGCGCCATTATACCAAATGTCACGCTTCGGATGCCAGGGAACAGGTGGTATATCCGTGCTGAAAAATCTGTTGAGATTACAAAACCAGGAAATGTAGAAGAAGATTTAAAGAAGGCTCTTATAAAATGCACAACATTTCTCGAAAAATATATATTAGAATATCCTGAACAATGGCACCATTGGAGAGTATTTCACCAGAGGTGGGTTCGGGATGAATAGAAAACTTCCTGTCTTTAAAAACCTGCTCTACCTATCGGGAGGTAAGGTTTTTGAAATATTGTGTTTATTCTTCTATATTGCCATTGTTGCCAGGTATCTTGGGGTAGAAGAATTTGGCGGGTATTCCTTCCTTTGGGCGATTCTTATCCTTCTTACAGTAATTCCCGATGCAGGTATTAATAGCGTTCTTGTAAGGGACCTAACATTAAAAAGTAATGAGAATAGCAGATATTTTGGGGGGGCAATTGTTTCCAGATACTTACTGTGTGTTGTAATATTTTTCTGTTTTCTTTTAACTGTACATATACTGGGTTTGTTTCCTGCGTCAAGGGGAAGCCTTTATTTTGGGCTGATGTGGATGTTTTTTAGAATGGCAACATTATCAAACAATGCGGTTTTTCTGGCATACGAAAGGCTTGATCTCGAAAGCTACTTTACTGCATTGGGAAGTTCTTTGATATTGATTTTTACATTCTTTGTTACCAGATTTACAGATTATAGAATTACAGGTATATTTGCGTCTCAGGCTCTGGCAGAGGCAATTACTTCTGTGTCATCATTCATTGTGCTGGCGGCAGTATTATTAAAACCAAAGATAGAATTCGCCCCGTCCCTCTGGATGCATTATTTCAAAAATAGTTTTTCAGTTGCCGGAAGCAGAATAGCAAGAAACGTGTACAACAGGATAGATATATTTTTTCTTTATAAGTTTAGGGGGGTTGGAGAGGTTGGTATATATAGTGCTCCTTATAATCTTATTCAGAGGATGAGTTTTTTTGGCTTACTTTTATCAAGACCTGTATACCCTGCTCTCTGCTGGTTTGCAAACCATGACAAAAAGATGTTATCGCAAATTTCTCAGAAATGGATGAAGATTTTAACCCTCATCGGGATTCCAATCTCTGTAGGCTGCATTACATTTTCAAACTCGATTATAAGCATTCTTCTGGGTAAAGGTTTCGAGGAATCCTCTATCGTTTTGTCCCTTCTTGGCATAATCTTCTTTTTTTCCTTTCCAAATGCACTACTATGGTTTCTCTCTCTCTCTCTGGGTTTACAGCATGTACTCTTGAGATACACAGTCTTGTCCCTAATAATCAATACTATTATAGATTTACTATTTATTCCTAAATATGGCTACTGGGGGGCATGTGCCGGTACGCTTGCAGCCGAATTATTTTTCATGATTTCATGTATGATAAAGATAAAGAAATCGAATCCTGTTTTTGAATTTAGGTTTATTGATATTTTTGGAAAACCTTTGGTTGCAGGCGTTCTTATGGCAATAGTTGCTATACTCTTGCAGAAATATTGCCACATAAGTGTAACAATATTTCTGGTTATTACTACTTATGTTTTGGTTGTTTTGATGACGAAGACATTTACTCGTAGTGATATTAAATCTATAAGAGAAATACTGAGATATAGGACAGAATTTCAAAATGAACAGATAAACGAAGCGGGAGAATTGTTATGAAGCCTAAAGTGTTGGTTATAGGTATAGATGGAGGGACTTTTGATATAATAAATCCACTTATTAACAAAGGGTCTTTGCCAAACCTTAAGAGGCTTATTGAAAATGGTTCGTCGGGAATTCTTCAATCAACTATTCCGCCAGTCTCCCCTGCCGCATGGTCAACATTTATAACAGGGCAAAATCCGGGTTCGCATGGAATATATAACTTCTTTGATATATGGCCTAACACTTATAAATTGAGAATTCTGAATGCAAGCATGAGGAAAGGTAAAAGTTTCTGGAAGTATGCGGAAGAGGCTGGGAAAAGAGTGTGTTTAATAAATGTGCCCTTTACATTTCCGCCTGAAAAGGTTAATGGAGTTGTGATAGCTGGAATGGATACCCCATCTTATGATTCTGATTTCATGTATCCAAAAGAACTAAAAGACGAGATAGAAAGACACGTTGGTAAATATAGGGTAGATACTCACATATCTGACATTCAAGGATATGAATCAATGGAAGAGCATAAGCTTCTCGATATTTTTAAGAAGCATGTTTTTGAGCAGATTGATATCCATGCCAGAACAGCCCTTTACCTCATTAAAAAGGAAGAATGGGACATTTTTACCGTTGTCTTCACTTCTACCGACAGGGCTCAGCATCATTACTGGAAATTCTATAAAAATGGCAAAGATGCTTTGTCAAAAGTAATACCTCATGTATATGAAAAAATTGATGGTTATATTGGTGAGATTACAAAGGCAAGCGGTCCTGGCACTAATGTGGTAATCATGTCAGACCACGGGGGAGGTCCCATAGAGAGAGTGGTTGTGCTGAATAACTGGCTGTCAGAAAGAGGATACCTTACGACTCAAACAACCAGCATTAATCATAATTTGAAAATTGGCATCTATAGAATGGTTAAAAAGCTTTTCCCCAAAAATATTAAAAAGAAACTTAAGAAAGCGTTTCCTGAGATGAAAAGTAAACTTTCAAGTTTCCTGATACTATCCGGGATAAATTGGGGCGCAACAAAGGCTGTTGCTGAAGGATTTTACGGCAGTATTTATATTAACACTATAGGTGAAAGACCATTAGGGATTGTAAATGCAGAAGATTATGATTCTGTATGTGATAAAATAATAAATGAACTCAAAGGCTTGGTTGATCCGAAAACGGGTGCAAGCCCTATTCGTGATATTTATAAAAAGAAAGACATTTACTTTGGAAGTTCAATAAACAGCGCACCTGATATAATTATTCAGCCGGCATCGGGTTATCAGTTTGTGGGAGATTTTGTGAAGCTTCAGCATTCAGGCTCGCTCAAAGGGCAGGAAGTTTTTGTTGATACCATCAAGACAAGGGTGTCTGGTACGCACACCCCTGAAGGGATACTAATAATGCATGGGGACTCAATAAAAAAGAGAGAAAAAACTGTTGGCGCAGAGATTGGTGATTTGCCTGTAACAATTCTCGGCCTTTTAGGAATTCCTATACCAGGAAATATGAGTGGTAGATTTTTGAAGGATATTTTGAATACGCCATCTGAAGTAAAATATACTGCTGATAAAGAAGTAAATAAGAAAGCCGCTGATTTACAGGACATGAGAGTATATACCAAAGAAGAAGAAGAGGCAATAACCAAACAACTCAGAAATCTTGGTTATATTGACTAATATGAAGATTGCGTATGTATACGGGAGCACCCCGTTAAGACACGGCGATGTAGAGGATATGGAGAAAGCCGTAAAAGAAAACCGTGACTGGCTGGGTGACACGGCAAACTATGTTGCATCTCTTGGACATGATGTCTCCCTCTTTCTGATGCATAAAAAAGTCTCCGGTTACATGGAATACAAAGGTGTCAAATGGCATGTATATAAACCATTAATTACGCATAAAAAACTAATTGCAGGCAAAGAACCTTGTATGAAAATGTTTAAGGATGTCTTTGAAAGCAAGCCGGATATTATTCACTTTCAGACAATTTCGTATTGTATAAACTATGCACTTTATGTGCGCAAAGCAAGGCGCAGTGGAATACCTATTGTGGCACAATATCACGGCGGCAGATTTCCGCGTCATTTCTGGGATAGATGGGCACAGGGTTATGCCTTGAGAAATTCCGACGCCGCTATATTTCTGACTAAGGAAAGCAGCGATGAATATATTCAGAATTACAACCTCAACCCTGAAAAGATTCAAATTATTCACTGTGGTTTTGCCGAAGAATTCTTCCCCATAGATAAAAGCATTGCACGTAACAAAACAGGACTTGACGGGAATCCGCTTATAATATGGGTTGCATTCTTAAGAAAGGTTAAAGACCCAATGATATTGCTGAAAGCCTTTTCAAATATAGTAAAGAAATATCCAGAGGCGCGGCTGTGTTATATAGGAAGCGGTGAGATGGAAGAGACTCTCAAGCGTGCAGTTGAGGAAGATGAATCTATTCAGGGAAAAGTTACTATCAAGGGTTTTATACCAAAGGATGATATACCTCTTTACCTGAACTCCGCAGATATTTATGTCCTTGCAAGCCACGTTGAACCTTTTGCAATCTCTCCAATGGAGGCAATGGCATGTGGGACTGTTCCCATTCTGACCACAATGACTAGTTCCAAGATAGTGACAGATAATGGCAAATATGGGCTACTATTCGAACCCGGAGACCAAAAAGGGCTTGAAGAACAGATTGAAAAAGTTATAAAGGATAAACCTCTTTTGGAAAGGCTTTCGAGAGAAGTTGCAAAAAGAGCCGAGGATCATTTTTCATGGAAGGCTATGGCAGGGAAGTTGGTTAATCTTTACGAGAAGGTGTTGAACGATAGAAAAAGGAATTGAACAGATGCAAAAGAAAATACTCGGCATAGGACTTGACGGCGCTACCTATGACCTGCTGATTCCATGGTTTAATGAAGGAAAGCTTCCAAATCTATTTAAGTTGTATTCAAATGG